>Ga0247841_10000232_pt1 | contig 152153 bp, 144 predicted proteins | sample LaCruzMarch2015__2_FD_192410 | JGI IMG/M metagenome (GOLD analysis project Ga0247841, IMG submission 192410) | Freshwater microbial communities from meromictic Lake La Cruz, Castile-La Mancha, Spain - LaCruzMarch2015_18m | ecosystem: Environmental > Aquatic > Freshwater > Lake | place: Spain... | reverse complement strand
TTTTGGCTCATTGAGATAATGTCCTTTCCTGCCATATAATCCTCCTTGTAGAAGTAGGATTATAGCACCTTCTTGATACGACATTTCTAAATTGGCATAATACGACATTATCATTTTGGGATTACATTCTTTTTTGTCCCTCGCAACATATATTAAAAATATGAAGGTCGCTCGGGACTCAATTCTGCCTTCGGCAGAATTTCGGTGGGCGGTACAGGGCTCGAACCTGTGAAACCTCTTCGGTGTAAACGAAGCGCTCTACCAGCTGAGCTAACCGCCCTTTAAAGTGCTTTACTAATATACATCACCAATCTGGCTATTTCAAGCACTAAATTTTAATCTTTTTCATTGTAGAGACAACACGATGTGCTGTCCCTACTTATTCCACTTTGGGTCCGGCTTAAATCCTATCTGAGGCTTTGGCTTTGGTTTGGGATTTTTGGGGATTTTTGATTTTTGGATTTTTTTTGGATTTTGATTTTTGTGTGATTTTTGTGTTGATTTTTTTACCGTTTTGAAAATTCCTCATCAATCTGTCCCAGGATTACGTTTCAAAGTGTCCCTGGAACAGATTGAAGCTTAGAGTTGGGACACTTTGATAGGGGAGAGCCAAAACGGTACAAGAAACACAAGAAACACCACCAAGAAACACCCTTAATAAATTCTTTAACTCTAATCCCTTAAAGAGGGGTACAGGATGTCTTTTCCCATTCCCGAAAAAATAAGTAAAAAGTATTTATTCTTTTGGCTTAAGATGGTATAATACTAATGTTATGATTGAAAAAAGAAAACAGCCCAGATATAAAGTCAATGTATCAATTAAATATAAAAGATTGGATAATCCTATTTCTCTGTGGCAGTCCGGTTCACAAGTTAAAAATATCAGTTTAGGGGGGCTGTTGTTTAGCGCTTATGAAAAGATACCTGTGGGAACGCAGCTCATTTTTAAAATGCAGATATTTGTAAAAAATGCCGATGTAAAAATAATAGAATTAAGCGCCAATATTGTTGGTGTTGAAGATGGCATGGTGAGTCATGATACGAGAGTAGCTTTTACTGATCTTAGCAGTTCGCAAAAATCTCTCCTCAAGCAATTTATCAGTTATGTAGAACCATAAAAAAAGAGGTAGCATACGGTTGATTTTTCTTTTGATATTACTTCAAAGGTTGACCTGCAGGAGATTGATAATGCAGTGAACCAGGCAAAAAAAGAGCTTGCCAATAGGTATGATTTTAGGGGTGCGAAGTTCTCCATTGATTATAACAGGGAAGAAAAAAAGATAACCCTGGTTGCGGGCGATGATTTTAAGCTGCGAGGCATACAAGATGCCCTTGGCATGAGGTTGACAAAAAGGGGCATTTCGTTAAAATCCATTAAATATAACGAGCCTGAGAAGGCTTTTGAAGGAAATCTCCGGCAGGTCGTGGAAATAACAGATGGCATTCCGAAAGAGAGAGCCAGAGAGCTGGTTCAGATAATCAAAGATTTAAAGCTGAAGGTTCAGGCTAGAATAGAGGAAGACAAAATAAGAGTCGTGTCTGCTAAAAAAGATGATCTTCAAACAGTCATTTCGCATTTAAAAACCATAGATTTTCCAGTATATCTGCAATTCTGCAATTATAGATAAAGAAAAGATCAAATGAAGTATACAAAAGGCGTGATAGGCAGGGTATTTTTAATCAAGTTCAGCGATAAAGACATTTTTCTTAAAGAAATAGAAAGATTCGCAAGGAAAGAAAAGGTAAAAGCGGCTACAATGATATTTCTGGGAGCGTTAAGAGAAGGGAACCTGGTGACAGGGCCTAAGAAAACAATTATTCCGCCTGAACCTAATTGGGTGAAATTTAAAGACGGCTGGGAGGTGTTTGGCATAGGGACTATTTTTACCAATAAAAAAGGGCCGCAGATACATATTCATAGCAGTTTGGGTAAAAAGAAGAAAGTTTTTACAGGTTGTGTCCGCAAAGACTCCAAAGTTTTTCTTGTGATCGAAGCAGTTGTTTTTGAATTAAAAGGCATAAAGGCTACAAAAGACATAGATCCTGCCACAGGCCTGAATTTGCTTCAGGTGTAAGCTTGACAAAAGTGACATTGTTAGATTGTCAAGCTTATGGTATAATGCAGATAAATGATTGAAGAATTCTCAAGGCAAAAATTGAATAAATCCAGCACATTGCTTAAGAAAAAGATCCTGTCTTTGCCTGTGGAGCCTGTAAAGATAGAGGATAATTCTAAGATATCCGATCTTGTAGGCAATTTTAAAAATAGTTCTATACAGGCGCGGAATATCTATAAATGCGCTAATGTTTTTAAAAAGATGCTCCAGGACAAGGCGCAGGCTACTGTATATTTGGGTCTCGCAGGCCCTCTTATAGCTGCAGGCCTTAGGGATATTATAAGGAATATGATAAAGTTAAAGATGGTGGATGTAGTAGTTTCTACAGGCGCTATTATCTATCAAGACATATATCAGGCAAGAGGCTTTAAGCATTATATAGGTAATCCTGACGCAGATGACAGGACACTGGATAAATTATACATAGACAGGATATACGATACTTATGTGGATGATGAAAAATTCTGGGATACTGATAATTGGGTAAGCAGAGTTGCAGATACAATGAAGCCTGGAAATTATTCTTCCAGGGAGTTCATAAATACGCTTGGTTCTCGCTTAAGCGATGAAGATTCTATCGTAAGGACTGCTTGCAAATGCGGCGTTCCTATCTTTACCCCTGCTTTGAATGACAGTTCAATAGGCATAGGCCTTACCGGTCATTATCATAGATGCAAAAAAAATAAAAGGCCAGGCGTACATATTGATTCAATACAGGATAATTATGAAATAACTCAGACTATAGTGAAATCCAGAAAGACAGCTGCTATTTATATCGCAGGAGGTGTTCCTAAAAATTATATAAATGACGCTGTTGTGATGGGATATATTTTCAATAAAGATACAGGGGGGCATTCATACGCATTCCAACTTACAACAGATGTCCCTCACTGGGGCGGATTAAGCGGCAGTACTTTAAAAGAAGCTACATCCTGGGGCAAGATCAATAATGACGCAAGCTACGCAATGGCATTTGTTGAGCCGAGCGTAAGCCTGCCCCTTATCTACTCATATGCATTTCAGGAGAAACTTTATAAATCCCGCAAAAGAAAAAAATTTGTCTGGCAAAAAGATATCCTCGAAAGTCTTAAAAATGGCTGATTTTTCCAAAGCAAAAATTGTAAAATTAGAATTCAACTCAAAATATCAAAGGTTGTTTAACAGAAATTCAGGAACCTGCGGCATTAAAGCAGGCCATGTTATATTAAAAAAAGGGGAAGAGATAGAAGAGCATTCTACCAATGATAAGGAAGAGGCGCTGGTTGTATTAAAAGGCAAAGGCCGGTTAGTGATAAATAAAAAAGAAAATTTGGATTTTGAAGATAGCGCTGTTTTATATGTACCTCCCGAGACGATTCATAATGTAAAAAATATAGGCAAAGGAATATTAGAATATATTTTTATAACTTCAAATGCCAAACAAAAATTATAAAGCGCCCTTTAAATTCTGCGGCATAAAAGACAGGTATTCTTCCTGGGAGAATTCCAGGATAGCGATATTACCCGTTTCTTATGACCTGACTACTTCTTATAAGCCGGGCACATCCAGCGGGCCGAAAGCAATAATAGACGCCTCAAGATATATGGAGACATATGATGATGAGACAGGTAAAGAAATCTATAAACTTGGCATATACACAGCTGAAGAAATAAAACCTATTAATCCGGAGCCAGAGGGAATAATTGAAAACGTAGAAAAAGAAACCGGCTCTATAATAAAGGCAGGCAAATTTCCAGTAGTCTTGGGCGGGGAGCATTCTATTACACTTGGGCCTGTAAGGGCTTTTAGGAAGAAATTTAAAAAATTTTCAGTGTTACAATTAGATGCCCACAGAGACCTAAGGGATAATTTTCAGGGCTCAAGGCATAGCCACGCATGTATCGCAAAGCGTATTCTGGAAATTACCAGCCTTGTTCAGGTTGGGATAAGAAGTTTATCCAAAGATGAGGCTGGTAAAGAATATAAATATCTCAAAACATTTTTTATGAAAGACATGGTAGAGAATGAAGGCTGGATAGAGAACGCTATAGGGTCTCTGAATAGTGATAAAGTGTATGTTACTATAGATATGGATGTGTTTGACCCGTCTATTATGCCGAGCGTAGGCACGCCTGAACCTGGCGGCATGGGTTGGTATGAAACACTTGCATTATTAAAAAGGCTCAGCCGGGAAAAAGAGATTATAGGGTTCGACGTGGTGGAATTGTCTCCTATGCAAGGCAATGTGAGCCCTGATTTTTTAACTGCAAAACTTATCTATAAACTCCTGAGCTATATATTTTGAAAAGTAGATTGTAATCGTAAGTGCGAAAAATAATCTAATAAAAAAGCCCCATAGTTCTCGAAATCTGTTATTTTGTAAGGTGATGAAACCAACAAAAAACAGAGAGGAGAGCCTATGGAGCAGATAGATTATACCGCTAAAAACGGTAAATATAAACACCTAACTGAAAGAGACAGGTACCGCTTAGAAGGTTATCTAGAGACAGGCGTATCCGTAAAAGTGATAGCCAAAAAGCTCAATAGCCACGTCTCAACGATATACCGGGAGATAAAACGAGGCGAGGTTAAAAAGATAAATAGCGACCTGACTGAATATTGGGTCTACAGGGCAAATACAGCCCACGCTGACTACGAAAGGAGAGTAACAAATAGGGCGCATTCTCTAAAGATAGAAAAATATAAGGACCTGGCTATATATATCCAAAAGAAGATACGGAAAGATAAATATTCTCCGGATGTAGTAATAGGCGAGCTTAAACGAAACGTTCAAGCTCTTATTTGCACAAAGACCCTTTATAACTATATCGATAGAGGAGTGTTTGAAGGGATAAGCAATGAAAGTTTATGGGAAAAGCGCAAGCGCCATAAACACAAATACAGGCAAGTCAGTAGAATCAGCTTGAAGAATAAAGGCTCAAGATCAATCGAAGAACGCCCTGAAAAGGTAAATAGCCGCCTGGAATACGGCCACTGGGAAGGGGATTCTATAATAGGCCGAAGGCTCGGAAGAAAAGACGCTCTATTTACCCTGACTGAACGTAAGACACGCGAACAGCTAATAATAAAAATAGCTTCCGCTACCCAGGAAGCAATATTAAAGGCTCTGGATAAGCTGGAAACAAACTGCGGCAGCTATTTCAGGGAAAAGTTTAAAAGTATAACCCTGGATAACGGTAGAGAGTTCCTGGATTGGGAATCTATCGAAAAAAGCGGATTAAACACTAAAAAGCGCACTTTAGTATACTTTGCCCATCCTTACTCTTCATGGGAAAGGGGCACAAACGAAAACCAGAATAGGATAATCCGTAGATTTATCCCCAAAGGGACAGATATATCAAAACTATCAGATAAAGACATTAAAAGGATAGAAGACTGGATGAATAACTATCCCCGCAAAATACTGGGATATAAGACACCAAACGAGTTGGTTTTAAATATTACAAATAACAGCTCAGGGGTTTTAAATTGAAAATTTTCGCAATATGAGTTACAATTCACCCTATATATTTTGAAATAAATATTGTATTGCAATAAAAGTTTTTTGTGCTATAATTAATTTTGTTTATCTGCCTTCGCTCTTAGTATTTATTTGTAAACTTGCGTGAGACGGACTTCGGCGGACTGCGTAAAATAACTAAAAGTTATTTTGCTTGAATTTGAAAGGAGGAAGATAGTATGGTTAAGAAATTAGCGGTGGTAGTTTTTTTTCTGGGGGTTGTGATGCTTATATCAGCGCCTGTGTATTCAGAGGATAGTACTGCAAAACCAGCTGACGCGTCTGTAGCGACGCCGGCGATAACAGACGAAGAGATACTTCCTGCGGAAGAAGGTGTTGGCGAAGGTGTTGTTACGGGAGACGTTACAGCTTTGGATGCAATAGTAGGCTCTATATCTGTAAAAGGGACTGATGGCGCAGAAAAAGTTTTTAGTGTAGTGGATGGAGAGACTATACTCTGGAAAGGCATAGAGGATATAAAGCTGGTAGATATTAAAAAAGGCGATAAGGCAGAGGTTGGTTATTATACTGATGATGCAGGAAAACTTATTGCAAGCTGGGTAGATGTTATTCTTCCTGAACAGCCGGCTGCTGCAAGCACTCAAACTGCACCAGCGCCACAGGCAGCACCTGCAGTCACTGGCGGAAAATAATAAAGCATGAATGGTCAACAGGCATTGCAGTTAGGCAAGTTAGTTCCTGCAAAGGTATTTTTTACTAAAGGCGTTGGCACGCACAAAGAAGAATTGCGTTCGTATGAGCTTGCTCTGAGAGACGCAGGTATCGAAAAATGCAACTTGGTGCATGTTTCCAGTATTTTTCCGCCAGGTTGTAAAATTCTCCCTAAAAATGAAGGCATAAAAGAACTTATTCCAGGCATGATAACCTATTGTGTTATTGCCAGGTGCAGTTCTAATGAGCCAAGACGACTTATAGCATCTTCTGTAGGCACTGCAATACCAGCAGACGAAAATATGTACGGCTATATGAGCGAGCATCACGCCTATGGACAGACAGACGAATTTGCAGGCGATTACGCAGAAGACCTGGCAGCAAAGATGCTTGCTTCTACAATGGGTTTTCCTGATTTCGATGATTCCAAAGACTGGGATGAAATAAAAAAGGTATATCAGGTTAAAGATAAAATTGTTAAGACTATGAATATGACCCAGTCTACCATAATTGATTCCAACGGCAATTGGTCTACGGTAGTATCAGCAGCTGTATTTTTATTTTAAATGAAAGGTTAAAAAGTTTTCAGGCCTTTCATCCTGAGCCTGAACGAAGTGAAGGCGAAGGATCTTATATGATTTTAAAAGACGCCCGTATCTTTTCGCATTGAAAGGATGCGGGATTTTTTATCCGCCTTCGCTCTTAGGGTATAGTATTAAGCTTACCATGACGAGCTTCGGCGAATAAATAAAGGTACAAGATACTATGAGATTAAACTCATTAATACTTTATTTTTTGATATTTATTTTAACAGGATGCAGTCAGGTATCATTGGTAAAGGAAACAAGGACTCTAATGGATACCTTCTGCGAGATTTCCTGCTATAACAGCGATAAGGATAAAGCCATTGCTGCGATAGACACTGCATTTAAAGAGATGGAACGCATAGAGCGTGTTTTTAGCAAGTTTGATGAAAATAGCGAGGTGTCAAAGATAAACAAACTGGCAGGCCTGGAAAAAGTGAGCGTTAGCAAGGAGGTGTTCAGCCTGACAGAAAAATCTGTTTATTATAGCAGGATTTCAGAAGGAGCGTTTGATATAACAGTGGCCCCTCTTATGGAGATATGGGGTTTTGTTCGCAGGCATAAATTAATACCAGACAAAGAGGCTATAGAAAACGCATTGAAAGACGTTGGGTATGAAAATATAGAACTTGATTCTAGAGAGTTGTCTGTAAAATTTTTGAATAAAGGAACAAAAATAGATTTTGGAGGAATTACCAAAGGCTATGCAGTTGATAGGGCAAAGGATATTTTAGTTTCACATGGAATTAAAAATGGACTTGTAAATCTTGGCGGGAATATTTTTGCTTTAGGCAATGCGCCTTGGGAGAAAAACTGGAAAATAGGGGTCGAGGATCCTAGAAATAAAGGAAAGCTGCTTCACCGTTTTGAATTAAACGACAGGGCTGTAAGCACTTCTGGGAATTATGAAAGGTTTTTTGAAATAGGGGGCAAAAGGTATTCCCATATAATAAACCCTGTTACCGGTGTTCCCTGTCAGGGAATTATAAGCGTTACTGTGGTGTTAGATTCAGCCGAAGAAGCAGATGCTCTTTCTACGGCTATATTTGTGATGGGAGAAGAAAAGGGCCTTAAACTGGCAAAATCCATTAAAAATATAGAAGTTCTGATACTTAAAGAAGACGGCGGGCTGATATTATATCCGCGCTAACTTTACAACTGGTGCCTGGCACTATTTGTCAAATTAGAGGGTAATTTTATATTGACATAATAGGATGGTTTGTTAAAATAGTGTAATTCTCTGAGTGCCGAGGTAGTTCTGCTACACTTTCAGAGTGTAGGCATAAGAATAGATGGCGGGCTTCGCAGAAACTTAAAGCACCTACGAAGCTCATCACGTATTGTTAGGTATTATATTATAGAGCGAAGTAGTGCCGAGGTAGCTCATTGGTAGAGCGCGGCCCTGAAAAGGCCGGCGTAGGAAGTTCGATTCTTCTCCTCGGCACCAGTCATTTTTAGGGAGTTTTTATAACCCCCTATTTTTATTAATAATTAGGCGTAATTACCTGATTTTTAGGGTAGTTACGCCTTTTTTTATTATGTTGTATCTTTTTGTATATGTTTGCATAGTTTTGTATATTCCTTATCCTTAACGTCACAACACAATATATCGTAAAACAAAGAAAATTGATTTAGGTTGAGGTCAGATTAATCTTAGAGTATAATCCAGAGTGTCGGCCTATATTTGAATGCTTTATAGGCATTATTTGGGCATAAAAATAATTCTAAAAAACAATAATCTATAATAATCAGTGTTGTTTCCTCGAATCGGAGCATCCTTGAAAAAATCGAAATCGTATGGTATAATTATAATATCTAACGTATTCATCCAATAAAATTTTTATGGTTATGGAGGGGAGTTAAATGCAAGCAGGAACCTTTGCGGAAACATTATATAATGCCTTTAGAAAAGAATATAGCGGCGATGAATCTCTAGATTTTTATATTGAGAAAGTTACTCAAAAACAAGATCTATCTGTCGAAGAGGCTTGTGCAGCAATGCGTATACTTGTGTCAGGCAGGGCATCTGAGTTTCAGCAAGGGGCATTTTTGACTGCGATGTATAAAAAAGAGCCGACTATTGATGAAATTGCGGCATTTGCATATACTTTAAGAGAATTAGCAGTACAGATTAAAATAAAAAGTGGTTTATTTGGTTTTAGTAGGGCTGCCCTTGGTGATACTTGTGGAACAGGAGGCGGCCCGCTTGAGACTTTTAATGTATCTACAACTATTATGTTTATTCTTGCATCAGCAGGTATTATTATTGCAAAACATGGAAATAGAGCCATTACTTCTAAATGTGGAAGCGCAGATGTCTTAGAAGCATTAGGGGTAAATATTAATTTAGAACAGAAACAAGTTGAAGAATGTATTTCAAAAATAGGGATTGGTTTTATTTACGCCCCTAATTTTCATACAGCGTTTAAAAATGTTCAGAAGGTTCGCAAGGAGTTACCATTCCCTACCATATTTAATATATTGGGACCACTTGCGAATCCAGCTTTTAGTTTGGAAGGAGATAATCGTCAAGTTTTAGGTGTGAACAAACCAGAATTAGTTGAGAAAATGGCAGAGGTTTTGAAACGTTTAAATGTAAAGAGAGCTATAGTAGTTCACGGTTATTATAATGGACACAAAGATGGCATGGATGAACTTTCTACAGTGGGAGAAACAAAGGTTTCTGAATTAAAAGAAGATAGAAGTATTGAAAATCATCTTTATACGCCAGAGGAATTTGGGCTTAAACGAGCTAAACCAGAAGATTTAATAGGCGGAGACCCTGCAGAAAATACAAAAATTCTTACCAATATTTTGAAAGGAGAAGATAAAGGCCCTAAAAGAGATCTTGTTTTATTGAATGCAGCAGCAGGTCTTTATGTTTGCGGTAAAGCAAAGAATATCCAAAAAGGAATTGAACTTGCTGAAAAAGAAATAGATAGTCTTAGAGCATACCGGAAATTAGAAGAATTGATAAAATTTTCTAAAAAGAGAAACTAGGGACAGGTTCATTTATTCAATTTAAAGAAAAATTAGAGAAATAGTTAAAAAGAATAAAAAGGGTGGGTGTTATGTATATGGTTCTGTCCCTGACAGATTGTAAATTATATTGACAAACTGTCAAATCTGGTACCTGGCATGAATTGTAAAGTTATTTTAACCGCGTAGAATGCCTAAAAAGGCAACCTGGCAGGCGTCTTTTTGTGGTTGACGCATGTAATCTATATATGGTATATTATAGTCCTTATGATACCAAGATACTCGCTTCCCAGGATGTCAGCCATATGGTCTGATGAGAATAAGTTCCAGAAGATGCTGGATGTTGAAATTCTTGCCTGCGAAGCACTAGCTAATTTAGGCAAAATACCTAAAAAAGAGCTTAAAAATATAAAATCCAAGGCAAAGTTTAATGTAAAACGCATAGAAAAGATAGAAAAAACTACCCGCCACGATGTAATAGCGTTTCTCCACAATATAGCTGAATATATAGGTAATTCCTCAAGATTTGTGCATCAAGGCCTTACCTCAAGCGATGTCCTGGATACAGGTTTATCCATAATGATGAAAGAATCAGCTGATATTATTTTGGAAGATCTGAAGGTATTAAAAGAAGAATTAAGAAAAAAGGCTAAAAAATACGCTTATACTATCATGGTCGGAAGAAGCCATGGTGTGCACGCTGAACCGACTACGTTTGGCTTAAAATTAGCGTTATTTTTCGATGAAATAAATAGAGGTATTGTCAGGATTGAAAGAGCCAGGGAAATCATATCCGTAGGTAAGATTTCCGGGCCTGTAGGAACGTATTCAAATATCGATCCTTATGTAGAAAATTATGTTTGTAAAAAATCAGGGCTCAAGGCTGCTAATATATCTACTCAGATTCTTCAGAGGGACAGGCATGCTGAGTATTTATCGGAGATAGCTATTGTAGGCGCAACTCTTGAAAAGATTGCAACGGAATTCAGAAACCTTCAAAAAACAGAGGTAAGAGAGATTGAAGAGCCCTTTGGAAGAGGCCAGAAAGGCTCCAGCGCAATGCCGCATAAGAGAAACCCTGTTATGTGCGAGAGGATTACAGGCCTTGCAAGGGTTTTACGCGCGAATGCAATGGTTGCTATGGAAAATGTGGCATTGTGGCATGAAAGAGACATAAGTCATTCTTCTGCAGAGCGTATTATTATCCCTGACAGCGCTATATTGCTGGATTATATGCTTAACCAGATGATAGAGACCATAAGAGGGCTTTTAGTGTATCCTGAAAATATGTCTGCCAATCTTTCCAAGACAAAAGGCCTTGTATTTTCTGCCAGGATCCTGGTGGAGCTTGAGAAAAAAGGCGTTGAACGCAGAAAAGCGTATGATATTATCCAGAGATGCGCTATGAAGGCCTGGGAAAAAGATATTAATTTTAAAAATGCGCTTTTGGCAGACAGTGATTTTATTAAAATCGTGAATTCTAAAGAAATAGATAGTTTCTTTAGATTCTCATATTATACAAAACACGTAAAGGCTATTTTCAAAAAAGTTAGAATATAGCACTCTAACTTTACAAATAGTGCCTGGCCACGAGTTGTAAAGTTAGGGAGAGTGTATGAGGATTATGGAGAAGAGGAATAAGATATATGAGGGAAAGGCGAAGATTTTATACGAGACAGATAGCCCTGATTTAGTTATACAGGAATTTAAGGACGACGCAACTGCTTTTGACGCAACAAAAAAAGGCACGATAAAGGGAAAAGGCGTTATAAATAACGAGATATCTTGCGCGATTTTCCAGCTTCTGGAATCAAAAGGCATTCCAACGCATTTTGTGAAAAAATTAAGCGACAGGGATATGCTTGTTAAAAGATTAAAGATAGTCATGGTGGAGGTGACTATAAGAAATATAGCTGCTGGCGGGTTTTCAAAACTTTTGGGGATAGAAGAAGGGATTGTTTTAAAAACGCCTGTCCTGGAATATCATTATAAAGACGACTCGCTTCATGACCCGCTGATAAATGATTATCACATAGAGATCCTTAAGCTTGCGACTCCTCAGGAAATGAAAAAGATAAAGGATTATTCTTTCAGCATAAACCAGATCATGAAAGATTTTTTTGACAAGGCAAACCTAAAACTGGTTGATTTCAAACTGGAATTCGGCAGGCATAAAGGAAAGATGCTGCTCGGAGACGAAATCTCTCCGGATACGTGCAGGCTGTGGGACAAAATTACTAACGAGAAGCTGGACAAGGACCGTTTCAGGCGGGATTTAGGAAGGATCGAGGAAGCCTACCAGGAAGTTCTTAAAAGAATAAAGACATAGCATTGTACCAAGGGAAATAACGTGGAATGGAAGATAGAGATAAGAAATAAAAAAGGTGTTTTTGACCCTTTAGGAAACGGGATAAAAAAGAATATCAAAGACCTGGACATTAGCGGTGTAAAAAAAGTTAATGTTAGTCAGGTCTTTATTATTTCAGGGGATATTGCTGAATCTGACGCGAAGAGAATAGCAGGGGAATTATTGACCGACCCTATTACAGAGGAATATACTTTGATTAACGAACGACGAACGCCGAACGACGACCAAAGGAAGTCCCGCGAAGTCCCGAGCGAAGCGAGAGGAGCGAAGTCGAGGGGCGAGCGACGAGCGGCAGAGATTGCGTATAATCCCGGAGTGATGGACCCTGTAGAAGAAAGCACAAGGAAAGCAATAAGAGATATGGGGATCTATGGAGTAAAATCCCTCAGGACGGAGAAAAAATATTTTATAGAAGGGAAAATTACAAAAAGTGATTTTAAGAGTATATGTGAAAAGCTCCTCTATAATAAAGTAATACAACATGTGGTAAAAGGGCATAGCGCGAAGGGCATCCCTCGACGGAGTTTATCCCGAGCGAAGTCGATGGGCTCGGGACAGGTAGGGCATAGTAACGGGTATAAATTTAAATTGATAATAGTAGATATTCTTAGCGCTGACGATAAGAAATTAATGAAAATAAGTAAAGACGGGCAGTTGTTTTTGAACTTGAAAGAAATGCAGGGGATAAAGAAATATTTTAAAAAATTAGGCAGAAATCCCACTGACTGTGAGCTTGAAACAATCGCGCAGACATGGTCAGAGCATTGCGGGCATAAGACATTCCGCGGAATTATAGAATATAAAGAAGAGGGAAAGACAAAAATAATAGATAATCTTCTTAAAAATACAATAATGAAGGCTACCAATGAACTGAAAAAGCAATGGTGCGTGTCAGTGTTTAAAGACAATGCCGGGATTATCAGATTCGATGAAGATGACAATATATGTTTTAAAGTAGAAACACATAATCATCCTTCTGCGCTTGAACCTTATGGAGGAGCGGGGACAGGCATAGGAGGAGTGATAAGAGATATATTAGGAGTTGGATTAGGCGCAAAACCTATAATGAATACAGATATATTTTGTTTTGGCCTGCCTGACACAGCGCATAAAAATGTGCCTAAGGGCATGCTGCACCCAAAGCGCATTATGAAAGGCGTTGTGAGTGGAGTCAGGGATTACGGCAATCGGATGGGCATACCTACTGCTAATGGAGCAGTACTTTTCGATGAACGCTATACAGGGAATCCTTTGGTATACTGTGGCACAGTGGGAATAATGCCAAAGGATAAATCGTTTAAAGCCAGTCAATCCGGGGACTTTATTGTTGCAGTTGGCGGTCGCACAGGAAGAGACGGAATTCACGGTGCTACATTTTCTTCAGGAGAACTTACTCATGAGTCTGAGACTGTATCAGGCGGAGCAGTTCAGATAGGAAACCCTATTATGGAGAAAAAATTAACTGATACTCTTTTAAAGACGCGCGATAGAAATTTATACACAGCTATTACTGATTGCGGAGCAGGAGGTTTTTCGAGCGCTGTAGGAGAGATGAGCCAGTATCTAGGCGCAGAGGTTGATTTGGAAAAAGCGCCTTTAAAATATCATGGCCTTAGCTATACAGAGATCTGGATATCAGAAGCTCAGGAAAGAATGGTCCTTTCAGTTCCCAGGGAAAATTTGAAAGACTTAATGGATATTTTTAAGAAAGAGGATGTAGAAGCAGTTGTAATTGGGTGTTTTACTTCAAATAAAAGGCTTAAATTAAGATATAACGGGAATATAGTATGCGACTTGGACATGGAATTTTTACATGACGGTATTCCGAGGTTTGAACGAAAGGCAATATGGTCTGCTCCTGCGCATAGAGAATGCGAAAGGAAAGACAAAAAAGATTTTACCAATGATTTATTAAAGATTCTTTCCAGCTGGAATGTCTGCAGCAAGGAATGGGTTATAAGGCAGTATGACCATGAGGTCCAGGGCCAAAGTGTTTTAAAGCCTTTGGTTGGAGTCAAAAATGACGGGCCAGGAGATGCGAGCATCATAAGGCCGAAGTTCAATTCTAAAAAAGGCATTATAATTTCAAATGGTATAAATCCCAGGTTTGGATATATAGACCCATACTGGATGGCTGCATCTTGCATAGACGAAGCGCTCCGTCAGATAATAGCAGTCGGAGGATCTTTAAAGAGAACAGCTCTTTTAGATAATTTTTGCTGGGGGAATACTGATAAGCCTGACAGGCTTGGGGGTTTAGTGAGGGCGAGCTTCGGTTGTTATGATATTGCAAAAGCGTATGGCGTACCGTTTATTTCCGGCAAGGACAGCCTTAATAATGAATATTCTGTGCACGGAGAATCTATTGCTATCCCGGGCACGCTTTTAATTTCAGCAATATCAGTAATGGATAATGTGACAAAGGCCGTCACTATGGATCTAAAGGAAGAAGGGAATCTTGTATACGTTATAGGCGAGACAAAAAATGAAATGGGAGGTTCGCATTATAACCTTATAAATAATTGCATAGGCAATAATGCGCCTATAGTAGACGCTAAAGCGGGCCTGAAAATTTTTAATAGAATGAACGAGGTATCCAAACTCGGGTTATTAAAGGCTTGCCATGACTTGTCAGAGGGCGGCATAGCGGCGGCATTGGCTGAGATGGCGTTCGCAGGAGGATTCGGAGTAGAAATAAAACTTAAAGAAGCGCCCTGCGAGGACAAAAGAGACGATATTATTTTATTTTCAGAATCCAATACAAGGTTTGTTGCAGAAGTGAGAAAAGGAGATAAAAAGAAATTCGAAGATTTAATGAAGGGCGTTCCTTTAGGATTGATAGGCAAGGTCTCGAGCAAAAAATACCTCAGAATCTATGGGGTCAGAGGAAATAAAATAATTGATGCAGGTATAGATAAATTAAAAGAAGCATGGCAGAAACCATTACGCTGGTAAATTTTTTAATATGAAAAATCCAAAAACAATAGTTTTGAGAACTGCAGGCACAAATTGTGATAATGAGACTGCGGCCGCATTTAAAATGGCAGGTTCTATTTCAGAACTGGTGCATATCAATGAACTGGCAAGGGGAGAAAAATTTTTAAAGGATTTTCAGATACTTGCTATACCTGGCGGGTTTACATACGGGGACGATATTGCGTCAGGGAAAATCTTGGCAAATGAGATTAAATATAAACTTAACGAAGACCTTAAGAATTTTATAAATAGCGGGAAGCTTGTTATAGGGATATGCAATGGTTTCCAGGTGCTTGTAAAAGCAGGGATCCTGCCTGGTATAAATCCAGGCGCTATAGAGGCTACCCTTAGTTTTAATGATTCTGGAAGTTTTATTGACAAATGGGTGGAACTCAAGTCAGAGGGACTATGTGTGTGGACAAAAGATTTGAAAGAAAAAATATATCTTCCGATTGCTCATGGAGAAGGGAAGTTTATCCCAAGAGATAAAGAGGTTTTGAAAAATCTTAAAAAGAATAATCAGGTGGTTTTTAGATATACTGAGAATCCCAATGGTTCCATAGACGATATTGCAGGCATATGTGATACAACTGGAAGAGTCCTGGGTATGATGCCGCATCCTGAAAGGCACATTCTCGGGACACAGCATCCCAAATGGACTCGCGAAGGCTTAAAAGAATGCGGAGACGGCCTTATGGTTTTTAAAAACGGCGTAGATTACGTGAAAAAGATTATGTAAAGTCCCTCGCCGCATGTTTGCTTGTGCAATGGCGGCTCGGGATCAAATTTGCTTCGCAAATTTGGGAGAAACTATGATTGATTATAAACGCTCGGGAGTAAATATAGATAAAGCAAATGATTTTGTAAAAGATATTGGCCGCATGGCCAGATCTACAAGGCGCAGAGAAGTGATATGCGACATAGGGGGTTTCAGCGCGCTTACCAGTATCCCAAAAAAATATAAAGAGCCTATCCTTGTTTCCTCTACTGATGGTGTCGGCACAAAATTAAAAGTAGCCGATAGCATGAATAAACACGATACCATAGGCATAGATCTTGTGGCAATGTCTGTAAATGACGTAATTGTTACAGGAGCGGAACCGCTTCTATTCCTGGATTATTTTGCAACAGGAAAACTGAACAGTAAGAAGGCCGTGGATATAATGAAAGGCATTGTGACAGGCTGCAGGCAAGCTGGGTGCGCTCTTGTGGGAGGAGAAACCGCAGAGATGCCAAGCATGTATAACGGCGAAGAATACGACTTGGCAGGATTCTGCGTAGGTATAGTCGAGAAGTCCAAGATTATAGACGGCAAGTCTGTAAATGCAGGCGACATAGTTATAGGCTTAGCTTCAAGCGGGCCTCATTCAAACGGTTTTAGCTTGATAAGGAAGTTATTTTCCAAGAGCGAGTTAAAAGGAAAATTCGGCAAAGTTCTTTTGACCCCTACAATAATTTACGCAAAGGCGGTTTTAAAATTAATGGAAAAGGTAAAAATAAAATCCATCGCGCATATTACAGGCGGAGGTTTTTATGACAATATCCCGAGAGTTGTGCCGAACGATAAAGCTGTTTTGATATATAAAGAACTGTGGGAAGTTCCTCAGATATTTAACGTTATTCAGAAACGCTCTGGGATTAGCGACAAAGAAATGCACAGGACATTCAATATGGGGATAGGTATGGTGATAGTGGTCACTAAGCCTGATGTCAGAAAAACTCATGATATATTGAAAAGGTTTCAATTAAAGTCCTGGACCATAGGCGAGATTATAAAAGGCAATGGTGAGGTTATAATATGACCATTTCCGATCGCCGATCGGAGATCGGAACAAAGGTTAGATATTAATATGAAAATCTTAGTTATAGGCTCAGGCGGCAGGGAACACGCTATAGCGTGGAAATTATCTCGGAGTAAAAAAGTGGAAAAGATATTCTGTGCTCCAGGAAACGGCGGCATAAAAGAGATTGCGGAACTGATTGATATAAGAGCAGACGATATCTCAGGGCTTTTGAATTTTGCTAAAAAAAATAAGATAGATTTAACCGTGGTCGGTCCGGAAACACCCTTAGTAAAAGGTATAGTAGATGTATTTAATGAAAGCGGGTTAAAGGCGTTTGGGCCTTTTAAAGATGTTGCGATGCTGGAAGGCAGCAAAGTTTTTTCTAAAAATGTAATGAAAAAATTCGGGCTCGCTACGGCAGGCTTCAAGGTTTTTGATAATCCAGAAGACGCAAAAAAATATCTGAACGAAGTCGGCATACCTATTGTAATAAAAGCAGACGGCCTGGCAGCAGGTAAAGGCGTAATAATACCGAAGACAATCGAAGAAGGCGAAAAGGCGATAGACTCTATCATGGTTGAGAAGGCCTTTGGCGAAAGCGGAAATAGTATTCTTATTGAAGATTGCTTAGAAGGCGAAGAGGCTTCAATGCTGGTTTTTACAGACGGCAAAACCATTGTGCCTCTGGAGTCTTCTCAGGATCATAAAAGGATTTTTGACAATGATATGGGCCCTAATACAGGCGGAATGGGAGCCTATTCGCCAGCGCCTGTAGTTACAAAAGATATGCTGGATAAAGTTATAAAAAATGTTTTCAGGCCTGTGATAGACGGCCTTAGAAAAGAAGGCAAAATCTATAAAGGCGTCTTATATGCAGGTTTAATGATTACTAAAAACGGGCCTATGGTTTTAGAATTTAACGTAAGATTCGGAGATCCTGAGACACAGGCGATACTGCCCAGATTAAAATCAGATCTTTCGGATATTATGCTGGCTTGTGTAGACGGGACGCTGGATAAGATAAATGTGGTATGGGATAAATCTTCCTGTATCTCGGTAGTTTGCACTTCAAAAGGATATCCTGATGAATATGAAAAAGATAAAGAGATTTTTGGACTAGAAAAAGCCGGAAAAATAAAAGATGTGATTGTATTCCACGCAGGCACAAAGGCTAAAAACGGAAAGATTCTTACAGATGGCGGCAGAGTGCTGGGAGTAACGAGTATTGGCACTGATATTAAATCAGCAAAAACCAATGCATATAATGCAATCGATTGTATAAAGTTCGAAGGCATGCGGTATAGAAAAGATATCGGAGACAGGGCAATCAAAAGGGTCCCTCGCGACACAGAGTAAAGATAGAATCGCTCGGGATCTATTTTTGCTTCGCAAATTTGGTCCCTCGCCGCAGGAAGCATAGATAAAGGCGGCTCGGGATCAAAATTTTGCAAAGCAAAATTTTGGGAGGCAATATGGCTGACAAGAAAAAAGTTCTAGTTGGGATACTAATGGGAAGCTCTTCAGACGCTGAAACAATGGCTGAGACAGAAAAGATATTAAAAAAAAGCAAGATTTCTTATGAGATAAATGTGCTTTCAGCGCATAGAAACCCGGACGAAGTAGGCGGCTACGCTAAAAGTGCCCAAAAACGCGGGCTGAAGGTTTTGATATGCGGGGCAGGGATGTCTGCTGCGCTTGCCGGGGTGGTAAGCGCTCATACAAAACTTCCTGTTATTGGAGTGCCTATAGAATCAGGTTCTCTCAAAGGCATGGATGCGCTTCTTTCTACAGTCCAAATGCCAGGGGGCGTGCCTGTTGCATGCATGGCTATAGGCAAAGCAGGCGCTAAAAATGCCGCCATATTTGCAGTAAGAATATTAAAAGCATTTAAATAAAAGCCTAACTTTACAAATGGTGCTTGCCCTGTACTGGGCGAAATATATAATATAAATATAAATCTTAGCGACTGGTAAGGGGCCATGTACGAATTGTAAAGTTAGGGATGGGATTATGAAAACAAAGGTTATAAAGCTAAATCCTGATTTTCCAGAAGAGCCTCTTATTAATGAAGCAGCCAAGGTTTTGAAGAATGGAGGTCTGGTAGTATTTCCTACTGAAACAGTCTATGGCATAGCTGCCAATGTTTCCAATAAAAATACTGTAGATAGACTGTACGAAATAAAAAAAAGGCCAAAAGATAAGCCGTTCAGCGTGCACATAGCGGATTTTGATTCATTAAAACAATTAGGCGTTGTCCTTTCAAAAGACGCTGAAAGGGTTGCTAAAAGATTTTGGCCAGGGCCGTTGACATTGGTGGCGTTTAATGACAAAAAAGAGAAGATAGGACTTCGTATGCCTGATAATAGGATTGCTTTTTTATTGATAAAAAAAGCAGGCGTGAACGTGATTGCGCCAAGCGCTAATCTATCAGGCAATAAAGCTCCTGTTTCAGTTGAAGAGGCTATTTCCGAAATGGACGGCCATGTGGATATAATACTGGACGGAGGAAGGGCAAGGATAGGCATGGAATCAACTGTTATGGATGTAACAGAGAAGCCTTTTAAGATATTGAGGCAGGGCGCTATACCCGCGAAAGAGGCGTTAACAGATTATACGCTGCTTTTTGTATGCACTGGAAATAGCTGCAGGAGCGTAATGGCAAAAGGGTTAATGGAAAAATTTGTAAATGAAGCCGGCATTTCCGAGAGAGTACATATTGATTCCGCAGGTACTTCAACATTCGCAGGCATAGGCCCAGCCCCAAACACAGTTTCTGTGATGAGAGAAGAGGGCACAGATGTTTCCGGCCATATAGGCAAAAACATCAATAAAGATATTTTGAAAAGGTCAGATATTATATTTGTGATGGAAAGATATCATAAAGATGTTATTATAAACCTGATGCCTGAGATTAAAGATAAGGTGAGGCTTCTTAGGGAAGGCCAGGATATATCCGATCCTATAGGAAGATCTTTTGAAGAGTATAAAAATGTCTTAAAGATTATAAAAGAAGAGATTGAAAATATGTTTCTGGAAATATTTAAGGAGGAGAAAAAAGGATGAGGCTGGTTATCGGAACAGATCATGGCGGATTCAGATTGAAAGAGTTTCTTGTGAAATTTCTGAGGTCAAAAGGCCACACAGTGAAAGACATGGGAACTTTTTCAGAAGAAAGCTGCGATTATCCTGCGATAGGTTATAAGGTGGCAAAACTTGTTGCAGCCAAGGCTTATCCAAGAGGCATACTTATCTGCAAGACTGGCATAGGCATGTCAATAGTCGCAAATAAAGTGAGAGGCGCCAGAGCCGCCTTATGCGACAGAGAGGATATCGCCTGTTCAAGCAGGGAGCATAATGATTCTAATATCCTTGTATTAGCGGCAAGTATAGTTGCGCCGAGCAAAGCAAAAAAGATTTTAGGCGCATGGCTTACGGCAAAGCATCTTGGAGGTCGGCACTCAAGGAGAGTGCGCCAGATCAAAGAAATCGAGGGCTTTGAATATGAAGGCATTAAGAAAAATAGATCCTGAAATTTACAATTTAATACATAAAGAACTTGAACGCCAGCAGAATAATATAGAGCTTATTGCAAGCGAAAATTTTACAAGCGTTGCTATTCTGGAGACAGCAGGGTCTGTGCTTACGAATAAATATGCGGAGGGGTATCCCTCTAAGAGATGGTATGGCGGATGCAAGTATGTAGATGGCATTGAAAACTTCGCAATAGAAAGGGCAAAGAAAATATTTGGCGCAGAACATGCAAATGTTCAGCCGCATTCAGGAAGCCAGGCAAATATGGCTGTGTATTTTGCTTTGCTTCAGCCAGGCGACACAGTCTTGGCAATGGACCTTGCATGCGGAGGGCACCTTACGCATGGGCTTAAGCATAATTTTTCAGGAAAACTTTTTAATGTAATTTCGTATGGGCTCAATAAGGACACAGAGATGCTGGATTATGATGAGATAGAGCTGCTGGCAAAAAAGCATAAACCAAGGATGATACTCGCAGGCGCGTCTGCTTATTCGCGCGTGATGGATTTTAAAAGATTCAGGGAAATAGCTGATAAAGCAGGCGCGTATCTTTTTGTAGATATGGCGCATATAGCAGGGCTTGTGGCAGCGGGGCTTCACCCTAATCCTGTTGATTACGCTCATGTGGTGAGCACCACTACTCATAAAACATTGAGAGGGCCGCGCGGCGGCATGATACTCTGCAAACAGGAGTTTGCTAAAAAAATAGACATGGAGGTTTTTCCCGGTGAGCAAGGCGGGCCTTTGATGCATATAATAGCGGCGAAAGCAGTAGCTCTGAAAGAGGCTGATACGGAAGAATTTAAACAATATCAGCGTCAGATTATAAAAAATGCAAAGTCTTTTGCGCTCGCATTGAATAAATCAGGATATAGGATAGTTTCGGGAGGCACTGATAACCATTTATTTCTGGTGAACCTTACTTCAAAGAATATAACGGGCAAAGACACGAGTGAACTTTTGGATAAGATTCATATAACAGTTAATAAAAACCTCATACCTTTTGACAAGAATTCTCCATCTCTTACAAGCGGCATAAGACTCGGCACGCCAGCGGTTACTACAAGAGGGATGAAGGAAAAAGATATGGAAATAATAGCCCATATTATTAATAATGCCATTAAATACAGAAATGACCAGGATAAACTAGGTGACTGTAAAAAAGAAGTGGCAAAGTTAATAAAGAAATTTCCTTTGTACCCTGAGTTAGCGTAAACAATAGATCCTTCAGCGCCTACAATGCTTCTATTTGTCGCATTGTTTGACGGCGCTTCAGGATCAAATCCGCCTAGGCGGATTTTGGGAGGGGTTTATGAAATGCCTATTCTGTGGACATGATGAAGACAAGGTTATTGATTCCCGCTCCAGCGAAGAAGGCCGTTCGATAAGAAGGCGGAGGGAGTGCCTTAATTGCCAGAGGCGTTTTACAACATATGAGAACATAGAAGAAACATCTTTAATAGTCATAAAAAAAGACGGCAGGCGGGAACCTTTTGACAGGAAAAAGATATTAAACGGCCTCACAAAGGCATGCGAGAAAAGGCCTATAAGCACAGAACAGCTTGAGGCGCTGGCAGATAAAATCGAATACACGCTTCAGAGTAAATTTGAGAAAGAGGCGCCATCCAGAGAGGTGGGAGAATTACTAATGGAACTTCTCTATAAGCTTGATGAGGTTGCCTACGTGAGGTTTGCTTCCGTATACCGCCAGTTCAAAGACATCAATCAATTCATGAAGGAACTGAAAGATTTGCTGAGCCACGATAAATAATATAATCATGTGCAGGGAACGGTTTGAAACCGTTCCCTACTTCGTGATGTAGCTTACAAAACCAGCCTTTTTCTTAAGATCCTCAAAATATTTATTAAACACTTCCTCTTTTTTATTAGTAAGAAGAGTTTCTTTGAATTTGTCTTTTTCTTCCATGAATTTTACTTCATCTATGGGTTTAAGTTCAAGAGGCTCCAGTATAACCCAGCCTTGGAGAGATTTTAAAGGTTTTAGGATAGAACCTATTTTTGCGGATGAGGCTGTTTCTATGAATTCCTTGGCAGGCCCTATTTCAGGTATATAGCCATCTCGGGTGATAAAATCGGTTTGCTTCACCTGAAGGCTGTATTTTTTTGCAGCGTATTCAAGCGTTTTATTGGTTTTAGCGCCGTTAGTTACATCCAGATATATTTTTTCTGATTTTTTCTGAGATAATTTAATGGACTCTTCCTTTATAAATGCTTTTTTGACATTATCTTCTATTTCTGCGTAATCAGGAACATAGGCTTCTTTTTTTTCTTTCAATTGTATAATGTATAACCCTTTATCTGTTTTTACCAGTATATTATTTATCTCATTTTTTTGCAGCTCAAAACTTGCTTTGGCAAAATCATAAGACCACCCGATACCAGAGATGTCCTCATTAGCCGAAAAAAATCCGGTTTCTTTTATTTCCACAGAATTGTCTCTGGCAGGTTCTTCCAGATTTTTTTTCTGTATTACCTGGTCCAGGACCCTGTAGCCCACTTCTTCCGCAAGCGATGTTTTTCTTTGCAAAGCAAGTTTTTCGCGGATAGAATTTTTAGCGGCGTCATCTAATATAGGATTTTCTTCAGAACCTGGTTTTTTGAAATCCGAGATATGTTCTTCGAAAAATCTATTGATTTGTTCGTCTTTAATAGTGACTTCGCTGTCAAACTTTGAATAAAAGATCCCAATGTATTTTATATTAACCTGTTCGCTTTTTTTGAAAGTCTCTTTATTTTGCCTATAGAAATTTTTCAAGTCCGAATCTTTATACTGTATGTCTTTTTCAGAATTGCTAAAAGGGATAAGCACATAAGAGGATTTTATTTTTTCAAATTTTTTCTTATATTCATTTTTAACGTCTTCGTCATTCACATTGATGTTGGAAGTGATATTATCTCTTAGCTTAGACAAGGAAAGGTCATCCCTTAATTTCTCCTCAAACGATCTGGCCGTATCTTGCAGCATTGATTTATAGAGTTTTTTGTCAAAAGAGCCATTTTTCTGGAATGCAGAAAAAGAAAACAGTTTTTCTGCAACCTCTTTATCGGTTACTGCTATTTTTTCTCTCTTTGCTTCTTCTGTCAGTATGATGCGGCTCCAGGTCATCTGGTCTATAAATTCCGCAGGCACGTTATTGCCAAAAGATTTTATGGCGTAGTCCCTGGATGCGTTCCACATATTATAATAAGTTTCATTGGAAATTTTTTTGCCGAATATCTTTCCTGCGTAGTCTGGCTTATTGCCTTTATTTTTACCAGCTGAGCCAGCGCCCCATACGACAAAAGCAGGTATAATGATTATAGCCAGCCCCCACATAATGCGCTTCATGTTCTTGCGTTTGCGAAAGAATTTAAGTAACATGTTTTATTCCTTTAATTGGTACTGCGCATGGCACATTACATCAAACGATTATATACTTTCTTACAAGAAAAATCTATGATAAAATAACTAAGGCCATAATTTACGGAGTCCGAAGGACGACGTAAATTATTTGGCTGAACTTACCCAGCACTAATTTTATGGATATTTACTGGATATATATTTTAAAGAATAGAAAAGACAACTCGTTATATTACGGCTATACAAATAATCTAAAAAGACGGTTGATAGAACATGATATAGATAAGATATGGAAATTTATAGGTTGTGAAGGATATGCATCAGAATTAGATGCCAGAGAAAGAGAAAGGAAATTAAAGCATTACGGACAGGCAAGGACCCACCTAAAAAATAGGCTTAAAAGATCGTTTGAGTTATAAAATTAGTGCTGGGTTAAATTCGCGCATTGACTTACGTTTACTCACTTTGTTCGTTCCGTAAGTCAAGCGCTCATTTAATGAAAAATAAACTTATTGCTGAGATTTTTAGGAATATCGCTGAGATGCTGGAGATTAAAGGCGAAAATCATTTCAGGATTAGGGCATATGAGCGGGCAAGCCAGAATATAGAGGCTCTTCCGGGTAATATAGAAGCCTTTGTAAATGAGGGTACGCTGAAAAATATTGACGGCATAGGGAAAGACCTTGAACAGAAAATAAAAGAAATTGTTTCCACTGGAAGACTTAAATACTTGGAGGAATTAAAAAAGGATATGCCTGAAGGCCTGATTGAGATGCTGAATGTTCCTGGCATAGGGCCTAAGACAGCAAAGTTATTATACGAAAAGCTGGACATACAGGATGTAGTCATGCTTGAGAGGATGGCGGCCGCAGGAAAGATAAGGGATTTGCCAGGCATGGGAGAGAAGACGGAAGAAAATATACTGGCAGGTATAGATCTTTTTAAAAAAAGCAGGGAAAGGCTTGATTTAAAAACAGCTACGGACGTGGCCAATGGTTTTATATCACAGCTTAAGAAATTAAAGGAAGTTAAGCATATAGACCCTGCAGGCAGCTTGAGGAGGATGAAAGAGAGTGTCAGGGATTTGGATATACTTGTTTCATCCAAATATCCGGAAAAGGTGATAGATACATTTACAAAGCTATCTGATGTAAAAGATATTATCGCGAAAGGCCAGACGAAGTCATCTGTACTTACCAATGATAATATACAAGTGGATATGAGGGTTGTTGATGATGAATCCTACGGCGCCAGCTTAATGTATTTCACGGGCTCAAAAGAGCATAATATTAAATTAAGGCAGCTGGCAATAAAAAAAGGATTAAAGCTGAATGAATACGGGTTATTCAGGGACGAAAAAAGAATAGCAGGCAAGCGAGAAGAGGAAATGTATAAGACGCTTGATCTAGTATACATAGAGCCTGAGTTAAGGGAAGACAGGGGAGAGCTAGAAGCAAGCGCTGATAAAAAATTACCTGATTTAGTGAAATTAAGGCATATTAAAGGAGATCTACACGCGCATTCAACCTGGTCTGACGGAGGCAGTTCAATAGAGGAAATGGTTATAAAAGCAATAGAGCTTGGTTATGAATATATAGCGATTACAGACCATTCCCAGGGTTTGAAGATTGCAGGGGGGTTGGGCCGGCATGAGCTTGGCCTGAAGAGAAAAGAAATAGAAAAACTGGCCAAAAAATATAATGATATAAAAATACTTTTCGGCACAGAGGTGGATATTGATTCAAATGGCAATCTGGATTATCCTGATGATATATTAAAAGAAATGGATATTGTGGTAGCTGCGATACATGCTGGTTTCAAACAACCAAAAGATATTCTTACAAAACGGATAATAAAGGCATGTCAAAATCCATATGTGCATATAATTGCGCATCCCACAGGAAGGCTATGGGGATCTAGAAATGAGTATGATATGAATTTTGAAGAGGTATTTAAATCTGCTAAAGATACCAATACCGCGCTTGAGATAAATAGTTTTCCCCAGCGCCTGGATCTGAACGATATAAATACCCGGATGGCAAAGGAAGCAGGCGTAAAAATCGTTATAAATACCGATTCTCATATTGCAGAGCATCTGGATATGATGAAATTCGGGGTGGCTGTGGCAAGGCGTGCGTGGCTTGAGAAAAAAGATGTATTAAATACAGCTACTTTTGGTAAATTAAGATTAAAAAACTTGGGTTGACTGAACAGGCCGAGTTTGTTATAATAAATACTTGGAAAAGAGGTAATAAATGACGAGAAAGGTTTGGATTTTATCGCTATTAGCAGCGATTCTTGTGTCTCTGAGCGTTTTTACGATTAATATCTTCGGCAAAGAGGATAGTCAAGGCCAGAAGAGCGACGTAACAAAATTAGCAGAGAAGATAGACAGGGTTTTAAAAAATCAGGAAGACATGATCGCGCAGCTTGCTGACATACGTCAGCAGCTTGATATTATAAGAGTAAGGGCTTCGGCCAGGTAACCTGACGGAGGGTGTATGGTTTCTGGAAGTGAAGTCTCTATTCTTATAGCTTTTTCTGCAGGCGTTCTATCGTTCCTTTCTCCGTGCATCTTACCGCTTTTTCCATCCTATATTACTTACATTACAGGCAGGTCTTTTGAGGAAATAAAGTCTTCAACAAAATCCTCTGATATAACGAGGCAGACTGTAATAAATTCTTTGTTTTTTATTTTAGGGTTTTCAATTGTTTTTGTACTGCTGGGAATAACGCTGTCGTATTTCGGGAATTTTTTTGGAATAAAAAGAAGATGGCTTGAAAGGGCAGGAGGAGTATTAATAGTTTTATTAGGATTCAACATGATGGGGGTTTTTAAGGTAGGTTTTTTAAACCGCGCAACAGGCGTTGTTTTAAAGAAAAAAAATTTCGGGTATCTGGGATCTTTACTAGTCGGTATGGCATTTGCATTTGGATGGACGCCATGCGTAGGGCCTATATTATCAAGCATTCTTATATATGCCTCTACGCTTGAGAGCCTGCCTAAAGCTGCGGTGCTTTTATTGGCTTATTCAATTGGCCTTGGACTGCCATTTTTTATAGCAGGTTTTGCGATAAATAAATTCCTGTTTCTTTTCGTGAAGTTCAGGAATTTTATCAGGTTTGTGCCGCTAATTTCAGGTATATTTTTGATATTGATGGGCGCAATATTATTCTCAGGGCAGTTTTCCAAGCTTGCGGGTTTATTCGTGAAGTAGGTCCCTTGTCCGCCAGAAGAACTCTGGCGAGACTCGGGATAAAACTTTGCTTCGCAAAATTTTTGAGGGGAAAATGAAAAAAAACACACTTATAATTTTAGGGGGAGCGATTTTGGTTATCGCCGGGCTTATTTTAATAAAACTGCAGGTTGAACCTAAAAAAACCGTATCCCCTAAAGGGATGCCTCAAGAAATAACTACAGTTAGCAAAACAGGATTTAAGATAGCTCCGGAGTTTTCTCTTAAGGATGTAAATGGAGCAGAAAAGAAACTCTCTGATTTTAAAGGCAAGGTTCTGATTATTGATTTCTGGACTACATGGTGTCCGCCATGCAGGCAAGAGATACCTCATTTTGTAAGCCTTTATAGTCAATACAAAGACCAGGGCCTGGAGATAATCGGAATATCGCTGGATCAAAACTCCGGAAGAGTTTTGCCTGGTTTTATAGAAAGCAACAGCATAAATTACACGATTCTGGCAGGAAACGAAGAAGTCACTGATTTGTATGGAGGCATAGCTGCAATCCCTACAACGTTTATTATTGATAAGGATGGAAATATCAGGAAAAAATATGTTGGATATAATGAAAAAGAAGTGTTTGAGAAAGAGATAAAGGAGCTTTTGTAATATGATAGTTACTAAGAAAAAACCAATTGAAGAGATTTTAAAGGCGCTTGGTGCTGCATCAAAAATTTTTATAATAGGATGCGGAGATTGCGCAAGTACATGCAAGACAGGCGGAGAAAAAGAAATTTTAGAGATAAAAGCCGGGCTTGAGGCAAACGGGAAAAACGTTACAGGATGGGCAATGCCGGATTCTCCATGTATAGCGAGCCAGATAAAGGTTCACTTTGCTAAAAATAAGAAAATGGTGGATGCTTCAGAAGCGTTTTTAGTGCTTTCGTGTGGTTTGGGTGCTCAGTCTGTGTTGGAGAATGACAGAAATAAAAGGCCGGTTTACATAGGCTGTGACACTATATTCGGGGCCATACTGGATGCTGCAGGCAGCGGATTTTTTGAAAGATGCGCTATGTGCGGAGAGTGCGTGCTGAATATTACAGCGGGCATATGCCCTGTCACAAGATGCGCAAAGGGCCTTTTGAACGGGCCATGCGGCGGCTCCAATAAAGGCAAGTGCGAGGTTGACAAGAATAAGGACTGCGCGTGGATATTGATTTACAACAGGTTGAAAGATTTGAATAGGCTGGGCGATTTTAAAAAAGTGAAACCGGCCAAGGATTATTCTAAATTAACGGGACCCAGGGAAATGATTCTCGGAGGTTAATGTGGATACGAAAAATTTTCAAAGTCAATATGGTGAAAAAGTAATGGAGCATTTCAGGAATCCCAGAAATGTCGGCGAGATCCCTGATGCAGATGGAATTGGAAACGTCGGGAATCCCATATGTGGTGATATTATGAGGCTTTATATTAAAGTAAAGGATAACGTTATTACCGACGCTAAATTCAAGACGTTCGGATGTGGCGCCGCTATAGCCACCAGCAGTATGGTCACGGAGCTTGTCAAGGGCAAGACCATAGAAGAGGCATTGAAGGTTTCCAACAGTGCGGTCGCGGAAGCGCTTGGCGGGCTTCCAAAGATAAAGATGCATTGCTCTATGCTGGCAGAGGAGGCCCTTAAGTCAGCGATAGAAGACTATCTGAAAAAGAACAAGAAATAGGGTTAATGGCTATGGAAGCAAAAAAGTTAGTCAGAAAAAAAATGAAAATAAAAATAAAAAGCCAAAAAGGATCTGAAAGGAGACAAAAAAGCAGGGTTGTGTGCAAAAAATTATTTCTTAATGAAGATTTTTTGAAGTCTAGATGTGTGATGCTTTATTGTTCTAAAGGAACAGGGGAAGTTGAAACAGGGCCCATAATAAAAAAAGCCATTAAGATGGGCAAGAAAGTAGTTTTACCGGTTACGCTGGTGAAGGATAGAGATATAAAACCTGTGTATTTGAGGGATATCAAGAAATTGGAAAAAGGGCCGTATGGTATTTATGAACCAAGCGGGCCCTTAAATAGAACACCTGCAGAGTTGAAAAATATAGACCTAGTAATAGTGCCTGGGATTGCTTTTGACAAAAATAACAATCGCATCGGGCGGGGAAAAGGCTATTACGATAATTTTTTGAGGCGCTTTCCAAAAAAAGGCAAATCAAAAATAGGTCTTGGGTTCAAATTTCAACTGCTTGGTAAGGTGCCCGCCACAAAAAGAGATATCCCTCTCACCAGCGTCTTAACCGACTAATGCCTCGTGTCATAGATTTTTGCAAGAGACACTCGGCATAGTACCGAGTGGCCTGTATTATCAAGAATCTAAGTCACGAGGTACTAATACGATTTTTACATAAAATAGCTGGGAGGTGCTGAACATGAGTTCAAATATTAAAACAATAATCTACGCAGTAGAAGTCCTGGTATTTATCCTGATATTCTTCGCAGGGTATTTCATAAGGAAGTTTTTCGGGGAAAAACACCTTAAAGAAATGGAGGACAGGGCAAAGAAAAGCCTGGATAATTCCAGGAAGGAATTTGAAAACAGGAAAAAAGAAGTAGAGTTGGAAGTAAAAGACGCGAAGTTCAAAATGCAAGCAGACTTTGAACAGGCCACAAAAGACAAAAGGCTCGAGCTGGTAAATGTTGAAAAAAGGCTGATCCAGAAGGAAGAAAATATAGATAGGAAAGTGGACATCCTTGAAAGAAAAGAAAGAGATATAGGGCGTCGCGAAGGCCTTCTTGTTGACAAGGAAAGGTCTCTTGAATCAAGGCATAATGAGTTATCAAGGCTTATTGAAGAGGAGAAGGTAAAACTGCAGAGGATATCCGGTTTAAGCGTTGAAGAGGCAAAGAAGCTGTTTTTGCAGAGAGTGGAAACAGACGCCCAGAGGGAAGCGCAAATGCTCTTTAAAACAATAGAGGATAAGGCCAGGGAGTCTGCGGATAAAAAGGCCAAGGAGATTCTTTCGCTCAGCATGCAGAAATGCGCTGCCGAGCATGTTACCAATACAACTGTGTCTGTTGTGAATCTGCCGAGCGATGAGATGAAAGGAAGGATTATAGGCAGAGAAGGCCGCAATATCCGGGCCCTTGAAATAGCTACAGGAGTGGATGTGATTATTGACGACACCCCTGAAGCTGTAATACTTTCCGGTTTTGATATTGTGAAGCGCGAGATAGCAAGAATAAGCCTGGAACGGCTTCTGCAGGATGGGAGAATTCATCCCGGCCGCATTGAAGAAGTTGTCAATAAAGTAAAACAGGAAATGGAAGTCACTATTAAAGAAGAAGGAGAGCACACGATTTTTGAGTTGGGGATTCAGAAGATTCATCCTGAAATAGTCAGGCTTGTAGGCAGGCTGAAATACAGGACCAGCTACGGCCAGAATGCTCTTCAGCATATGAAAGAGGTAAGCGTTATTATGGGCGTTATGGCAGGAGAGCTCAATCTGGATGTAACCCTTGCAAAAAGAATAGGGCTTTTGCATGACATAGGAAAAGCAGTGACTCATGAAGTAGAAGGCCCGCATGCAAAAATAGGCGCGGACCTGGCCAAGAAATACGGCGAAGCCCCTGATATTATAAACGCTATAGCGTCTCATCATGAAGAGGAAGCCCCTGGAACTATATATGCAGTGCTTCTGCAGGCTGCGGATGCTGTAAGCGCCACAAGGCCAGGCGCGAGGCGTGAGTCTCTTGAGAATTATATAAAGCGGCTTGAAAAACTGGAAGCTATTGCTGATTCATTCAAAGGTGTTGAGAAGGCGTTTGCAATACAGGCCGGAAGAGAGATAAGGGTTGTTGTACAGCCTGACAAGATAAGCGACCTTCAGGCAATGGGCTTAGCCAGAGAGATAACCAAAAAAATAGAAGAAGGCCTTGAATATCCAGGGCAGATAAGAGTTACCGTAATACGAGAAACAAGAGCAGTGGAGTATGCTAAATGAGGATATTATTAATCGGAGATATAGTCGGCAGTCCCGGCAGAGAGGCTGTTAGAAGAATAGTGCCGAAATTGCGCAGGGATAAGTCTATTGATTTTGTAATTGCCAATGCGGAAAATGTCGCAGGAGGTTCAGGTGTTACTCCTGAAACTGTGGATGAGTTGTTGAAGAACAAGATAGACGTTATAACTTCAGGGGACCATATCTGGAAGAAAAAAGAGTTGTATGATATGCTCTCGAAGGAAAAGCGCATTTTAAGGCCTGCGAATTATCCTCAGGCTTCTCCCGGCTCAGGCATGACAATTATTTCTCCGGAGAGCGGGAAAAAAATAGCCGTGATAAATCTGCTGGGCAGGGTTTTTATGAAACCGGTTGACTGCCCTTTTACAGCAGCTGAAAGAGAGATTGAAAAAATTAACAGGGTTACAAAGATAATCCTGGTAGATATGCACGCAGAGGCTACGAGCGAAAAGATAGCTATGGGCAGATTCCTGGACGGCAGGGTAAGCGCAGTATTCGGTACGCATACGCATGTCCAGACAGCGGATGAAAAGATATTTCCGGGCGGCACAGGCTATATTACTGATTTAGGCATGACAGGCCCTCAGGATTCAGTGATAGGCAGAAGGGTCGACGCAATTGTGGAGCATTTTTTAACATGCATGCCTAAAAAATTCGAGGTAGCGGATAAAGACGTGGAACTACAGGGAGCCATAGTAAACATAGATGACAAAAGCGGCAAAGCCCTTTCAATAGAAAGGGTAAAAGAAAAGATAGAGAGCTATAATTAGCATGGAAGATAAGGGAAGATACATTTATACGGTAAGCCAGCTTACCTCTAGCATAAAAATCGTGCTTGAGGACTCATTCCAGAATATATGGATTGAAGGAGAGATATCGAATTTTAAGGCCGTTTCGGGCCATTTTTATTTTACGTTAAAAGACGATAAGAGCGAATTGAAATGCGTCTTTTTTAAAAGCAGCAACGAAAAAATAAAGTTTGAAATAAAAGGCGGCATGCAGGTTTTATGCCGCGGGAAAATAAGTATATATGAACAAAGAGGTGCTTATCAGCTTTATGTGGCAGGAATGGAACCTAAAGGTGTGGGCGCATTGCAGCTTGCGTTCGAGCAGCTTAAAGAAAAACTTTTTAAAGAAGGACTTTTTGAAGAAGTTCACAAGAAGCCGATACCTCTTATTCCTGAAAGAATAGGAATAGTCACATCAACTACAGGCGCTGCTATAAGAGATATCCTGCACGTTTTAAATAAAAGATTTTCTAATACCGGGATAATTATAAATCCTGTAAGGGTTCAGGGAGATGGGGCAAAAGAAGAGATAGCATTTGCGATAGAAGAATTCAATGCCCTTAAAAATGTAGATGTTATGATAATCGCGAGGGGAGGAGGAAGCCTGGAGGATCTGTGGGCTTTTAACGAAGAGATAGTGGCGAGAGCCATATATAATTCAAAGATACCTGTTATAAGTGCAGTCGGCCACGAGATAGACTGGACAATAAGTGATTTCGTGGCGGATATGAGGGCGCCTACTCCTTCAGTGGCAGCGGAAATAGTCATAGCTAAAAAAAGCGAACTCTCAGACAAACTGGACGAGATCGAAAAAAAGATCAGGGATTTTCCCATGGATATTGTCATGGAATACGAGCAGAGGCTGGATGAGATAGAAGATAACATGGAGCTCAGGTTCAACCATTATATTGAATTAAAGGATGGGGAGTTTAAATTACTTTCAGAAAAATTACAGATATTGAGCCCGGTAGGTATCCTGGATAGAGGATACAGCATCAGCTTCAAGCTCCCTGATAGAAAGATAGTAAAAAATAATAAGGATATTAAAAAAGGGGATTTAGTAGAGACTAAAGTTTCGAAGGGTAGTTTTACAAGTAAAGTAGAATAAGTAAAGGTCCCTCGCCGCTAGATGATAAAAACTAGGGCGACTCGGGATCAAATTTGCTTCGTCCCGCCCTTTTTACAGGGCATGCTACGAAGACTTGCTAAAGGGGCGGGGCTTCGCAAATTTGTGAGGGCATTATGGCAAAGGAATTAAAATTTGAAGAGATGATGAAAAGCCTGGAAGATATCGTGGGCGAACTTGAGAGCGGGAATATGCCTCTCGAAGAATCATTAAAAAAATACGAAGAAGGCATGAAGCTGATCCAGTTATGCAGAAAAAAGCTGGATGAAACAAAACGCAAAGTAGAAGTCCTTATTAAAAAAGACGGCAAAGTTACGCTGGAACCTTTTGAAGAATGATGGATATAGAAAAATATATAGCGGATAAGAAAAAGATAATAGATAAGGTTTTGGACAGATATTTGCCAGGTTCAGATACAAAGCCCGCAATTATACACACGGCAATGAGATATTCGCTTTTCCCGGGAGGTAAAAGGATAAGGCCTGTGCTTACCTTTGCGGGTTTTGAGGCATGCGGCGGAAAAGGAAACTCAATAATTCCTGTAGCTTGCGGCATAGAGCTTATACATTCTTATACACTTATACATGATGACCTGCCATGCATGGATAATGATGATTTCAGGCGCGGCAAAAGGACATGCCATAAAAAATTCGGAGAGGATATAGCGCTTCTGGCAGGGGATGGGCTTCTTACTCTTGCGTTTCAGGTAATAACAGAGTCAGGAAATATTGATGTTATAAAAGTAATATCAAAAGCAATAGGCACCTGCGGTGTAATAGGCGGGCAGGTGGCGGATGTATTACAAAAAAGGGCAGGCAAGAGACAAAGGGCAGAAATAGAATATATAAATTTAAATAAAACAGCTGTGCTGTTTGAAGTTGCAGTGAAATCGGGAGGGATTATTAAAGGCGCGGGCGAGCGGGAAATAAATGCCCTTGGGAATTTCGGGAGGGATATTGGCATAACATTTCAGCTTTTAGATGATTTAAAAGATAAAGACGGCTATGTAAAACTATATGGCGTAGAGCGCACAAAAGAAAAAGCCAAAATTTTAGCGAAAAGAGCAAAGAGCCATTTAAAGATTTTTGGCAAAAAAGCAAATATGCTTTTAAAATTAGCCGACACAATTCTAACTTGAGAGTTACCTCCCCCACCGCGTAGGTGGGGTGGTATATACCACCCCACCTACGCGGTGGGGGAGGTCTAATTTAACAAGAAGATGTTATGAGCGAGTTATTAAGCAGTATAAATAGCCCTGGAGATTTAAAAAAGTTCAGCTTGGATAAACTGCCTGCCTTGGCGCATGAGATACGGGATACTATCATAAAGACAGTGTCTTCTTCCGGCGGGCACTTAGCGTCTAGCCTGGGGGCAGTGGAGCTGATAATAGGGATACATTATTGTTTAAATGCCCCGGAAGATATTATTATATGGGACGTTGGGCATCAGGCATACGCCCATAAGATTTTAACAGGAAGAAAAGATCAATTTGCCACGCTTCGTAAAACAGGCGGCCTTAGCGGATTTCCGAATAAATATGAAAGCGAATATGATGTGTTTACCACAGGCCATGGCTCAACGTCTATTTCTACTGCACTGGGAATAGCTGCAGCCAGAGATCTGGAACAGAAAGATTACAAGATTGTGGCAGTAATAGGCGATGCATCTTTCGGCGGAGGAATGGCGTTTGAGGCCCTGAATCACGCGGGCCATTTGCATAAAAATATGCTGGTCATTCTTAACGATAACGAAATGAGCATATCAAAGAGTGTGGGAGCGTTGAGCAAATATTTAAATAGGATTATTACAGCGCCTGCGTATAACAGAATAAGGAAAGACGTTGAAAGATTGCTTACCAGGGTTCCGCGTCTTGGTTTCAGGGTAATGCGCGCAGCAAGAAGATTAGAAGAAGGGCTTAAAAATCTTCTTGTTCCCGGTATGCTTTTTGAAGAACTCGGGTTCAGATATTTCGGGCCTATTGACGGGAATGATATTACCGCAGTTATAACTACTCTAAAAAATATTATAAACATGAAAGAGCCTGTCTTACTGCATGTTGTTACAAAAAAAGGCAAAGGTTACAGCCATGCGGAAAAAGGGCCTGAAAGATTTCATGGAGTATCTTCCTTTAATGTGAATACAGGCGAAAAAACTGCAGCAGCAAAAGATGTAACTTCCGAGGAAGGTTTTACAAAAGCATTTGGCAGCAAAATAGCAGAGCTGGCTGATGGAGATAAGAGAATAGCTGCTATTACAGCTGCAATGCGCGAGGGTACAGGCCTTGATAAATTCGCAAATCTTTTTCCTGGCAGGTTCTTTGACGTAGGCATGGCTGAGCAGCATGCAGTAGGTTTTGCTGCAGGACTGGCCAGGCAAGGGCTGAAGCCTGTAGTTGCCGTATATTCTACATTTTTACAGCGTTCTTATGATCAGATATTTCATGATGTATGCCTTCAGAATCTCAATGTAGTATTTATGCTGGATAGAGCCGGGCTTGTAGGCGAAGACGGGCCTACGCATCACGGCGTATTTGATATCAGCTATATCAGGCATTTGCCTAACATGGTTTTTATGGCGCCGAGAGATGAAGAAGAGCTGAAAGATATGCTTGAGTGGGCTATGTTTTATGATACAGGCCCTGTTGCAATAAGGTATCCAAGGGGCGCAAGTTACCTTTGTAGGGACAAGTCGCGGCCTGTCCCTACAATAGAATTAGGCAAGGGAGAATTATTAAAGCGGGGTAAGGATGTGACAATAGCAGGCATCGGTTATATGTCTAACATCGCTTTGGAGGTAGCGTCATTTTTAATGAATGACGGTATAGACTGCGAAGTCATAAATGCGAGATTTATTAAGCCCATAGACATAGATTTGATAATGAAATCCGCCTTAAAGACAGAAAAACTTTTTACAATAGAAGAAAGCGTTCTTAGCGGAGGATTTGGCTCAGGAGTTTTAGAATTAATTATTGATAAAGTTGGGAAACATATTATAATTAAAAATATAGCTTTGCCTGATAAATTTATTGAACATGGGGACAGGCAGGCCTTATTGGATAAATACGGCCTGTCTTCGAAAAAAATAGCAGAGGCAATAAAAAAAGAATGGCAAAAATAAAAATTGATTCTGAAAGATGCAAAGGCTGCGGGCTCTGTATTTTATTTTGCCCGAAAAACCATATAAAACAGTCCGTCTTACTCAATAAAAAAGGCGCGTATCCTGTTGAAATTATAGAAGAAGACAGGTGTTCAGGGTGTTCTTTTTGCGCAATCATATGCCCTGATTTATGTATAACAATCTATAAATAGAGAGCTTTGCCGCCTGCCAGATGAGCCAATTCTGGCTCACCTGGCAGGCGGCAAGGGTGATATTATGGCAAAAAAAGTTTTAATGTGCGGAAATGAAGCATTAGCAGAAGCAGCAATAATAGCAGGCTGCAGGTTTTACGCAGGATACCCTATTACGCCTCAGAATGAAATACCTGCTTACATGTCAAAGCGCATGCCTGAAGCAGGCGGAGTTTTTATACAATCCGAAAGCGAACTTGCGGCTATAAATATGGTATTTGGCTCGTCTCTTACAGGCACCAGGGCAATGACGTCTTCATCCAGCCCGGGTATAAGTTTAAAGCAGGAAGGGATATCATATCTCGCAGCATGCGAACTTCCTGCGCTTATTGTTAATATCATGAGAGGCGGGCCGGGATTAGGCAATATCGGGCCGAGCCAGAGCGATTATTTTCAAGCTGTTAAAGGCGGAGGCCATGGTGATTATTACCAGATAGTTATTGCGCCGGCATCTGTGCAGGAGATGGCTGATCTCGCAATGCTTTCGTTTGATCTGGCAGATAAATACAGAATGCCTGTAATGATACTTGGAGATGGGATACTTGGCCAGATGATGGAGCCTGTGGAATTCAAGACGCAAGACGCAAGACGCAAGACGCAAGACGCGATTAAAAAAGACTGGATACTGGACGGCTGCAAAGGACGGAAGCCGAGAATTATAAAGTCTCTTATTTTGAGCGAAAGCGAGCTTGAAAAGTTTAATTTAAAATTACAGAAAAAATATAACGAGATAAAAGATAAAGAACAAAGGTGTGAAGTCCTGTATGGAGAAGATAGCGAGATCATGCTGGTTGCTTATGGTACTCCGAGCAGGATTTGTAGAAGCGTCGTGGAGAACCTCCGCAAAAAAGGCAAAAAAATCGGCATGATTAGGCCGATAACATTATGGCCGTTTCCTGAGAGGGCGTTTAAGAAGCTGGCAAAAACTGTCAAATCATTTTTGGTTGTAGAAATGAGCTGCGGCCAGATGATAGAGGATGTGAAGCTGGCTATAGATTGCGCAAAGCCAGTGCATTTTTATGGCCGTACAGGCGGCGAGATTCCTCTCGAAGATGAGATAATAAAAGAGATTGAGAATATCAATGGATAAAATTTTTGAAAAACCCGAAAGCATCAGAGATAAAGAAACACACTATTGCCCGGGATGCGGCCATGGAATCGTGCATCGCGTTATATGCGAAGTTGTAGATGATCTTGGCATAAGAGAAAAACTCATAGGCATAGCGCCAGTAGGTTGCGCTGTCATAGCGTATGATTACTGGGATTTTGACGTGACAGAGGCGGCGCATGGCAGGGTTCCAGCAGTTGCTACAGGTATAAAGCGGTCGCTTCCTGACAGGATAGTATTTGGTTATCAGGGCGATGGAGATCTTGGAGCCATAGGGACAGCTGAGATAATACACGCGGCAAACAGAGGCGAGAACATTACAATCATATTTGTCAATAATACAGTATATGGCATGACCGGGGGGCAAATGGCGCCTACCACTCTTTTAAAACAAAAAACCGCTACTACGCAATCAGGCAGAGTACAGAAGATACACGGTTTTCCTTTAAAGGTATGCGAATTATTATCTGTATTGCCGGGCGTTGTCTATGCGGAAAGGGTTACGGCCCATTCTCCGCAGAATATTATAAAAGCTAAAAAAGCGATAAAAAAAGCGTTTGAAAATCAGATAAAGAGTTTGGGTTTTTCAATTGTAGAGGTACTTTCTCCGTGTCCTACATATCTTGGCCTTTCGCCTAAGGATGCGGTGAAATGGGTGGGGGAAGAATTGACAAAAGAATACCCTTTAAAAGTTTTTAAGGATATAACATGAAGGAAGAAATAATATTCGCAGGTTTCGGCGGCCAGGGCATTATGTTTATGGGCAGGGCCATTGCTTATGCAGCCATGAATGAAGGAAAGCGCGTTACGTGGATACCTTCTTACGGCGCAGAGGTAAGAGGCGGCACAGCATATTCCATGGTGATTATTTCAGACGAGAGCATTGCATCGCCTCTTATTAAGGAGCCTACAATATGCGTTGCTATGAACGGCCCGTCTCTCAGGAAATATGAATCAAAGGTAAGAACAAACGGACTTCTCATAATTAATAAGTCCATTGCAGACAGTGAGGCCAAAAGGAAAGATATAGAAATTTTAAATATTCCTATTACTGAGCTGGCCCAGGAAGCAGGCGACCACAGGATAGGCAATATGATCGCGCTTGGCGCTTTACTCGGAAAAAGAAAAATTATCGCTTTAGAATCATTGATAAGCGGGCTTAAGGATATTGTTTCCAGCACTTATCATAACCTTTTGCCTGTAAATGAAAAGGCAATAAGAAAGGGTTTTGAATATGGTTCGCGTTAGATTTGCGCCCAGCCCCACGGGATATTTGCATATAGGAAGCGTAAGGACTGCTCTTTTTAACTGGCTTTACGCAAGGTCTCAAGGCGGCGTGTTTATATTGAGAATAGAGGATACGGACCAGAAGCGCTCGAGCGATGTTTTTATGGAAGAAATAATTGCGGATATGAAATGGCTTGGCCTGAACTGGGACGAAGGCCCGTTTTTCCAGACAAAGAGATTTGACCTATATAGATCTTGCGCTCAGAAATTACTTGAGAAAGAATTGGCTTATAAAGACGGAGAAGCCATTATATTTAAAATACCGGATATAAAAGTAAAGATATACGACCTTGTGCACGGCGAGATAGAAGTGGATAATACCCTGATAGACGACTTGGTATTAATGAAATCAGACGGAAGCCCTGCGTATAATTTTGCGTGTGTTGTAGATGACATAGAAATGCAGATAACGCATGTAATTAGAGGCGACGACCATATTTCAAATACCAATAAACAAGTGGCGCTTTATGATGCGCTTGGAGTAAAACCTCCGAAATTTGCGCACATACCTCTAATACTCGGGCCTGACAAAACGCCTCTATCAAAACGTTTCGGAGCAGTTTCGATAACTGATTATCGGGCAATGGGCTATCTGCCGCAGGCGCTTGTTAATTATCTTTCGCTTTTAGGATGGTCACCGGGTGACAATAAAGAATTCATGGGCGCGGAAGAGATTGTAAAAAAATTCAGCCTGAAGCGCATAAACAAAACAGGCGCTGAATTCAACCTGGATAAATTAAGATGGATCAACGGAGAGCACATAAGAAAACTCACCCCTAGTGAATTTACTAAAATAGGCATGGATTTTATACATTCGCCCGTTGCAGAAACAAAGGCGGGCTCAGTATCAATTTCTCCGGTCTCTATACCAGAGAAATTGATAAAGCCAGAGTGCGGCGAGGAATGGTTCAAAAAATTCGCAGAACTTTATCAACCCAGGGTTAAGACCCTGGTAGAATTCAAAGAAGAATTCGGCATATTTATGTCAGAAGATGTGAAGTATAATGAAGAGGCTGTGGAAAAATTTTTGAAAAAAGACAAAGTTTCGGATATACTTAATATGACAAAGAAACGCCTGGAAAAGATAGATTCTTTTACCCAGGAAAATATAGAAAAAGAAGCCAGGACACTGATATATGAACTCAAGATAGAAAGCGCTGATCTCATACATCCATTAAGGGTTGCAGTAACAGGCAAAGCTGTTTCAGCGGGCGTATTTGAAGTCCTGGCTCTTCTGGGCAAAGAAAAGACAATCGAAAGATTAGAAAAAGTTTTACACACAAATTACCACGAATGAAAAACCTGATTTCCACGAATTGCTTCCATGGATTTAATTTGTGGTAATTTGATCAAAATTCGTGGCAATTCGTATGTGAGCGAAGCGAACTTATGGAAGAAAATAGAAAATTTATAAGAATCGAATGGCCTGTTATAATAAAATATAAGACGACAAAAGAACCCTGCTTTGAGGATAAAATTACAGGGAAAAACATAAGCGAAGGCGGAGTAAGGTTTATAGTTTACGAACATCTTTTAAAAGGCGCAAAACTTGATATACAGCTAGAGATTCCTTTTGACCCAATGCCTATATTAACAAAAGGAGAAGCAGTCTGGATTAATGAAATAGGCAATGAGAGTGCCAAGGCTTTTGAGGTGGGAGTTATTTTTAAAGCCATCAGCCGGAGCGATCAGAAACGCCTCAAGATGTATATTGAGAATGAAATAAAGGAAAGAAAAAAGACTTAGATTTATTGGAGGATCGTCTAACGGTAGGACACGGGTCTCTGGAACCCGGTATGATGGTTCGATTCCATCTCCTCCAGCCACACTTATCGTAAGTCATTGCAAATAAGAGAGTTACGTAAAAATAGCCTGACCCCAAAAAGTCAGGCTTTTTTATCTTTAACCCAAAATTTACATTAGGAAGCAAGAAATTTTATAAATGAAGTAAGTACTATAGCTGCACAAATATCTATTGTGATAAAAAGATGCAATGCAAATTTTGCCTTCGGCAGCCCTTTCTAAAGAAAGGGCTGGATTAACCCCGCCCATCCTAATTGGTTAGAAGAATATAAAAGGATGGGCGGCCCAAAGGGCAAATTTTGCTATTGCAAAATTTGGGTTTAAAGGTATCAAACAGTTAGGACATTATTTTCTGAAGTAATTATTCGTTTTAGATCTTGCAATGCTCTCTTTCTCGGAAGTCGTCTAAAATAGCCAAATAAATCTCGCTAGCCTATCTCTTTATCTCTGAATCGCAGTTTAGTAAATGAGCTTTAGTTAATGCTTTTCGAACTATTTAGGCAGGAATTTAAGTTACAAATATCTCTTGACTTATTCGGATATAGGCGTAAAATTGCTATTTGGATAGCTAGAATACGCCATATATGATAAAACGCATACTCAAAGAAAATATTTTAGAACATGCTTTTCGAGGGCAGGTTTTGATTATTCAAGGTCCTCGCCAGGTAGGGAAAACAACACTTTCCTTAGAAATATTGAAAGAGTTTAAAACTAAGGGAGAAGCTCGGATTTTTAATTGTGACGATCCGGATCACCGCGACCTTTTGGAAAATCGAGGACTTGAAGCGCTAAGAAAAGCAGTTGGAAAAGCAAAAATAGTTTTTATTGATGAAGGCCAGAAACTTTCAACAATAGGGCAAACTCTTAAACTTCTGGTAGATTATTTCAAAAGATCCACTCAGATTATCGTCACCGGGTCATCAACTATGAACCTCTTAGATAAGACACAAGAGGCTTTAACTGGACGCAAGAAGGTCTATGCGCTTTATCCTATTTCCTTAGAGGAAATTACCAAGAATGTTCATCTTGAAAAAAAGAAACTCGAAACTCTGCTTATATTTGGCAGTTATCCTCATGTTGTTACCATGCATAAAAGAGAAGACAAGATTGATATTCTAAAAGAATTAAAAACAAGCTATCTTTATCGCGATGTTTTTGACTTCCAGGGTATGAAGAATGCTGATATCTTTATGAATCTCGTTAAAGCATTGGCGCATCAAATAGGTAATGAAGTTTCTTATACAGAATTAGCTAATTTGCTTAAGATAAATCGAGTCACAGTTGGACGCTATATTCATGTTTTAGAGCAAAGTTTTATAGTTTTCCGTCTGCCTGTTTTTACACAAAATAGAAGACGTGAACTTTCAAAACTTAGGAAAATTTATTTCTACGATGTAGGTATACGCAATGCTATAATCAATAACTTTAATTCACTTGATAAGCGAGATGATCTTGGCGCCTTGTGGGAAAATTTTATGGTCGTTGAGCGCATGAAGTATCGAGAATACCATCACATAGAGGCAAATCAGTATTTTTGGAGGACTTACGATGGTAGCGAGGTTGATTTGGTTGAAGAGCGGGAAGGCAGGCTTTATGGTTATGAGTTTAAATGGAAACCTCGCGAATACGCAAGGATTCTTGCAAAGTGGAAAGAGTACAAGGGGAGCTCATATCAGATTATTACCCCCGATAAGCTGAAAGGCTTTGTTCAATAGCCTATGGATTACAAATTTCAAAGAACAAGAATCGATAAGATTTCTAGAGAAAAAATTATTGAGTAGCTTGAAAAGGTAGCAAAAGAGTTTAATTATATAGAATTTACTGGGGAAGATTTTGGCAAGATTGCAGATATGAGTTCTCAGACTGTGGTGCGTGAATTTAAAACATGGAATAACGCAATAGCGTTTTTAGTCGCAAGTTTAAAAAAGAAAAACATGGAACTTAAGTATAGAAAGGCTATTTTTCTGATAAGGAATTGTTTGATGAAATGGAAAGAATATGGAATAAGTTAGAGCATCGTCCTTCGCCAATTGAATGGAAAGCGTCAAACCCTAAAATTAGTTCTACGACCTATATGCGTTATTTTAGTGGCTGGCAAAATGCTTGTTTGAAATTTATTGAATACAAAATGGGAACCAGTATCTCAACAGATAATGACTTACAACAAAATTCTGAGGATTCACTGCAAACCGGAACTAAAAAAGGTACAGATAAAGCAAGTAGCAGCAGGAATGTTCCTTTAAGCATAAGAGTTAAGGTGTTAGACCGCGATAATTATAAATGTATTCTTTGCGGCAGAAGCCCAGCAACGAATATAGGGGTAAGGCTTCATATAGATCATAAGATACCTTTTTCTAAGGGTGGGAAGAGCGCTATCGATAATCTTCAAACCTTATGTCAGGATTGTAACTTAGGCAAAAGCGACGAGTTTATTGGCATTACAAAACCTTAAATTTGAAGTTCGATTTCAAACCGGGTGCCCGAATAATATAGAGATAAAACAGATGTTTGCGTGACAAATTATACGCTATCGTATAAAATATCACTAAGAGTTTTAAGAAGATTGTTTACTTAATTCGTTTGACATAAGTTTAGTTCTGTGGTGTAATTAATATAGTAGTAAAAACGGGGAGGTCGTATAATGGCCTGAGAGTTCCGCGAAGCAAGCGGATTACCCTTATAACCTGATCTGGATAATGCCAGCGGAGGGAAAGGAGGCATGATTTGATACCCTTATGCGGTTGGCATAAGGGTTTTTTATTGAGCGCATAACTTACGAACACGGTAGTGTAAGTAAGTTATATGCGCGAAATAATCCCGAGCGAACCTATTTTTATACTATGTCGCGAGGGATAAAACAGAAGTCCCTCGCCGCATATACTGGAGTATAAGGACGGCTCGGGATCAAATTTTGTTTCACAAAATTTGGGAGGCAGTTATGTTTCACAAAGTAAGCGAAGCGCAGATAAGCAGGGCAATTGTCAGCGAATTTAATAAGTGGTTTGAAGATTATATTGTTTCGGATGTTATTGTGGTAGGCGGAGGCCCTAGCGGGCTTATCGCGGCACGGGACATGGCAAATGCCGGTTTAAAGACTTTGATCATCGAGAGTAATAACTATATAGGCGGTGGGTTCTGGATTGGAGGTTATTTTATGAATACCTTAACCTTCAGGGCGCCTGCAGATAAGATTCTTGATGAGTTAAAGATACCTTATAAAGAGGTATCAGATGGGTTATTTACAGCTGATGGTCCCAGCGCCTGCTCAAAACTTATTTCCGCTACCTGCGATTCCGGAGCAAAAATCCTTAATCTTACGAAGTTTGACGATGTGGTGTATCGTAATAATAGGGTGGAAGGCGCGGTAATTAACTGGTCGCCTGTTTCAGCTCTGCCAAGGCAGATTACATGTGTCGATCCTATTGCCTTGGAATCAAAGGTTGTAATTGATGCCACCGGCCATGATGCATGGGTAGCAAAGAGCCTTGAGAAAAGAAATTTATTAAAAATACAAACTTATGGCCCTATGGATGTCAATACTTCAGAGGATCTTGTAGTTGAGAAAACCGGAGAGATTTATCCAGGCCTTTATGCAATAGGAATGGCTGTTTCTACTATCTTTGGCATACCGCGCATGGGCCCTACATTCGCAGGGATGCTTTTTTCAGGAAGAAAGGCCGCTCAGGAGATAATAAAAACATTAATTCCAAGAGAGAAATTTTCTCATAAAGAAGCTGTTAACGTTTGAAACTTTCTACAGCTTTATAGTGCTCTTCCAAAGGTTCCCAAAAAAATACTTGACAAGATTTAATCAATATGATAAACTCTACAATGTTGATAGAGATAATAGAGTAAAGAATAATCTCATGAAAATACCAATACATGAAGAAAAACTAAATATAATAGGATTTAAGGATAAGTCTATGATGATGTGTAGTATGGCTTTTGGTAGAGGAGAACCGCCTATGTAAGCACCATCACAATATAATTCGTAGAACGGGACAACCCACTACCGGAAAAGAGAAAAAATGGTATGCGGGTTTTTTATTTATACACCTAAACAAGGAAAGGGGGAAGTATGAGTTTATTAAAAGCTAGGGATGACCTGAAGGTCTTGGTAGAAACATTGAATTTTAAGGAGAAAGTCGAAAGATCAAAGGAACTTATCAAAGAGGCGTATGAAAAGTATGGGGATGGACTGGTAGTTGCGAATAGTCTTGGTAAGGATTCAGTGGCTGTATGGGATCTTGCTAAGAGGGTAAATTCCAAGATACGCGGATTTATTATAACAACAAGGTTCAAGCCTAAAGAGACCGTAGTATTTATGAAACAGGAGGTGGCGCGATATCCGGAATTAAGAGTTTATAAAAATGACTCAAAGATACCAGACGGGCTTTATGAAACAAGCCCTGATAAATGCTGCGACATATTAAAGGTAGAGCCTGTTAAGCGGGCCATTGAAGAAATGGGGGTAGAATGCTGGGTGACAGGCCTGCGCTGCACAGAGGGCCGCACCAGGACAGATTTTCAGGAGGTGGAAGAAAGGGATAAAGGACTGATCAAACTTAACCCGATTCTTATTTGGAAGGAGCGTGAGGTCTGGCAGTATCTTGCCCTATATGAAGTCACGGTAAATCCTCTTTATGCGGAAGGTTACAGGTCGCTTGGGTGCGCCCCGTGCACTAAAATTACCAATGATGATAATGAACGCGCTGGCCGCTGGATCGGAACGAGTAAATGCGGCGGCGAATGCGGTATACACACACGGCCATTGAAGGGAAATAAATGATAATAGTGGTCATAATTCTGGTTTCAGTGTTTCTTGCGATGAATATGGGTATAAGCGGTTTTTCTGTGTCATTCGCGCCTTCTTTTGGGAGTAATGTCCTGAGGAAAAACAGGGCAGCATTACTCTATGGCCTTTGCGTAATAGCAGGGGCCTGTTTGGTTGGCCCGAGGGTCGTAGAGACTCTGGTGTGGAAGATATCCTATGTACAATTAGACGTTGTTTCAAGCGGGATAATTCTCGCTTCGTGCGCTATAACCATGTTCTTAAGTAATGTTTTGAAGGTGCCGCAATCGACGAGTTTTGTGACTGTCGCGAGCTTTGTGGGGCCTGGTTTATTTTATGGCAAGGTCAATTGGCATACAGTAGGGAAGATCCTGGTATTCGCAGCTATATTTTCTATCGTATCGTTTATTCTTACCGTGATCATCAAGCGCAAGACGTACCCGCCCCGGCAGGGCAACCTTGGTTTCTACGAGAGATTCTTTATACACAGAGATAAGTTTAGAAAGTTCATTATCTTTCATGACATGTATGCCGGTTTCAGTGTTGGGACAAATAATGTCGCCAATATTGTAGCGCCTCTGGTAGTTTCGTTAGGCATGGGGAATCTTTTCTGGTTTCTGGCGATCAGCCCGTTTTTTGGTTTAGGGGCATATTTTTGGGGAGAGAAAATGATACATTCGGTATCGAAGGATATTATCCCGGTAGGGGAATTCTCGGCTAGTATAGTATCTTTTATTACAGCCACCTTTGTGCTTATCGCATCGTTTTTAGGGCTACCGACGCCCTATGTGCAGTTTACTACATTTTCTCTGTTAGGGATAAGCTGCGTGAAAGACGGATTTAAAATTACATCAGAAAAGGCGATAGTAAAAAGGATATTATGGGTTTGGATACTCGTCCCTCTTTTTACGGTTTTGCTTAGTTTTTGTTTGCATTTTATATTTTTCAGATACCTGCACTTGTAATAGGAGAAAATACCATGCGTGGTAATTTAGGAATCACAAAAAATATTCTAGAGACCATAGGAAATACTCCATTGGTAAGCCTCAATCGCATACCTCAGCCGGATATGGCAGAAGTCCTTGCTAAACTGGAATCGTTGAATCCGGGAGGCAGCGTGAAAGATAGGATAGCCATTGCTATGATCAATGACGCTGAACGAAAAGGAATTCTTAAGCGAGATTCAACTATTATAGAGCCTACGAGCGGGAATACAGGGATAGGTCTGGCCATGGTGTGCGCAGTTAAAGGTTATAAGTGTATACTTACAATGCCTGAGACAATGAGTCTTGAGAGGATATATATTTTAAAAGCTTATGGCGCAGAAGTGGTCCTTACGCCTGGCAGCCAGGGGATGAGCGGGGCGATAAAGAAGGCAGAGGAGATTCGCAATAAGACACAGCATTCTTTTATGCCCCAACAGTTTAAGCATCTTGCAAACCCGCAGACGCACAGAGAAACCACTGCGAGGGAAATTCTTACTCAGACACAAGGCAAAATAGACGCCTTTGTTGCTGGCGTAGGCACCGGCGGGACAATAACGGGCGTTAGCGAGATATTAAAGAAGCATAACGCGCAAATAAGGGTTGTTGCCGTAGAACCAGAGACAAGCGCTGTTTTATCAGGCAAAGTTCACGGCCCTCATAAAATTCAAGGAATAGGAGCAGGTTTTATCCCTGATATCTTAAATAGAGAAATTATAGATGAAATCGTGACTGTGAGCGACAGCGATGCGTATGAAACAGCAAAACTGTTGGCGAAGAAAGAAGGCATATTCTGCGGCCCGTCTTCAGGCGCGGCTCTAGTAGCTGCGCTAAAGATTGCAAAGAGGCTAGGTAGCGGTAAAAGGGTTGTAACAGTATTTCCAGATACAGGCGAACGGTACTTTTCGATGACGCAGTATTTTGAATTTTAATTAAGGTAAAATAAGATGAAAGAGTTATATTATCCGATAGCGCTAAGATTGAAGGATAAGCCTGCTTTAGTTGTGGGAGGCGGACAGGTTGCGGAACGCAAAGTAAAAACTTTGCTTCAATTTGGCGTCCATGTCTGTGTGGTGTCACCTGATTTAACTACAGCGTTACGAAGGCTCTCTAAGTCTAGCAGGATCACTTGGCTTAATAGGGTTGTAAGGCCTTCGGATGTTACCGGCCGAGATATTATCATTGCAGCCACTTCTGATACAGCCGTAAATAAAAAGATAAGCAGATGGGCGAAAAGACAAGGCATATTGGTAAATGTCGTAGATAGGGCGAACTTGAGTAGTTTTATTTCGCCCGCAATTTTGCTTACATCAAAAGCTGTTGTGGCTGTATATACGCATGGCCGAGATCCGGCTTTAAGCAGGGATTTAAAGAATTTTCTAAAGGAGAACAGGGATGTATTTTTATCTTACAGGCGTAGATTACAAAAGCGCTACTCTTAGTGCGAGGGAAAATATTTACAGGAATCGCAGAAATATTGCTGATTTCTGGGAGTCCGCTCATTCAGGCAGAATAGAGGCACTTTTTACCTGCAACAGGATAGAGATTTACGGGCTAGCAGAATGCCCTGAAGAGGCTTTTAGCTGCATATCTGAATTCAGCAGGGCTTTTCCGGATTTTTCCAGGAGAGCGTATTTCAAATACGGAAAGGATGAGGTTTTCAGGCATGGCTTGAGACTTAGCTGCGGCCTGGAATCGCAGCTTCATGGTGAGCTTCAGATCTTAAACCAGCTAGAGGCATGGTCAGGGAAAGAATCTTTTAATCTTGTGCTTAAGAATTTCTGGCAAGAGATAATTTTTTTATCAAAGAGAATCCGCATAGAGGCGAACCTTAATACGCATGATGATAATATCGCACCCCTTATCTATTATGATTTTGTAAACCGGAGAGGGTCATTAGATCCGTTTAAGGTGATAGTGGCAGGTACAGGAAAGATTGCGGAGCTTTTTGCGCACTATCGTATGACTCAGGCGCATCTGAGTTTTGTTTCGCATAAAAATTATGTAAAGGCTGAATCGCTCGCAAGGGTCTCAGGCGGAAAGGCATATACCTTTAAAGATCTGGCAGGGCTTCTCTTGGATGCGGATATATTTATAAGCGCCACTTCCAGCCCGCATTATATTTTAGGAAAAAACCATTTTAAAGGTGTGGTTTCAAAGCGCGCTCGCGAGCTTTATGTGTATGATCTGGCTGTGCCACGGGATATAGAGCCTGATGCAGCAGGAATAAAAGGCATCTTATTGAATAACTTGGAGAATCTGAATGAATTATTCCAGAGGCGCAATATTGAGAAGAAGGATATGACCAGCGTTGCTTCGGATTTAATAGAAAACGCAGTCAGGGAGCATTCGGAGGCTGTATATGTCAGATAAGATTAGGGTTGGCACGCGTCCCAGCCCGCTTGCTCTTAAGCAAGTTGACGAGATGCAGGCCAGATTACCAGATGTAATCCTGCAAAAAGTGCCTATCAGGACACAGGGCGATAAGGATAAATTAACGCCTCTTTACGGCGTAGAAGGAACGGATTTTTTTACTCAAGAAATTGACGAGGCGCTTCTCGCGGGAGATATTGATTGCGCAGTGCATAGCGCTAAAGACGTACCTATTCCGCTGAGAGAAGGATTGGCTGTCGCGGCAATCACAGAATGTCTTAGCCCTCACGATGCCCTTGTTTCTCGTTTTGGTTTGAAATTAGAAGAGCTTCCTTTACACGCTGTAATTGGCGTTTCAAGCGAAAGACGTAAACAAGGCCTTTTGAGATTCAGAGAAGATTTCTGTCTCATGGATATACGAGGAAATATCAATGAACGTCTGCTAAGACTGGACAAGGGCGAGTTTGACGGGATTATAGTAGCTGTCTGCGCTTTGATGCGGTTAGATTTAACAGAAAGAATAACTCAGATAATCCCTGATACTATAATAGAGCCGCATCCTTTACAGGGGTCTTTGGCTTTAGTGGCGCGTGTGAATGATTCAAAAATAAGAGAAATCTTTCGCGTGCTGGATAATAGAAAGCGAATATATGGGATCTGATAGAATCCAATTAGAAGAAGACTTGTTAGAGAAAATGATTACATACTTTGGAGATGATGCCAGGCGTATTTGCCATGCCCGGAAGGTATTGAAATATGCAAAGGAACTACGGGAAAATGAAGGAGGCAATGAAAATGTTATTGTAGCTGCCGCGATATTACACGATATAGGTATCAAGGAATGCGAGAGAAAATATCATTCCAGCGGCGGGCAATTACAAGAAAAAGAAGGGCCTCCTATTGCGCGGAAGATTTTGGAGGTCTTAGAGGTAGGCAGCGAGATTATTGATGAGATTTGCGGAATTATTGGCAGTCATCATAGCCCCGGAGAAGTGGATAGTTTAAATTTTCAGATTATTTGGGATGCGGATTGGCTGGTGAATCTCAGAGATGAGTATAAAATGAGCAACAGAAATAAACTAGAAAAAATCATAGAAAAAATATTTATGACCAGAAGCGGCAAGATGCTGGCTAAAGAGGTTTATTTGAGAGATGAGAAAAGGTAAAGTTTACATAATAGGCGCAGGGCCCGGAGACTGGAAACTTATAAGTGTTAAGGGCCTTGAAAAATTAAAAAAGGCGGATGTCATCCTGTATGATTTTCTGGCGACAGATGAGCTTTTACGCTTCGCGAAAAAAAATGCCAAGGTTATTTGCGTTGGCAAGCGGGACGGCATGCATCTTAAAGAGCAACATGAGATAAACAAGTTGCTTTTTAAATATGCGGGAAGCGGAAAATCCGTGGCGAGACTTAAGGGAGGGGATCCATTTCTTTTCAGTAGAGGCATTGACGAAGCGCTTTATTTAAAAAATAAAGGCATTGATTTTGAAATCATCCCTGGCGTTACTTCGGCATTTGCTGCGCCAGAGAGTTTTGGTATACCGCTTACGAAAAAAGGCAGGTTTTCTTCTGTGGCAGTGCTTACAGGCAGAAAGAGTAACGCTGAAAAGCTGGACGCGCCTAAGTGCGACACATTGATTTATCTAATGGCTGTGGGAAACATCAAAAAGGTTGTGAAAGCCGTAATGGCTTCCGGGAGGAATAAGGATTCTCCGTGCGCTATTATTGAACGGGGCACCACTTCTGGAGAAAGGATTGTGACAGGGAGGCTGGACACTATTGCAGAGCTGGCAGACAAGTTTTCAGTAAGGCCGCCAGGGATATTTATAGTGGGGGAAGTGGTGGGTTATGGGAGAAAGATTTATGAGCATAAATATAAAAGAAGATAATCTTATCTATCCTTATTTTATCCAGGAAGGTGCGAATAAAAAGAGCGCTATAAAATCTTTTCCCGGCGTTTATAGGTTTTCTATAGACAGGCTCCTGGAAGACATTGAGGAGACGAGGCAGCTTGGCGTAAAAAAGATTTTACTTTTCGGCATACCTTTAAATAAATATCCTGATGCTAGAAGCGCGTACGCGGGAGATAATATCGTGGCTAGAGGGGTAAAAAAAATTAAGCAAGAGTTCAATGATATTACTGTGATGACAGACGTGTGCCTGTGTGCGTACACTACTCACGGCCACTGCAGGGTGCTGAAAAAGGACGGGAAAGTGGCAGACAATAAAAATACGCTGGAGGTTCTTTCAAAAATAGCCCTGTCACATGCTGTTTCAGGTACAGACTGGGTGGCGCCTTCAGCTATGGCGAAAAATCAGGTTAGGAACATAAGGAGCGTTTTAGATAAAAATGGCTTTAAAAATACAAGGATCATGGGGTACTCTGCGAAGTTTGCTTCAAATTTCTACGGGCCATTTCGCAATGCAGCTTTCTCTGCACCTCGATTCGGAGATAGGAGGCCGTATCAGCTTGATTTTCTGGATGGAAAGCAGGCACTCAAAAAGATAGCAGATGATATAAAGGAAGGAGCGGATATTGTGATGGTAAAACCTGCTCTCAGTTATCTAGATGTGATTAAAGAGGCGAGATCGAAATTTAATCATTCTTTGGCCGCTTATAACGTAAGCGGTGAATATGCCTTTGTGAAATACGGGGCAAGGTATGGCCTGTGGGATGAGAAAAAAATGGTTTTTGAAATATTGACTTCTATCAGACGTGCAGGCGCAGACTTAATAATTACATATCACGCGAAGGATGTTGCAAAATGGCTAAAAGAACGATAAATTCTGAATTGTTCGCTGAGGCGCAAAAATATCTTGTTGGCGGGGTTAATAGCCCTGTTAGGGCTTTTAATTATGTTGGCGTAAAACCACTGATAATTAAACATGGTTGTGGTTCAAAAGTTTACGACTATGATGGGAGAGCTTATATAGATTATGTACTTTCGTGGGGCAGTCTTATTCTTGGCCACGCTCATCCAGGCGTTATAAGCGATATAAAAAAGGCGATTGAAAATGGCCTGAGTTTTGGCGCTACAAATGAACGCGAGATAAGGCTAGCGGAAATAATCTCAAATGCAATAACTTTAATAGAAAAGATAAGGTTTGTGAATTCCGGAACAGAGGCTATTATGGGAGCTCTGAGGCTGGCTCGCGGGTATACAAAAAGAGACAAGATACTTAAATTCAAGCATTCTTATCACGGTCACGCAGATTACCTGCTTGTAAAAGCTGGTTCCGGACTTGCAACGCTAGGGCTTCCTGCGAGCGCGGGCGTGCCGCGTGATTTTATAAAGGACACGCTTATATCCGGATATGGTGATAAAAAAGCTGTGGAAAATATTTTTAAAAAACATGGAAAGAAAATAGCCGCAGTTATTTTTGAGCCGTGCGGAGGAAATTACGGTGTGGTGTCACCTGATATTGATTTTTTAAAATATTTAAGAGAGCTTACTGCTAAAAATGGATCTTTACTGATAGCAGATGAGGTCATAACTGGTTTTCGTTTTAATTTTGGAGCCTTAACTCAGAAATTAGGCATTATCCCTGACATTATTTGCCTTGGCAAGATTATAGGAGGGGGCTTGCCTATAGGGGCGTATGGCGCGAGAGAAGAAATAATGAATCATCTTGCGCCTCTGGGTAATGTATACCAGGCGTCTACGTTTGCCGGGAATCCCGTGGTGATGCAGTCAGGCCTGTCAACCCTGAAAGAATTAGAAAAATTAAAAGATAAATACAGCTCGCTTAGCGAACTGGCAGGGTATCTTTCCGAATCTATTAGGGAGTTAGCAAGAGCGCTTAAGATAGAGCTGAATGTAGAAAATTTTGGCTCTATGTTCAGCCTGAGATTCAAAGAAAAAAAGCATTTTCAGAGATTTTACAGGAAACTTCTGGAATCCGGCGTATATTTTGCGCAGTCAGAATTCGAAGCGAATTTTCTCTCATTTAGCCATACCAAGACTGATATTGAAAAAACTATCAACAGTGTGAAAATAGCCTTAGGGGTTATTTAATAAAAAGGAGAACAGTTGTGGAAACCATTGATTACGACGCGTTGAAAAAAAGAGGATTCTTAAGGCAAAAACAGGATGGTTTTTTTGTCCTTAGGTTAAAGATGCCACACGCTGTTTTTAAAAAAAAGCACCTTGACGGGATTGCAAAAATAGCAGACGAATATGGAAATGATTTTGCGCATACCACTACAAGGCAGGGCATTGAGATCCCGTTCATAAGATTCGCTGATATAGATGAGGTTGAGAAGAGGGTAAAATCGCTGGGTATTGAAACAGGCACATCAGGCCCCAGGATGAGGACTACTACGTGCTGCCCGGGTAATAACTGGTGCAAATCAGGCCTCGTTGATACATTTTCCCTTTACGACAGGATTGAGAATGAATTGGGACTATGCTGTGGCATGGACATGGCACATAAATTCAAGATAGCCATTTCCGGATGCTCCAATGGCTGCACGCGTCCCCAGGCATCAGAGATAGGGATACATGGCCAGGTTGATTTGGCCTCGCCTGAAAAAAGAATAGGTTTTACTATCTATCTGGGAGGGTGCAGCGGCAGGACGCCTAGGGTCGGATTTAAACTGGATAAGATTTTTACCGAGAATGAGGTTTTACCCTTGATAGAAAAAGTCGTAGGGTTCTATAAAACACACGCTAAGCCTAAACAGAGACTTGCCTTATTGATCGAAGAATTCGGCAGGGATAAGTTTTTAAAGGAAGTTAGTTTTACAAGCAGCTAAAGATAAGGAACAAAAAGATGAGCAGAAAAGAAATATTACTTGCCTGTTTTATACATTCGCGGCCACAAAACCGCACCCTTCAGAGTGCGGATAGGCAATGGCCGCTCAGTATTCCGCCCAAGAAACCTCGGGCTTTAGCCCTGGTGGGCGCCATTTTATTAGTTGCAATTTCTTTTGCCAGTTGTAATCGCCAGGGGGATGTCAAGAAGGTTGACCTAAACCGAACAGAAGAAGTCAAAGATATTATAAAAGAGCCTTCAAAAATAAAGATTGGCCTTGTTCCAGAACAGGATATTCGTAAAATGGCAGCAAGATATGAGCCGTTAGCAGAGTATTTAAGCAAAAAATTGGATAAGGAAATAGTACTTGTATATTTAGATAGTTATGGAGAGGTTTGCGATAAATTTATTTATAAACAGCTGGATGCAGCATTTTTCGGCAGTTTTAGTTACGCGCTTACCCATGTTAAGGCAGGGGTTGAACCCATTGCCCGTCCTGATTATCAAGGCACATCCACTTATAGAGGCCTTATAGTGGTTAGAAAAGACAGCAACATAAAAAACATAATAGATATGCGAGGCAAAAGGTTGGCCTTAGTGCACCAAGCTACTTATGCAGGATATTTGTATCCTCTCTACTACTTTAAGGAACACGGTATTAAAGACTTAGAAGGATATTTTTCTAAGATTATATTTGCGGGAATCCATGACAAGGCGATATTTGCGTTGTTAAAAAACGAGGCTGACGTGGCTTGCCCAAAAGATCTTATTTATCAGAGGATAATCAAAGAAAATCCAGATTTAGAAAAAAAGCTGGTTATTTTATCTGCTTCAGGTCCGGTTCCATCCAATGCTCTATGTGTAAGTAAAGATTTAGACCCCATTTTAAAGAATAAATTAAAAGACGCCTTATTAAATTTACATAAAGAAATTGAAGCGGTCCCTGTTCTGGAATCCCTGGACGCAGACAAATTTATTGAGACCAAAGACAGTGATTACCAGCACCTTTATGACACAATAAATGCATTAGGTATAGATTTAAATACCTACCTGTATTATGAGCGTCCTGATATGGGTTTTGATAGAGCGAGATAGGCGGGATATGCGATATTTAAAAAAGACGCGGGATAAAGTCAGCAGTTTGTTTGCTATCCATCTAAAAGCAATAAGTCTGCGTAAAAAGATTTTGCTGAGCATGGTCAGCCTTCTTCTATTATTGGGTTTAACAATGGCGTTAGTTACCCGAGCGGTTTTGTTAGAGGCATTAAAGACTGAATTTCAGCGTAAAGGCATAAGTTTCTCCAGAAGCCTTGCAGCCAATAGTCTTGTAGATGTATTGACGCAAAATAACTCGCGGCTTAAGCTATTGATAGAGAATGAAAAAAGATTAGATAGAGATATAGCCTACATATTTATTGTTGATTCTTCGGGCCGTATCCTTGCGCATACATTTAATAAAGGGTTTCCAGTGGATTTAATGCGCGCAAATAGCGCGCCCAAAAACAGCGATGTTAAAATACAACCTTTAGATACCCAAATCGGCCTTATCTATGATATAGCGACTTCGATCTCTATAGAGAAAAGCGTATTAGGCCAAGTGCGGCTCGGCATTAAGCAAAATAGTATTCAGCAGACCATCATGACGCTTAATTTAATTTTTATCGCGATAACCCTTCTCAGCGTGTTTATAGGGATACTCTTAGCTTATAAGCTTTCCTCTTTAATTACCAGACCGATTTCTAAATTGATAGAAGCTGCGCAATCTATACAGAGAGGAGATTTCTCAACTAAAATACATATCGAGACTAAAAATGAGATCGAACTATTAGCCGCATCTTTTAATGAGATGACTTCTTGTTTAAACCAAATGGTAGAAGAAAAAAAGCGGCTCAGAGCGTTTGAAGAGAGGAATAGAATTGCTTTTGATCTTCATGACGGCCTGGCTCAGAATTTAGCCGATATCATTAAGCGTCTGGAACTATGCGAGCGGCTTTTTAAGCTTGAACCCTCCAGGGCTTTGGAGGAATTAGAGGGATTGAAGAAGAATACAAGAGATGTCTTAAATAACATCCGCCAAACAATATTTAATCTTAAATTAACCCAAGACACTAGTTTTAACTTATACGATAACTTAACTGACCATATAAATAATTTTAAGAAGCAGAATAGTGTCAATGTTAAGTTAGATATTTCCGGCCCGATAGATAATATCGTAACTGATAAAGCAAAAATAATTTTTTATACCATCAAGGAAGCGCTTAACAATATAAGAAAACACAGCGCTGCCGAGAATGTGATAATATATCTAGGATGTGATAACAATGATGAATTAATCGTTAATATCAAAGATGACGGAAAAGGTTTTGATATTAATGAAGCAGAAATATCTGCCTGCGATAGCAGAAAATTTGGTATAATAAGCATGAGGGAGAGGGTATCTTCAATAGGCGGGCTTTTGTCTATCCGCTCAAAAGCAGGTGAAGGAGTTGAAATTTTAGTTAAAATTCCATTAAAGGAGCAGAAAACAGAATATGTCATATAATATTAGAGTTTTTCTTTGTGATGACCATACCTTGTTCCGCCAGGGGATAAGGAAATTATTGGAACTGGAGCATGGCATAGAGGTGGTAGGCGAGGAAAGCAATGGCCAGGCAATGCTTGAAAACCTGAAGAAGACAGACTCGGATGTAATACTTATGGATATTGCGATGCCTGGGATGAGCGGTGTGATCGCAACATCTAAGGTTAAAAAAATATTGCCGCAAACGCGCATTATCATTTTGACAGTCTATGAAGATGAAACGCATGTGTTTAATGCTATTAAAGCCGGAGCAATGGGATATCTATTAAAGGACGTTTCTATAGATGAGCTGGTAGAGGCGATTCATAGCGTATATAAGGGAGAGGCGTTGATACAGCCAAGAATAGCCGCAAAGGTCTTAAAAGAATTTACCATGCTGGATAAACGAACGATGAAAGAAGGAGATAAGTTTTATAATGACCTTACGGAAAGGGAAAAGGAAGTTCTGCGCCTGATTGCTCTTGGGGGCAGCAATAAAGAGATTGCCCAGAAATTGGACATTACTGAAAAAACTGTAAAAAACCACATAAGCCACATCTTTCAAATCCTTCATGTGAATAACCGCACTCAAGCCGCTATTTATGCGCTTGAGCAAAGAGCATAAAATACCCGCATAAAATAGGACTAAAGGCCTAGAGAAATCTAGGCCTTTTTATTTTTGTTAAAAAGGACTTTAGGCACTTGTGGATATTCTGAATAGCTACTATACTAAACGCAAAACTTAACCCTGATAGAATTTTTTCATACCTATAAAATATGAAATGGCTTATTTCTCATAATACAGTAAGATTCCCTGATTATTTAAGATATAGGTGGCAATAATATGTTAAAACCTGCTAGGACATTCAGGGGCGGATATGGATTCAAGAATTTTAACGGCCAGGCCAAGCCTGTAATCGTAGAAGATCAGATGCCTGCCCTGGTAACTATACCGCTCAAACAGGGTTTTGGCGCAGAATTAAAAAGCTTAGTTAAAAAAGGAGATGTGGTATTTGCCGGCCAGACCATTGCCAGGGATGACAGCGTTATTTCGTCTCCGATACATTCATCGGTAAACGGGGTGGTAGAAGAAATCAGGCGGATGAATTATTTTAAACGCCAGACCACCATGGTTATCATACGGACAACCAATGCCTCCGGAGAGATCCCCAGATTAGAAGGATGCTCGCCGGACTGGTCAAAATTAAGCAATGAAAAAATAGAAGAATTGATCTACCTCTCGGGCGTAAGCTCGCTGGACAGAGAGGGCATACCTACCCGCTTCAAAAGCTCTATCATCCCGCCGGAAGAAGTAAAACACCTCATTGTGCACGGCGTAGGTTCAGAACCTTACAATATTTCTCTGGATTTACTGCTCAAAGATAAGAATCTTTTAAATTTTTTAGAAGGCGTAAAGATACTTAAAAGGATTATGCCGAACTCCAAGGTACATCTGAGCCTGAATTCGAAAAAGAGAAATATAATAGAGCAAGTAACGAAATTGACGTCCCAGTTAGAATGGCTTGATACATATCCACTGGAACCGAAATATCCTCAAGGGTATGATGAGATGCTGGTTCCTACCATACTAAACCAGAATTTTCCATACGGTTATTCAGCCGCGAATATCGGCGTGGTAATACTGAATATCCAGGCTGTCTTGGGCGTATATGAAGCGGTTTGCGAGGGCAAGCCGTTTATTGAAAGGATCATCGCTATCTGCGGGCCTTCGATAAAAGACAATATCCACGTAAAAGTGCGCGTAGGGACGCCTTTAAAGGATATACTTAGCCGGAGGATTAAAACCGAAACCCCTGTCCGGGTGGTACTGAATAGTCTTTTAACAGGATTCCAGTTAAACGATGTAAGCCTGCCTATAGACAGGACATTTTCTCATATAATAGCCATACCGGAAAAAAGGGAAAGGGAGTTCCTCTCATTTATGAGGCCGGGTAAAACCAGGGATTCTTACACAAGGGCTTTTTTGGCGGAAATACTTCCCTGGGTAAAAAGGGCGCCTGATACCAATAAACACGGAGAGGAAAGGCCCTGTATCTCCTGCGGTTTTTGCGAAAGGGCCTGCCCTGTTAAAATAATACCCCATCTTTTGGCCAAATATGTCCAGCGCAGCCTGATAGACGAGACCATCATGAACTACGGCATATTTAATTGTATCGAATGCGGGCTGTGCAGTTATGTGTGCCCTTCAAAAATTTCACTCATGAAGATCATAAAGGAAGGCCAGGATAAGCTTACCATGCAGGGATGCGACAGCACCCAGTGCATACTGCCTTATTTTAACCTCAAGGGCATAGAAGAATACAGAGGCGTGACAAAACTATAAGCGGGTAAAAATGCGTTTTATAAAAAATACATTAGACAAAATCAAAATCATCACAGAAAACAATAAATACCTGAGAACGTTCAAACCTGTTATCAGCGCCATGGATGAATTTTTCTTCGGCACTGATAAGGTCACCAGCCTTCCTCATATTGTGGATAATATGGATATAAAGCGCCTGATGTCGCTTGTCATCATCGCGCTTCTGCCTGTTACGATAGCCTCAATATATTTCTGGGGCCTGAGAGTGCTTCTCGTGATCATGGTGTCTTACGCCTTTGGCGGGCTTATAGAGGTATGCTTTGCCGTATTCAGGAAAAAAGAAATACACGAAGGCTTTCTGGTCACAGGTTTGATATTTCCGCTTATCCTCCCTCCGGGCGTCCCTTTATGGGTAGTGGCTGTAGGGATCATGTTCGGCGTTATATTCGGGAAAGAGGTCTTTGGCGGGACAGGCAGGAATATTTTTAATCCGGCTATAGTGGGAAGGGTATTTCTGACAATAGCTTTTCCGAATATCATGACAACGAACTGGCAGATGCCTTTTAATAAAGGGCTCGGAGGCTTTATCCACTTTCAGAATACCGTGGACGCTGTGACACAAGCTACGCCTCTGGTACTTTTCAAGAACCAGGGCATAATTACTTCTTATTCAAACCTTATGTTCGGCCAGTCCGCAGGCTGTATAGGCGAAACATTCCGCATCGGTATTATTCTTGGCGGGTTATTTTTGATAGTCATGCGCATAGTTGACTGGAGACTGCCATTGGCTTATCTCGCCACAGTAGTTATTTTTCCTTATTTGGGTAATCACTTGATTCATACGCAATTTGCATTGGGGCCTTTCCAGCTTCTTTCAGGAGGGCTGCTTTTAGGCGCTTTCTTTATGGCCACTGATCCGGTAACAAGCCCATTCACTAAACCGGGCAGGTGGATAGCGGGCTTTCTCCTCGGATTTTTGACGGTATTGATCAGGGGGCTTTCAGGATATATGGAAGGCGTTATGTTCAGCATACTTTTAGTGAACGCGTTTACCCCTCTTATTGATACGATGCTGCTGAAAATAAGGTATAAGAAAAGATGAAGGCGTTAAAAATAGTAATATTTGTGGTGATAATGGGCACTGTATCAAGCGCATTGCTTGTGGGCATGAACTCTTTTACGGATCCGCTGATCTCTAAGAACGAAGAATTAAAATTAAAATCAGCGGTGCTTGATGTATTGGAAATACCTTATGATAAGCTTACCGCGTTAGATATTTTCAAAGATAAGGTCAGGGTAGTAGTTTCCGATAAAGACAAGTTTTTTATTTCAGGCGACGGCGCAGCGGCTTTTGAATTTTACGGGCCCGGGCTTTGGGGCCCCATATCAGGCGTAGCGAGCATAAATTCAGACCTGAGCACCATAAGAACAATAAAAATATTGCATCAGGAGGAAACTCCCGGCTTGGGTTCCAGGATCAGCGAGCATAGTTTTTTAAAACAGTTCCGGGGAAAGGGATTTTTCCCAAAGCTGATATTTATGCCTGAAGGCAAAGCCGGCGCCAATAACGAAGTGGACGCTATTACCGGGGCGACCGGTTCTAGCAAAGCCTTGGAAAAATTATTGAACGGGGTATTGCAGAAAAACGCGGGTATTCTAAAAGAGCAGTTAAAAAGAGGTTATTGAAGAAGTCAGTCCTCATGTCATTGCGAGGCCACGAAGTGGCCGAAGCAATCTCAAAAAATGGGATTGCTTCGTCGCTTCGCTCCTCGCAATGACAAAATGAGGGCGCAAGAAAACCTATGTCCCCAAAAAAGACAGTAAAAAGAAGTTTCAGGCACGCAAAATGGTTTAAGGCCTTTACGGCAGGCCTGTGGCAGGACCACCCTACATTTTGCATGGTCCTTGGCATATGCTCCATGCTTGCAGTGACAAACCGCATGAATAATGCCATTGCCATGGGTTTGGGAGTGACATTCTGCACTGCCTTCAGCTCCCTGTTTATTTCTATTTTTAGAAATGTGATACCATCCAGAGTGCGCATGCTGGCGTACATGGTTATAATCGCTACATTTGTGATCTGCGTGGATAGGTTCCTGAAAGCGTATTTCCCGCCTATCAGCGAGGAACTGGGGCCGTACGTGGGGCTCATTATCACAAACTGCATCCTCATGGGAAGGGCAGAGGCTTACGCTATTAAAAACGGGCCGCTTCTTTCTGTGCTTGACGGTCTGGGCTGCGGCATAGGATATACCTTTATGCTTATGTTAATGGCGCTGGTGAGGGAAACGATCGGTTTCGGGACGCTTCTTGGATACAGGGTAATGCCCGGGCATTGGACGAACTGGGTGGTAATGACTATCGCCCCGGGCGCGTTTTTCCTTTTGGGCGTGTATCTATGGATTTTCAGGACGATCGCTAAAAAGACAGAGGCTTAAAAATGAATACGACTAACCCGTTAGTCCTTCTGGTCGCCGCGATATTTACGCATAATATAGCGCTCGTGTACATATTGGGGATGTGCCCTTTTATAGTTATTTCAAAGAATTTTAAGACAGCTCTGGGCATGGGCGCGGCTATCATATTCGTGGTCACATTGACCGCTATTATAAACTGGCCTATATACTGGCTGATCCTTGTGCCTGCTCACGCTGAAATAGTCTCGTACCTGATTTTTATTATTGTTATCGCGGCTACGGTGCAATTATTGGAGATGCTTATAGAAAAATTTTTCCCGCCGCTCCAGTCTTCGTTCGGGATATTTCTTCCGCTTATCACTGTCAATTGCATTGTCCTCGCGGTCCTGCTTTTCATGGTGTTAAGAAAATATGATTTTATCCAGACAATATTTTATTCTGTGGGTACCAGCGCGGGCTGGGCACTCGCTATCATAATTATGGCGGCTATAAAAGAAAAGATGATGCTTGTTTCCGATATACCGAAGGGCCTCAGGGGCGCGGGCATCACTATGATTATCGCGGGGCTATTGGCTTTCGCCTTTATGGGCTTCGCGGGGATGATCACACTACAATGACAGCTATACTTATAATGAACGCTATCCTGGTGGCAATTGCCATACTTCTTGTAATAGCGGAGAAGTTCCTGGTTACCTACGGGGAATGCAAGATCACTATTAATAAGGAAAAAATACTGTCTGTCAGCGGGGGCGATAATCTCCTGAGCTATTTTGCGCAGAATAAGATCTTTGTACCGTCAGCCTGCGGCGGAAAAGCGACTTGCGGATACTGCAAGATAGAGGTGTTAAGCGGGGGAGGCAGTATACTACCGACCGAAGAGGTGTTTATCTCCCGCAAGGACAGGCTCAAGGGCGTCAGGCTCGCGTGCCAGGTTAAGGTAAAAAACGATATCGAGGTTTTGATCTCTCCGGAACTTCTTTCTGCCCAGGAATACAAGGCTGTAGTGGTCAAGATAATAGACCTTACCGCGGATATAAAGCATATTTTTTTAAAACTAAAGGAACCTTCCGCTATAAGTTTTAAGCCGGGCCAGTACGTGCAGTTTAAGATACCTGAAACAGATGAGTTCCGGGCATATTCTATCGCATCCAGGCCTTCGCAGAATAATATAGTGGAACTGATCGTGCGTTTAGTGCCGAACGGCATGTGCTCCTCGTATATACATGAAGCGCTGGACATAAACGATAAGATCCTGCTTACAGGGCCTTTCGGGGATTTTTACCTGAGAGAGGATTCTGACAGGGATATAGTATGCATTGGCGGCGGCTGCGGCATGGCGCCCATACGTTCCATACTGCTTCATCTGAAAGAAAAAAATATGCCGAGAAAGGTTAGTTATTTCTTCGGCGCCCGCAGCAAAAAGGACCTTTTCTTCACGGAAGAGCTTTTCATGCTTTCGAAAGAATTCCCGAATTTTAAATATGTCCCTGCGCTTTCAGAACCTAAGCCTCAGGATAGCTGGAGGGGCGAGACAGGCCTGATCACCCAGGTTGTGGAAAGAACAGTGATCGGGAACGGCCATACAGAGGGGTATCTTTGCGGCCCGCCGCCTATGATAGACGCTTCCATAGCCGTGCTTACCAGGAAGGGCATAGAGGATATATACATATACTATGATAAATTTTAAACGTCTTGCGATCTGGATAAAGGCAACTCGCGCGCCATTTTTAACAGCCACGATCATCCCTGTAATACTCGGCACTATAATAGCGTGGTCGGAAACAGGAAGGTTCAGCGTTGTAAATTTTATCCTGGTCGTGACAGGCATCAGTTTTCTGCATACAGGGACCAATCTGATGAATGATTATTTTGATCACAGGACAGGTAACGATCTCCTGAATAAGAACTATACGCCTTTTAACGGCGGGAGCCGCGTTATCCAGGACGGATCAGTAAAGCCTGAAGGGATATTTTTATTCAGCCTGGCGTGTTTTGTCATAGGCTCTGTTATAGGGCTATGGATAAATTACACGCTTAAGACAAATGTCGTGCTTTTTATGGGGATCATAGGCGTATTTTTGGGGATTTTTTATACAGCTGAACCGCTGAAGATAGGTTATCTCGGCATAGGAGAGCTTATTGTGGGGTTTTGTTTTGGGCCTCTTGTGGTGCTTGGCGCGTATTATGTCCAGGCTGTGGAGTTTTCCTGGCCGGCGTTCTGCGCCTCAGTACCTGTCGGTATCCTGGTAGGCCTGATCCTTTATATAAATGAATTTCCTGATCACGAAGCTGATGGAAAAACAGGCAAGAGGACATTGGTGGTTTTACTGGGCAAAGAAAAAGCGGTCAGGCTGTATCATCTTCTGATAGGCCTGGTGTACGCGTCCGTCCTGATATTTGCGGTATGCAGGATCATACCTTTATATACATTGGCTGTATTGCTCACTCTTCCCATGGCTTTTAAAATAGTCAATGTATCCGGCAAAAATTTTAATAGTGTCCGCGAATTGCTTCCGGCAAATTCTTTGACCATAGCTTTACACATGCTTACGGGAATATTATTAAGCGGCGGTTTTTTTCTGAACAGGTTGTGGAGATAAGATGGACCTGAAAGACATATATAAGCCTGTAAAAGAAGAATTGAGCAGGGTGGAAAACCTTTATAGGGAGTCTTTGGCAAGGGTTAATACAAGGTCAATCTCCAGGATAAGCAAGCTGCTGCTGGAAACCCCCGGCAAAAGGCTGAGGCCTGCGCTGGTCATACTTTCAGCAAAGGCAGGCGCAGGGGGAAAATCTCCGCTTGCGGGCGACAGGTTGATCAAAGTCGCCTCCAGCATAGAGTTGATACATACGGCATCCCTGATCCACGATGATGTTATTGACCACGCGTGTTTCCGGCATAACAAGCCCACGGTCAATTCCAGGTTTGGCCAGGATGTTTCTATTGCTTTAGGCGATTATTTGTATTCTATAGCCTTCAACCTGATAGCTACGTGCGGCAATGTCGATGTCCTGGAATGCATAAGCGCGGCCGCCAAAGAGATGTGTAAGGGAGAGCTCATGCAGGTATGCGAAAGGGATAATATTTCGCTCCTGAAGAAACGTTATTTTCTCATACTGAAAAAAAAGACAGCCAGTTTATTCGCGGCTTCCTGCCAGGCAGGCGCGATGCTGTCAAACTGCAGGAGGCCCGTACAGCTCTCTCTGAAAAAATACGGCCTTAACTTCGGCATAGCGTTCCAGATAGCGGATGATTATATGGATCTTATAGGAAAGAGGCAGAATTTAGGCAAGGCCCCCGGACAGGATATAAGCGTCGGAGAGATAACCCTGCCGTTATTGAATTTACTTGAATCTGTCGATGATGATGAAAGAGGGGATTTGAAGAGGCTGCTTAAGGCCAGGGATAAAGATTGTTTAAAGAATATAAAAGCAAGGCTTCTCAATTCAGATGCGATAGCCGGGACCAGGAGGATGGCCTCGTTCTATCTTGACTCGGGAAAAGAAGGATTAAGCGCTTTGCCTGATTCTGATTGCAAAGAGAGCCTTTTTGATCTCGCGGATTTTGTTTTAAAAAGAGGCTTTTGTCCCTGATTTTTGATGAAAAATTTTAAAAGGAAAGAAACAGGAAGGGATCTCTATCAGACAACTCGGTCCGACCTGGTCTTTATAGGATTGATCTTATTTATTTCCGTTGCTTCTTCTTTCTGGGTTATCCATAAGCGTTTTCAGCCTTCTTCCGGCTCGAGCGCGGTTTGTATATATCAGAAAGATAAGCTTCTTGAAGAAAGCGGATTAGATAAAGATAAAATAATCGCTATACTTGGCGGGAAGATGCAGCTCGAGCTTAAAGACGGAAGGATCAGGGTCCTGAATACGGATTGCCCCCACCATATATGTAAAAATATGGGCTGGATAAAGCATAACGGCGAAACTATAGTATGCGTGCCTAACCGGGTATTGATCGAAATTAAATCAAAAGCCCCTGCGGTTATAGACGCGGTGGCTTACTAATATGAAAGAAAATCAGACAACAGACAATAATATATATAAAATAGCGCTTTTAGTATCTCTCGCCTGCGTCCTGCAGATCGCGGAATCCCTTATACCCCACCCTGTCCCGGGATTAAGGCTTGGCCTGGCAAATATAATCACGCTGGTGGCGCTGGTAAACTTAGGTTTCGGCTATGCGCTTGAAATAACAGTCCTGCGTACTGTGTTGAGTTCCTTTATAATGGGCACTTTTATGTCCCCGGGATTTATCCTGAGTTTCGCCTCAGGCGTTATGAGCACGCTTACTATGGGATTTTTATACTGGCTGGCGCGCGCCACGAAACAGCGCCTGTTCAGTATAGTGGGTATCAGCGTTGCGGGCGCGCTTGTGCATAATATCGTCCAGCTGGGCCTCGCGTATTTTATAATGATAAGGCACGCCGGTATATTTGTATTTTTACCGTGGTTATCCATAGGGGCGGTTTTTATAGGCTGGTTTACAGGCGTGGTCTCCGGCAGGATCTGCCTGAAACTCAAAGAAACAGAAGGCCGCAGGTTAGGACCGAAGGTTAAAAAGGAATACCGGGGATTAAAACTCAGCCATTATCTGGCAGGGGATTCTATCGTACACCGGATATCTCCGGAGATTAAGATAGCCGGGGTAGTTATTCTTTCGCTCGCGGTGCTATTTTTTAATAGCCTGTGGTTTTATGCCGCGCTGTTTGTATTTTTTGCAGTAATAGCGGCTATGTCGACTACATCGTTTGGGTATCTTTTTTCAAGCGCCAGAAAATGCTCTTCTTTGATATTCGTATCGTTCCTATTCCCGGTATTTTTTAATTCCGGGAAACATGTCGTATCTCACTTTGCGTATTTCAATATTACAAGCGAAGGCCTGAATACAGGGATTATCTTTGCGCTGCGGCTCGTTTGTCTCATATGGGCCAGTTCCCTGCTCGCCAGGACCACGTCGCCCGAAGATCTCGGCAGGGGATTATCAAAGATATTATCGCCTTTGCGGCCTTTAGGGATCTCGGGAAAAAGGATAGCGGCCATACTTTCCTTGTCCTGGACAGCTATGCCTATGTTCTGGGAAACAGCCAGGGCCGGCATCCGGGAGCTGGATCTGAAAAAAGCAAAAGACCCGCGCTATTTGATTACGTTTATGAGCGGTATAATAGTAAATCTTTATTTGGAAACAGATCATCAATAAAAACAAAGGAGGTGGGGATGTTGAAATTCAGTATTTTGTTGTTAGTCCTGTGCGGGTTTTTGTTCTTTAGTACAGGAGCGGTTTGGGCAGATGATATCTCAGACCTGAAGGAACAGGTAAGGGCTTTACAGGAAACGATCAGGTCCCAACAGCAGACCATAGACGCCATGAATTCTAAAATTCAGGCTGTTGAGACGAAACAACAGGCTCAGGCCGGTGAAATAAAAAAGGTGCCTGAATTGGCCCAGAAGGTAGATGATCTAAAGGAGAGCTCAGCTGGACAACTTGCCGAAGGCTTAAGTGTCGGCGGCCATGTGAAGTTGTATATGTTTGACCGGACACAGGGAGAGCGTAACGGCGTGAGTCAGCATACCAATCTGTCTTCAGGCATAGGTACGCATGCGTTTGTTCTTTATATTACCAAACAGCTTACGGATACGCTTAAGATTGACACCGCGACTGATTTTGGCGTAAGCGCTAGCGCGACCCCGTCTGTAGGTTCGAATATAACCAGAGCAACCACTGGCACGGTAAGCACAACGTTACGCAAATTAACTATGGAATTGGCTCTTCCTCAAGGTTACGAATTCAAGGCAGGTATAATGAACGCGATGTTTGTTGAAGAATTTGCCAAAGAGACGTTTTGGGATGAGCAGTACAATATGAATGATGGATTATGCTATCTGGAATCATGGCATGATTCAGGCGTAGAGCTTTACAAGAACTTTGATTTTGATAAGTACTCACTACCAGTGTATTTTCAGATCTTGGGCGGGGGATCGTCGCAGTATGTGGATAATAACGACGATAAGATGGCCTTGGTCCATATTGCCCCGGAACTTTTCCAGACCAAGTTAAGGGTCTTAAGTTCCTTGGCTTACGGAAAACATGGCGACGGAGACAATGGTAAAGCGTTATTCACTTCCAACGGGCTTGAATGGAAGTATCAGAATACCAGCCTCTCGGGCGAATATATTTACAAAAAATATGATCACGTAAATACGTTAGGCACCAGGAATGCTGATGGCAAGAAAGAAGGGTATTATCTAAAGGCTATGTACAGGTTTAATCCTACCTGGCGGGCTTTAGCCAAGTATAGCCATGCGGAAGTTTATAATGCAGATCTTGCGGGCATGAGAAGCGACAACTACGATACCACTGCTTTAGCGCTGAATTATTTTCTGACGCCAAGCTCTGACATCATCACCGAATATCAGCATATTGAAGGCGATAGGTCAGACGGTTCAGAGACTTTCGATGCTGATCGTGTTACTATGGGCTGGAGGACGACGTTCTAAAGGTTTGTAACGTAGGGGAGGGTTTAAAACCCTCCCCTACGAAATTAATGAAGGCAGGGTTTAAAGTGAAAAAATTAAAACTGGTACTTATTATAATAATAGCGGTATTTGCGGCGCTCTGGGCAATAAGATCGTATAATGGCTATAGGCTCCATGTAGAAAAACAAATGCGTTTCATGATGGATACCTATGTGACTATTTATGCGGTTGGCCCGAAGGCAGTCACTTCAAAAGCAGTTGAGCTCGCTTTAAACAGGATGCAGGAGATAGATACAAAATTTAATTCGCTTAATCCTAAAAGCCCTGTTTATGCGTTCAATCATAGAAACGAACCTATTTCTGATAAGGAAATAGTTGATCTTATACGGGTAGCGCTGAGAATCAGCGAAGAAGCCGGAGGCGCTTTTGATATTACCATAGCTCCGCTGGCTGAACTTTGGGGATTTTATAGCAAGGAATACTACCTCCCTATGCCGCGGGAGATAAAAGATTGCCTGACTAAGGTCGGGTATCAGCATCTCTCGGTGAATAACGGGAAAGTGGTTAAAGATGATGAAGGCGTAAGGATTGATTTAGGCGGGGTAGCGAAAGGTTATGCGATCAGCGAAGCGCTGAAAGTTTTAAGATCCAACGGAGTGAATTCCGCGTTGATAGACGCTGGCGGAGATGTATACGGCCTTGGCAAAAATGGCTCAAAATTATGGAGGATAGGCATCAAGGACCCGCGAGGCGAAGGTTTGCTGGGTTATGTGGAAGCAGAAGACCTGGCAGTGATGGGCTCCGGGGATTATGAAAGATTTTTTATCAAAGACGGCAAACGGTATCATCATATATTTGATCCTAAAACCGGGTATCCTACGGAAGGCGTCGCGAGCGTGACGCTTATTTATCACGACCCGGTGGCCGCCCAGGCCTGGACAAAGATCCCTTTTATCATGGGGCCCCGGGAAGGATTAAAAAGGCTGGAAAAGATCCCTAATATGGAGATTATTATAATAACTACATCCGGAGAAACATTGTATTCTTCCGGATTAAAACATGGCCTTAATGTTATCAAATAGGCGGAAAACAAAGGGGAGGTAGTGGTATGTTTAGAAAGTGTGTTTTATTTTTAACCGTGACGCTGTGCATCTGGTTCAGTTTTTCAGGAGTTACTTATGCGGTCCGCCTTATGACAAGAGAAGAGGGCTTAAAAAAGGTTTTTGGCGAAGGCGTGGAGATTTCCGTTGAAAAAAAAGACCTGGTAGACCCGCAGTTATCAAAGATCAGGGAGAGGCTGGACGGAAGCCTTGTTTATTTTCAGAAAGGGTCGAAGTCAGCAAATGTTGAGTGTCAGAACTGTGTTGAATTTAATTTTGCCATGAAGGACGGCAATAAGACCGGGGTGGCTATTTTTGATGAAGAACCCGGGAAATGGGGGCCGGTAGAGTTTATTATAGCTTTGGACCTTAATGGCGTCGTGACCAGGGTGGAGGTATTAAATTACGAAGAAAAAAGAGGCCAGCCTATCGCCCGCCACAGTTATATGAGCCAGTATGAAAGTAAAACCAGCAAATCCGCTCTTACCGTGGGAAAAGATATTACAGGCGTGAGCGGCGCTACGATTTCTTCGCGCTGCGCCACATTTGCCGTAAAAAAGGCTATTGTTTTATACGAGGAACTTTACCTTAATAAATAATAAGAAAGGGGGCGTGTCAGATGGAAAAGATCAGGCTTTCGAAAGCGCCTGTAAGCGCGAAATTATTGATGACAAGTTTATTGTGTATTGTGGGGCTGATTTATCTTTCCCTGCTTCTTCATATATGGCAGGACACAGAAATGAGGCCGGCGTTGATCGCGAAGGCATACGGATCAATGGAGTCCCTGGAACTGACGGATCATACGCATAAGTACCTTCCTTATTACGCGCTTTACCTTCTCGCTTTGCCGGCTGCGTTGTTTATGCTTACTTCCTATTCGGAAAAGCTGAAAAGGATATTTGCCGTTCTTCCGTTCCTATTGATCATTATAGACATAGGGGCAATGTGGCTGATCCCTTACATGAATCAGGTTTTTTTCAGCTGGGTATTGACGTTTGCGGGGACTTTTTTAGCCCTGAATTTCCTTGTGCTTTATTTACTGGATGTTTATGATATTTGGCTTGGGAAAAAAGATTAAGGAGGCAAGGCATGGCCAGGATTTTGATTATTGACGATGATCCCGATATAGTTGAGGCAATGCGCGTAGTCCTGGAAAGCAAGGATTACGAGGTTGTAAGCGCCAGGAGCGGGGCGGAGGGGCTGAAAAAGATAAAACTTGAAAAACCGGACCTGGTGATACTTGATGTTATGATGGAGACCATGAATAAAGGTTTTGAGGTAGCCAGGGAGATCAGGGGCGATAAGGATTATAAGCATATACCGATACTCATGCTTACTGCCATTAAGGACAAAATAGGCATGGATTTTAAAAAAGAAGCGGGCGACGAAGAGTGGCTCCCGGTTGATGATTATGTGGAAAAACCCCTTAAGCCGCAGGAGTTGCTCGAAAAGGTTGAAAAACTGCTCAAAGCCAAATGATCCTGCATGAAATATGAAGGCCTTTTAGAAAGAATCAACTGGCTTATCAGATTGCGATGGATTGCGGTTACAGGCGTGATCCTCACGGTTTTCGTTGTACAGAGAATAGTAAAACTTTCCCTTCCGTTTTTCCCCCTATATTTTATTCCCGCTCTGATCGGCCTGTACAATATTTTATTTTTTTTGTATATAAGGCATATCGGAAAAAAACAGCCTCAGGATATCGAGACCAGGATAAATGTCATTGCCAATCTCCAGATCGGCATGGACTTATTCAGCCTTACGGCGCTTATACATTTTTCAGGCGGCGTAGAAAATCCGTTCATATTTTATTTTATCTTCCACATGATCATTGCGAGCATCCTGCTTTCCAGGAGGGCTAGTTTTCTGCAGGCCACGTTCACCGCGTGCCTTTTTGTATCAATGGCAGGCCTGGAATATTTTAATATCCTTGACCATTATTGCCTGAAGGGGTTTGTGGCTGACGACCTTTATGCGAATAAGATATATATACTCGGAACAGCTTTTGTTTTTATCACCACCCTGTATCTGGCAGCGTATATGGCGGGCTCTATCTCGGTCAAGCTCAGGTTAAGGGAAAAAAGCTTGAGAGAGGCCAACCTGCTTCTCGAGGAAAAAGACAGGATAAAAAGCGAATATGTCCTGCGCGTCACACACGATATAAAAGAGCATATCTCCGCCATACAGAGCTGCATTGAGCCCGTGGCAGAGGGCATGCTGGGAGAGCTTAACCCCGGGCAGAAAGATCTGATACGCAGGGCAGGCGAAAGGACAAATAAGCTTATATTTTTTATAAAGGCGCTATTGGATATAACGCGCATCAAATTGAGCAGGGATATGGAAATGAAGGATTTTTCTATTGTTGAAACCGCCCGGAGCGCGATTATCCTGGTGGATCCCAGGGCGAAGGCTAAAGGCATATCCATAAGCCGCCGTATTGATACCGGAGCGGACATTATAAAAGGCGCGCAGGTTTATATCGAGGAAACTATCGCTAATCTTCTTGCGAATTCTGTGAAGTATACTCCGAAAGGCGGGAAGGTTGAGATAGTAATAGAGGATAAAGACAGTTCGGTGCTGATACGGATCAGCGATAACGGCATCGGCATACCTAAGAACGAACTGCCTAATATTTTCAATGAGTTCTACCGTGCCAGCAATGCGAAAGAATTGGAGAGGGACGGCACCGGCCTGGGCCTCTCAATGGCAAAGCAGGTGATAGAGAGGCATCATGGAAGAATATGGGTAGATAGCGAAGAAGGCAAGGGCAGCGTTTTTAGTATTATGTTGCCAAAAAAACAGCCGCTATTATAAAAGAAGAGACAGTAAAATATGATGGCGCTAACATTAATAATGGGGATTCTAAGAGTAGCAAATAAGCCCAAAGAATATATGTATCTGGTTATTGATGAAGCGCCAGGTGGAAACTGGGCGCAAGGGAAATTTTTTTAAATAACTTGACATAGGGTAGGGGGGTATGGTATACTTATAGTGAAAGGAGATATAGGCCATGAAAAAGATAACTACCCACGAAAACCAGCTCGAATACCTTAAAAAGATCGAGGGCCAGGTAAGGGGCATACAAAGGATGATCGAGGATAAGAGGTACTGTGTAGATATACTTACCCAGATACATTCTATTATCGGAGCGCTCTACAGAGTGGAAAACGAAATCTTCATGAAGCATACAGAAGGATGCGTGGTAAATGCCTTGAAAGGAAGGTCTGAAAAGGAGAAACAGGAAAAGATAGACGAGATTATAGGATTGATCTCAAAATTCAGGAGGGGAACATGAAAACCATTTATTTAGTTATTCTGGGATTAGCGGTGTTTACTTTGGTTAGTTCTGGCGTAGTATTTAGCATGTCTAGTTGCGCTCATGCCAGTGAGGGAAGCGGTAGTCAGACAGCGCAGGAAAAATCAGCAGCAGTTGATGCGGGCAATAAAATATGTCCTGTTACGGGCGAACAGATTGATGAAACCGTAAAGGCAACGTATGAGTATCAGGGAAAGATTTATAATTTTTGTTGTCCGATGTGTATTGATGAATTTAAGAAAGAACCGCAGAAGTATATTGATAAAGTGAGTGCCGAGATAGAAGCAGCTAAAGCTGCGCAATAGAATATTGACTTCCGAAGTCGGATTTAGCAACGCAGTTAAAAGCATTGCCTAAACATATGGCCTATGATAATATGTAAATATATGAAAAATAAGCTAATGAAGTTTGTAGTTTTTTTTATCTTGTCAATTTTTCCGGTTTTTTCAGGTAACGCTTCGGGCCAGGAAGCGAAAAATATAAATCTTGGCCTGCTGATTGAAAAAATCCTCAAGCAAAACCCGCAGATCGAAGTCGCTAAATATAAATACGAAGCCTCCAAAGCAAGGATTCCTCAAGCCTCAAGTTTAGAAGACCCGCAGTTTGAATATAAATACGACAAGATCAACGCCAGCATGGACGCGGTGATGGAAGGCAAGACCGCCCCCATGCGCACCTTCGGCGTTTCGCAGGAAATCCCGTTTCCTACAAAATTAATCCTCAGGTCGCAAATCGCCGTAAAAGAATCCCAGATGGCCTATGAAGAGTATAAAGAAAAAGAAAATGAAATAATCTCCCAGGCCAAAAGCTTTTATGCGCAGCTCGCCTTTATTTATAAATCAATAAGCACTACCAAGGAAAACAAAGCATTTCTTGAACAGCTTGCGAAAACAGCTACCAACCAGTATTCTGCCGGCAGGGCAAAACAGGAAGACGCCTTAAAGGCCCAATTAGAAATAGCAAAGATGGAGAGCGAACTTATCATGCTCGAACAAAGGCGTCAGGTTACGCAGGCAAAGATAAATGTTTTATTGAACCAGGAGCTGAGCACTGAATTAGGAGAACCTGAATTAATAGAAGCAAAGGATTATAAATTTAATCTAGAGGATTTAAATAAATCAGCCAGAAACAATAGGCCTGAACTTAAGGCATTTAGATTTGCGTTGGAAAGGGCGCGGAAGACATATTTGCTTGCTAAAGAAGGATACCTCCCGGATTTTATGGTTAAATATGAGAGGATGGAAAGAGATAATAATCTTAAAGAATGGGCAGGTATGATAGGAGTTAGTTTACCGATATGGTTCTGGCAGAAACAGAACTTTAATGTAAAAGAAATGCGCAAAGAATTAAAGGCAATGGAGGCTGAATTTAAAGATAAAGAGAATATGATACTTTTAGAAGTAGAGGAAGCATTCTCAGAACTCGAAGCGCTTAAAAAACTGGCTATTCTGTACAGGACTACCTATGTGCCGCAGGCAGAACAGCTTTTAAAATCTTCTTCAGCAGGCTATGAGGCAAACCAGGTTGATTTTTTAAGTCTCCTGGACTCTGAGCGCATGGTCCTGGAATTTAAATTAGATTATTTTAAGACAATAATAGATTTGGAAGTGAGCGTAAGTGAATTAGAGAGGGCTGTTGGGGTAGAATTAAAATAATGAATATTCTTCGAGCGGTCGTTTATGATTACTACGTAAGCCCAGTCGAGAAGTTCAATAGTTCTCGACTGAGAATCACATGCATATAGAATTGTCCGCTCGAACAGTATTGTTAACAATGAGGGGAATATGGGACGTAAAATTTTAGTACTAACTTTATTAATTCTATTTATTAGCGCTGCAGTTGCGATTTCAGGATGCAACCAGGCCGCCAGCAGTGCAAAAACAGAGCATGGCAAAGCCGTCTATTACTGCTCTATGCACCCGTCTTATACGTCAGATAAGCCGGGGGATTGCCCTATATGCAATATGAAATTGGTAAAAAAGGAAAACGCTCAGCCGCTCTCGGATATAACTGCCATAGCCGTAAAAGATATCTGCATCGAGCATAACTGCACTATGAAAGATTGCGGTATGCGCGTAAAAACAACCTTGAAGCCGGGCGAAAAAGTTTCCTGTCCGATATGCGGAGAGTTTATAACTACAGCCAATAGTAAGTTAGTGGAAGTATCAAACCAAACCGCGCCAGTCAAAAAGGAGCGTAAAATTTTGCATTATCGTAATCCCATGAATCCTGAAGTCACATCTCCTGTGCCCATGAAAGACCAGATGGGCATGGATTATGTGCCTGTGTATGAAGAGGAAAAGAGTCAGGCAGGCTTTACTGGTCCGACAGTAACCATAAGCCCGGAAAAGCAGCAGCTTATAGGAGTAAAAACAGAGCCTGTTAAAAAAATAAATCTTTCAAAGATCATGAATGCTTCCGGGAAAATCGCGTACGACCCGGATCTTGTTATCACACAGCAGGAATTTATCCAGGCGCTCAGTAATAAAGACGAGCTTAAAGGCGAAGAATTCAAGGATGTTATCGCCAGGGTCCAGTCGCTTATTGACGCGTCTAAGAATAAATTAAAACTTCTCGGCATGAGTGACGATGAAATTACTGATCTTGAAAAAACGCGTAAAGCTCAGACAAATCTCTATCTTCCGGCCAAGGGTGAGAATGTATGGGCTTATATATCGATATATGAATATGAAATAGGCCTTGTAAAAAAAGAGGATCTTGTGGAAATAGAAGCGGTCGCGTATCCCGGGGAGATTTTTCAGGGAAAGGTAGTTTCAATAAACCGAGTGCTGGATCCCGCTACCAGGACAAACCAGGTCCGCGCAGAAGTCCTGAACCCGGAAGATAAATTAAAACCAGAAATGTTTGTGAACGCAAAGATAAAAATAGAACTTGGCGAAAGGCTGGCAGTCCCTGAAGCAGCGATTTTAGATACGGGTTTAAGGAAGATTGTTTATGTATCCAGGGAAGGCGGAGTATTGGAGTCGCGCGAAATTATCGCAGGCCAGAAAGCAGAAGGTTATTATGAGGTGTTGAAGGGCCTGGAAGAAGGGGATGTCGTGGTAACCTCCGGTAATTTCCTTGTAGATTCAGAATCAAAATTAAAGTAGAAAGACATTAATATGACTCAATTAGTAGAAAACATTATTGAATTCTGCGCGAAGAATAAATTTATAGTATTCCTTCTTGTAGGTGTTGTTACGCTTATAGGTTTTTATTCAATGACGCACGTGCCGGTGGATGCAATACCTGATCTTTCAGATACCCAGGTTATAGTATATTCCCGCTGGGACCGCTCGCCCGATATTATAGAAGACCAGGTCACATATCCTATCATTACTTCAATGTTAGGAGCGCCAAAGGTAAAAGCAATCAGAGGTTTTTCAGATTTTGGGTTTTCATATGTATATATTATATTTGAAGACGGCACTGATATTTACTGGGCGCGCTCAAGGGTGCTGGAATACCTTAATAAGATAATCCCAAGGCTTCCTGAGGGGGTTCAAACGGAATTAGGACCTGACGCGACCGGCGTAGGATGGGTGTTTCAATATGCCCTTGTGGATGAATCAGGCCAGCATTCTCTGGCAGAGCTAAGGAGTTTTCAGGACTGGTATCTGCGTTATTACCTCCAGAGTGTTCCGGGCGTAGCAGAAGTTGCCTCTATCGGAGGATTTGTAAGGCAATACCAGGTTAATGTCGATCCGAATAAACTCCTCTCCTATAACATACCTATAATGAAAGTTGTGGAGGCTATACGTAAGAGTAATAATGACGCCGGAGGCAGGCTCCTGGAATTCTCCGGCACGGAATACATGGTGAGGGCGCGCGGCTATATAAAGTCTGTAAGTGACATAGAAGAGACAGTTGTGGGCGCGGATGAAAAAACAGGGACTCCTGTGCTTGTGAAAAATATAGCTAATGTTGTTCTTGGGCCGGAAATAAGGCGCGGCATAACCGATCTGGACGGAAAAGGCAATGTCGTGGCGGGTATTGTGGTAATGAGACATGGAGAAAATGCGTTAAACGTAATAAAAAAGGTGAAAGAAAAGATTAAAGAAATAGAACCGGGCCTTCCAAAAGGCGCAAAGCTTATTACTACTTATGACCGTTCTGATTTAATAAGGGAATCTATCAAGACAGTGAGCGATAATCTAGTCCAGGAGCTGATCATTGTAAGCGTCATGCTTATTTTTTTCCTTTTACATTTTCGTTCAGCGCTTGTTCCTATAATAGGATTGCCGATAGCGGTAATGATAGCTTTTATACCTATGAGATGGATGGGTATTACTTCGAATATCATGTCTCTCGGAGGTATAGTAGTTGCTATAGGCGATATGGTGGACGCCCCGATAGTATTTGTTGAAAATGTCCATAAGCGGCTAGATGAATGGGCTAAGGGCCTTCGTAAAGGAAGCCGGGACGATATTGTTATCAATGCAATGAAAGAAGTAGGGCCGCCTATATTTGCGTCGCTTGTGGTAATGGCGGTAGCCTTTATGCCGGTATTTACTCTTGAAGCCCAGGAGGGAAGGCTTTTTAAGCCTTTGGCTTTTACAAAAAACTATTCTATATTTTTCGCAGCGCTGCTTGCGATTACGCTTATACCGGCGCTCGTTATGGTTTTTGTAAAAGGAAAGATTATATCAGAGGATAATCATCCCATAAGCAAGTTTTTGATCAGGCTTTACCAGCCTGTCGCTAAATGGGCTGTCAAACATAGAAACATGGTAGTGGTATGCGCTTTGGCAGGCATATTGATAACTATACCTGCGTTTTTGATGATGGGTTCTGAATTCATGCCGCCTTTAAACGAAGGAACAATTTTATATATGCCCACAACATTACCTGGGTTATCAGTGACTGAAGCTGAAAAACTGCTTAATACTCAGGATAAAATTCTCAAATCTTTCCCTGAGGTTGAAAGGGTTTTCGGCAAGGCAGGCAGGGCAGAGACGTCCACTGACCCCGCTCCGTTTTCCATGATGGAAACTACTGTTGTCTTGAAAGACAGAAAGTTCTGGCGTAAAGGCTTGACATGGGAGAAATTAATAGACAAAATGGATCAGGCCCTGCAGATTCCGGGCACAACCAATGCCTGGACAATGCCTATAAAGGGCCGCATTGATATGCTTACGACAGGCGTGCGCACGCCTGTGGGGATAAAGATATTTGGTTCGAATCTGGAAGAGATCGAGAAGATAGGCACCAGCATAGAAATGGTTCTGAAAAATGTCCGCGCTACAAGAAGCGTTTACGCGGAGAGGACAGCTGGCGGGTATTTTGTGGATTTCGATTTAAAACGGGATCAACTGGCGCGTTATGGCCTGAACGTTGAAGACGTAGAGATGGTTATCATGTCAGCTATAGGCGGTGAAAATATAACCACTACAGTAGAAGGCAGGGAGAGATATCCTGTGAATCTGCGTTATCCAAGGGAGATGCGCGACGATATTGATAAGTTAAAACGTGTCCTTATCCCTACAATGTCCGGCAGCCAGGTGCCGCTTGAGCAGCTGGCGGATATAAAGTTGAGTTTAGGGCCTGGCATGATCCGGGATGAAAACGGCATGCTTTCAGGATATGTGTATGTGGATATAGCTGGCCGCGATGTGGGTAGTTATGTAAAAGAAGCAAAAAAAGCTGTAAGAGAAAAAATAACCCTTCCTCAGGGTTATTCGTTAAGCTGGTCCGGACAATATGAATATATGCAGAGGGTTAAAAAGAGGCTGATGATATTTGTGCCGCTCACTATTTTCATTATTTTTATATTATATTTCTTTACCTTTAAGTCAGTCGCGGAAACAATGATTGTCATGCTTTCGGTTCCGTTTGCCCTGGTAGGCGGGGTTTGGTTTCTTTTTCTGCTGGGCTACAATATGAGTATCGCGGTCTGGGTGGGTTTAATAGCTCTCGCAGGCGTGGCGGCGGAAACAGGCTCTATCATGATAGTTTACTTGGATGAATCTTATAAAAGGCGCGATAGCGAAGGCAAAATGAAAAATCTGAACGACCTCTATGACGCGGTTATGGAAGGGGCGGTGCAAAGGTTAAGGCCGAAACTCATGACAGTGGGGGCGAATATATTCGGGCTTATGCCTGTTATGTTTTCGAGCGGCACAGGCGCGGATGTCATGAAAAGAATAGCCGCGCCGCTTATCGGAGGGCTTATTTCTTCCACTATCCTTACCCTTGTAGTCCTGCCGGCTATCTACACGATTTGGAAATACCACTCTGAAGCCGGCCTATTCAGGCACAATGATATTTTTTAAAATTTCCATAGCCATTTTCTTTATATTTTTAAGTACCATGGCCGCGGGAGAAGCCTATCTGAGGAATTTTAGTTTTTATGGCGTAGAATATTGAATTCAGCTTGATGAAAACCGCGTCAAAAAGGACGCTGAAAATGAATTGAACTTCATATCCAGTTATGCCCTGGATGATTTAATAAAGGCGGAAAAAAATTCATCGCTTAAGACCGCTCAGGACGCTTCAAATACATGCAGGATACTTATATTAGGCGATTCAATCTCCGAAAGATGGGGGCCTGAGGAAGGACGAATTAAAATTTTCAGAAGTCATGAAAGATATTCTGCGGCGTAAATATCCCAGCGTTAACTTTGATATCTTAATGTGCGCCAGCGGAGGCTGGAGCATAGCCCAGGAAGTTATGGCTTATGAAAAATATTGTAAGAACATACGGCATAACTTGGCAATACTCGCTTATTGCCAGAATGACGACACTGAAGCTTATCAAAAGATAAGAAAAATTAACGGGAGGCTTTTATGGCTTTTTATAAAACAGGAGTTCCTTATTTATCTTCAATCCCCTTTAATCGATTCTTTACAGAAAGATTGTTAATAGCAAGATTTATAAATGAGCGCTCGATAGAACTATTGCAGCATTATAAGCTTAGCCCCCACATTAAATATTGCTTGTTCAGGGACGACAGAATATGCCGAGCTTTTAAGAGGCTGTATGTGTTAACAAAATCACGCAAAGCCCAAATCATGGTGGCGGTTTTTCCGCATCTGGTTGAATCCGAGGCTGTGTATATAAACAGGGACGTCTTAATGGATTATAACTCTATATTAAATATGAAGTTGTAGTGCTTACGGTTCCAGATAGTTATTTTGACGGAATCATAGCAATAGTAACTAATTGGAATTGAGAATGTTACAGCGAAGTAAGACGTCCCCAAAAAAATCCCCAAAAAATGCTATAAATTTTTTACTATTTTGCAATAAAAGTGGTATAATTAGAAAAAATAAAAAAGGACAGCTGTTTCTAAATTTCCTCATGAATTTTTCTATCTTTTACACATTATTTTTCTGGGTTGTCTGGATTGGTATTACTACGATTATTTTAAAGGTTGTCCCTATAGGAGCTGAGTTGATAACCATTTTTATATGTGCTGTTTCAGGAGTTGCCCTGTATTTTTTGATCCTTTTCATAGTAACCGAATGTCTGGGAAATCTGCAAGACAAGAAGCAGGATAAGAATAAAATGAGATGCGAAATTAGAAAAAAATTTTTAAATGAGCAATACCTGAGAAAAAGATACAGGTATATAAAATTAAACAAAAAAGAAAATATAATATCCAGCGATATAGATAAAAAAGATAAAATATCCCTCCTGGAAATTATGCATGGATGTACTCCTGAATCTGCGCAGCAACTGATCCATGAATACGAAAATGGAGCCCGCCCAGGCTAAAGTCCAGAGTTCCTTGCCTTGCCGGCAGGCAGGCTTGGGCGGAATACATAGTCCTGAGCTTGTCGAAAGACTGAGCCCCGATTTATCGGGGCGAATGTATAAAAAATGATACATTTAAACCCCTGAAACTTTAAGGAGCAGTATGGGGATAGATAAAGAGGAAGCGCTAAAAGCAAAGATGAATTCATTGGGGATAAAAGAAAGAGATCTGGAGGAGAAATTCATACGTTCGAACAAGAAAGGCGGGCAAAAAGTCAACAAGACATCTTCGTGTGTCTATCTCAAATACAAACCTACAGGCATAGAGGTTAAGTGCCAGGAAGAACGCTCCCAGGCTCTGAACCGTTTTCTTGCCAGAAGGATACTTGTTAATAAAATTGAATCACTTGTCCTGGGCAGAGAAGCGGAGATAGAACAGAAGATAGAAAAGATAAGGCGCCAGAAACGAAAGCGTTCCAAGAGAGCTAAGGAAAAAATGCTCAGGTACAAAAAAATGCGTTCTGAAAAAAAAGAACTGCGAAAACTTCCGGCTGAAACATAAAATATATGAATATAGGATTGTTGCTTGTATTTTCTTTACCTGTTTATTTTCTGGCATACAGGTTTTACGGCAGCTTTATTTCCCGGGTATTTGAGGCAAATGATAAAACTCAGACTCCGGCTGTTACTATGAAAGACGGAGTAGACTATGTTCCTACTAAATTAGGAGTGGTTTTCTCTCATCATTTTGCCTCAATAGCAGGAGCAGGCCCGATTATAGGGCCGACAGTCGCCCTTATATTCGGTTATGCGCCGATATGGTTATGGGTTGTTTTAGGGACTGTATTTATCGGAGCGGTCCAGGATTATACAGTTCTTTTTGTAAGCATCCGGGAAAAAGGCCATTCTATTGCAGAGGTAGCTGATCGCACTTTAGGCAGGTTCGGATTTTTCCTGCTCATCTCATTTACCATTATAATGCTTCTTTATGTCACATCTGCTTTCTTGTGGCTGACTACCATATCCTTGACATCGCTGGTGCCGCTGGAATCAATGAAAGTTACGCCTGGGGAAACCATACTAAAAACATTGACTGATTCTGACGGCATAATCAAAGCCCGCATTGGCGGCATTGCTTCTACCTCAGTAATTATTATGACCTTATTTGCTCCGCTAATAGGTTTTTTTCTTTATAAAAAACAACGCAATATTCTGTTAGTTGGACTTTTTGCTTTGATTATTGGAGTATTTTCAATAATTATTGGCGTGGTTTTTCCAGTAACTCTTAATCTCCACGTATGGATGATCCTGCTTACATTTTATGTGATCTTGGCAGCAGGTATTCCAGTGTGGATGCTTTTACAGCCGAGGGATTTCACTAATTCTCTTCTGCTTTATCTGGGGATTTGTTTTCTGTTTGTCGGAATAATCGCCGGAGGATTTCTGGGGATAAAACTTCAGGCGCCAGCTTTCAATATTGCTAATGGCACAAATATTTTAGGGCCTATTTGGCCATTTCTTTTTATTACTGTTGCCTGCGGCGCAATATCGGGATTTCATACGCTGGTTGTAGGCGGGACTATTTCCAAGCAGATATCCAGAGAATCTGACGCCAAAAGAGTGGGCTATGGCGGAATGATACTGGAATCACTTCTGGCTGTACTTGTAATATTAACAGTGGCAGGCGGATTAGATTTTGCCACTTACAATAATATCGTTAATCCTACAGCAAAAGGCGCAATAGGTAATCCTATCCTGGCTTTTTCATTGGCAATGGGCACATTACTGAACAAATCTATAGGGTTTCCAGTATCCTGCGGAACAGTTTTAGGAATCTTGATGATAGAAGGATTTATAATTACTACGCTGGATACGGCAGTAAGGCTTAATCGTTATTTATTCGAAGAACTCTGGGCGATTATTATGACAAAACCTCCGAAGATATTTAAATCGTATATATTTAATGCATCTCTTTCCGCAGGACTTATGCTGTTTTTATGTTACACTAATACTTTCAAGCAAGTCTGGCCGCTTTTTGGTTCAACAAACCAGCTTCTAGCTGCATTAAGCCTGATCGTAGTATCCGTATGGCTGGCCAAGCGTAAAAAAGCCAGTTTTTTTACTATTTTGCCGGCTGTATTTATGATGATAACTACTATTTATTCGCTTTGGCAGATGCTGACCAAACAGTACATGCCGGAACATAATTATCCGCTGAGTATCACTGCGATTTTGCTTATATTATTATCGGCAGGCGTAATCTTTTTGGCTGTAAACAAATTAAGCAGCCATATCTTCCCCATGCACAGGCTGCCTTTGCACAAATTATAAGACCATTATTTGGATAGTTCTCTTCTTTCTTTTACGTAGTTGCTTCCAGGAAGACTTTTGGCGTGTTCTTTTAGCTCAGCTCCCAATTCACTCACTTCGCCTACGTGACTGATTTTTCTTTTCTCGTTTGTTACGACTCCTATTGATATCGAAAGGATCTGTATTTTTCTAGTTTTTTTCTGCCGGTCTTTTCCGATTATATAACCTTTTTCCATGTCTTCTTTATTATATAATCCGGGAACCATTGAGGTAAAATCAGTTATGATTTTTTTACACAATTCATCTACTTTGTCAGGAATTGTCACTACAACAAAATCGTCTCCTCCTATATGGCCTATAAAATCTTGCGGGGTCCCTTTTTCCTGCGCAGAGCTTATCAATATTCTAGCGGTATTTTTTATCACCTCATCGCCTTTTTCAAAACCATATTTATCGTTAAATGCTTTGAATTTATCAAGGTCAACATAACATACCGCGAATAATTCATTTTTGGTTATGCGGATACGAAGTTCATTTATTATGGAAACATTTCCAGGAAGCCTTGTGAGCGGGTTTGCGTCCAAGTCTCTGGCTGTCCTTCTGAGCACCATTTTTACTCTGGCTACCAGTTCCTGGGGCTCAAAAGGTTTTACCATGTAATCGTCTGCGCCTGCGTTGATGCCGTGTATTTTATCGGTTATTTCGCCTTTGCCCGTGAGCATTATAATAGGCATGTGTTGTATTAATATATCCTGTTTTAGAATTTTACAGACTTCGTCACCGCAAATCTTAGGCATTTTGAAGTCTGTTATAAGAAGGTCAGGGGTAGATTTTTTTGTCATATTTACAGCTTCCTGGCCATCGTGCGCTTCTATTACCTCATAGCCTTCCGCTTCAAGTGTTATTCTTATAACATCTAATATATCAGAGTCGTCATCGGCTATAAGTATTTTTTCTTTTAGCATATTGCAATAGCTCCTTTGGTTAATATTTTGGCAGCGTAAATGTGAATCTGGTGCCTTTGCCTAATTCACTGTTGAACCAGATTTTGCCCTTATGAGCCTCTACTATTTTTTTAACAAGAGATAATCCCAGTCCTGACCCTTTTATCTTCTGGTCTAGGGCATTGTCTGCCCTGAAGAATTCCTGAAATACTTTAGGCGTATCTTGAGGAGGTATGCCTATACCGGTATCTTCCACGTCGAATTGGATAACATCATCCTTTTCTTCTATATAAACGGTTACTATGCCTTTTTCTGGAGTGAATTTTACGGCGTTACTTAAAAGATTCAAAAATACCCTTTCTATCTGACTAGGGTCGGCTTTTATCTTGTCGAATTTTATTTTGGAGTTTATTTTTAGCGAGATATTCTTTTCTTTAATTTGAGGCGTGATTATATCTATAATTGAATCCAGCATTTCTTTTATGGGGATATCTTTTATTTCCATTTGGACTTTTCCGGATTCTATTCTGGCTATGTCCAGGAGGTTGTTTATCAGATGAACCAAGCTATTGGAGTGTTTGTCTATTTTTTCTAATCTCTCTTTTTGAGCTGGTAAGACATCTCCGAGTTTACCTGTCATCAGTATAGAGGCGTAACCTTTTATAGATGTCAAAGGAGTCCTGAGTTCATGGGATACGCTGGATATGAAATCAGATTTCATTTTATTGAGATTTTTAAGCTCTTCATTTAAGTCCTCTAGTTCTCTAGTACGCTCAGCAACTCTTCTTTCCAGTTCTCTATGCGAACCGAAAAGTTCTGTATAGAGCTTTGCATTTTCAATAGCTGTCCCTATTAGACCTGTGAGTATAGACATAAGATCAGCATCGTTTTCGCCGATTTTTCCATGCATAGAAGTGTTCCCCATAATTACGAAACCAACAGGCTCTTCCCTTACCACGATAGGAGTTGTCAGAAAAGATTCTACTTTCAGGAGATCCAAGAGGTTCCACCTCCTATCTATACTTTCCAGCAGCCTATTGACCAGCAGGGGTTTTTCTTTTTTAAATAGAAAACTTGCAAATTTTGTTTTGTTGAGTTCTGTTTCTATTGTTTTTATTTCAATGTCAGAATAACCTGCAGAGCTTTTTATTGCCATAATTCCTGAGGAATCGTTTTTTAGCATGACAATTAATTTTGAAAACCCTAATTTTAACACAAAAGGATGATTTATCATGCTAAAGATATTGTCTATATTAAAAGTTGAACTTACCTTTCCGCTAAGTTCGTGAAGCGTGTATAGGCCAGCTATTTTTCTGTCTAGGTCTTCCTGCATTTTATTGAGAGCGAGATCAGTTTTTATAATTATCTTTGCCTGGTTATCCAGCTGGTCTACGATATTCTGCAGCCTTTTATTAGATTTTTCTGATTTTATGCGCTTAGTGATTTCAAAATGATATAATATATAAAGAATCACGGTTACTAAAGCGAATGCCGTTGTTATATGCATATTCATAGTTACTCCGAAAATAATGTTATAGAAACACTATGGTTATTAAAACAATACTGGCCGCCAGCGGATTCAGTTACGTTAAAAAGCCCGTATTCTCCGAGAGTATAGCAGCCTAAAATAGGGATTTCTCTGCCTATTATTTCTTTTACTATATCTATTTCTTTGTAAGCGTCGTTTCTTAGGAGCAAAAGCCTGCTTATGTCGCTAAACATAACCGCAAATCTTATTTTTGTATCTTTTATATAACTTAAAGCTTTTTTTGCAGCATTTTTTGCGGATTCCAAAATCAGATCTTTATCGCTTATCATTAAACTAACATCTTCTTCTTCCTTAATGTCTGCATTTAGCACCAGGCTTCCGTTGTACCCTATCATTAAAGGCACCCTTGTAATATATTCTTTGCTTTTGTCTATTCGACGTATTCCCAAAGGATAATTTATGCCTAATTTAAAAATCCAATCATTTGTAATTTCTTCAGAGGATTTTTCAAAATAATCTTCGTATATTTTTACAGCTGCTTTTTTGTCTATTTCTTTTAGAATATTAGATTTAGCTTTTGTGACTTTGTGTGGTTTTCCTATAGGTTGCCAACAACTGGATTGCCCGATGCCTAATACCATGTTTCCTGATATAATAGCGCCTGCTACGGAATCATTATGTATTTCATTATCAGTATACTGGTATGTTTTTGAACCGTATAATTTATTGCATGTGCCTCCCCCTATTATGGGAAAATATGTTCCAAGCACTTCTTGCGCGCCTCTTAAGATATCAGCGCTATTCCCGGAAACACCATCGGAAAACATTATATAAGCCTGCCTAGGGCTATGTTTTTTTATTGAACCAAAAGCTTTTATGGCAGCTTTACTTCCTGCCAAACGAGAATTACTGCTGATTTTGTCCCCTGTTCCGCAAAAAAATCTGATAGAATCAGAGCTGATTATAAAAACAGTTACTGTGTCTTGATTGGAGCCATAGTTTGAGATAGATCCTATGCTAGAACATCCTATCATCGGCGTATCTCTTAGTATAGAACGCACCCCTTTTATTGTCTCATGTTGGATGTATATTGCGGATGTGAATATAATTAATATACTAGGGTTATTTTTTTCAATTTGATGATAGGCGTTTAAGGCAGCTTCTTTGCCTGCAGCGAAGGAATCTAATTTAGTGCTTATACCCGTTCCTATTAGAGTAGCCATATTTTAAATGAGGACATCACTTACAGAAACCATAGGTTTCTGTAAGTGATGAGTCCGAATTTATCCCGCCCTTTTGAATAGCAAGCTGAGAAAAATTGCTAAAAGGGCGGGATTAATTCGCACATTAACTTACGTTCACTCACTACGTTCGTTCCGTAAGTTAAGTGCTCATTAAAATAATACCTAATAAGACATACTATGTCAATAGTTTTATTGATTTCCTAAGCACAAAAAACAAAAATTTCATCTTGACAAGATTAAAAAAATCATTAAAATAGTACTAGTACTTTGATATAATATATTAGACTTTAGCATTGTTCTTTAATATAATTTGAAATTAACCAAAAGGCCGGGTAATGATGCGGATTAGAAAACTATAGGCCCTATCGTCTAGCCTGGTCTAGGACAGGTGGTTCTCAGCCATCAGACAGGGGTTCAAATCCCCTTGGGGCTACCAAACTTTGCGAAGCAAAGTTTGGTCCTGAGCGAGCCTAATAATGCGACGAATAGGAACATTATAGGCGAGTCGAAGGGCCAAATTAAAGACAATATTAACCGTATCATATAGCATAATTATTTAATAATAAATTAAGTTAAAGAAAGGAGATATAATGGATAAAAAGTACAAAATTTTAGAAGTCAGTTCTATAATATTTAAAGTTTTATCTTGGGCTTCTCTGGCAATAGGTGTAGTAGCTGCTATTGTTATATTCGTAGGAGGCGGGACCCCAGAGGCTCCTAGAGCGACAGGTTTTATAGGGATCTTATTAGGAATAGTTTATTTCTTTATATTCCTTGTTACAGCAGAGGTAGTAACACTGCTTTTAGAAATACGTTCAAAAGTTGAAAAAGGCGCATAGTTTTTTATAGATTTCTTCAATTATAATTTTGACTTTTTAAGATATTTAATAAGCTGCTGATTGATAATTCATATATTTTAGAAATAAAAGCTATCTATATAGCATAAAGGATGTATATAAATGAGAATGAGTGATTTCGTAGAGAAGAGGAGATACAAGAGATTAAATTTATCTCTTCCTATGATGCTCAGGCGGCTTACTGGAGAAGGCAAGGAAGAGGCTATAGAAGCGATGACCTCCAATGTAAGTTATGATGGGGTATGCGTAATTGATGTGGATTTAAAAAATATAAAACCCAATGATAACTTGCATATAACTCTTTCAGTGCCAAGGGATGATTCAAGAGATTTTCCTTTTTCCCGTATTACTGGCAAGGCAAGGGTGGTTAGGGCTGAGGGGGAAACTTGCGGCCTTGAGTTTAGCGAGGATGTATCTCGACTTTGTATTGCTAACTGAAAAAATGTTCCTCGTTTCGCTGCTTTCAGTGGCTAGGCTCGAGATTTTTACCTAACGGCAGGCAGGAAATTTTGTTTCACCCCGCCCTTTTGGGTGGGCAACTAAGAATACTCGCCAAAAGGGCGGGGTTTCACAAAATTCGGGAGGAAGAATGAAGTGTCTTGAGAAAAAGGTTTGTCTTTTTTTTATACTATCTTTGTTTATCGTTTTTTTAAGTGTTTCTTTAGTAAGCTGCGGGCCTAAGGCACAAAATAAAGAGCAGGTTAAAGCAATAAAAGTATGGCATTGGATGAGCGACAGGGAAAATGCGTTCCTGGAGCTTGCCAAAAGATATGAAATTGAAACAGGCATAAAGGTGAATTTCGAGCTTTATGCGCCTTCCGACGCATATACCCAGAAAGTAAGAGCAGCCGCTCAGACAAATACCCTTCCAGATATATTCGGAATCCTAGGAGAAAAAAGAGATTTTGCCAGCTTTGTGAAGTCAGGCTATATATATGACATTACAGAAGAAATGGATAAAGAGGATGGCGCTTGGAAAAACAAGTTATTTGCCAAGGCCCTTAGCGTAAATGAATTTGAACAGGGTAACAGTTTCGGGGTAAAGCCAGGCGTATATGGCGTGCCCATAGATGTTACTAATATCCAGATGCTTTATAATAGAGATTTATTGAAGGCAGTTGGCGTTGATCCGTTAAATCCGCCAAAGACATGGAAGGATTTGATAGATATAAATAGAAAACTGAAAGCAAAGGGCATCCAGGGATTGGTGGGCGGATGGGGAGAGATCTGGATGATAGATTGTTTTGCGTCTAACTACGCATTTAACATTATGGGCAAGGACAAGGTTCTTAATACTATACGCGGCAAAATTCCTTATACAGACCCTGATTGGATAAAGGTTTTTGATCTATTCCGCGAGATGAGAGACGAAGGAATTCTTGCCTCTGGTATAGTTACCATGGTCAACAAAACAGCAGAGCAGCTTTTTGCAAATAACAGGGCTGCGTTTGCATTTAATGGTTCGTGGTGCGTTAATGTTTATAAAGGCATGAACCCTGATTTAAATTATGGGGCAATGCTTCCACCTCAAGCTTCAGATAAATATCTTATGACAATATGGGGCGGTGCAGGTTCTAGCTTTATGGTCAATAAACAGTCCAAAAATATCCAGGAAGCTGTTAATTTTTTAAAATGGATTACTGAAAACCAGCAACAGGTTTATCTTTCAAAAGAGACTCAAAACTTGCCTGCCAATAAATACAGTTTAAAAGATATCCCTATGGTGCTTTCGCAATTTGCAAGCGCTATGGACAACACTACGCATCCCAGCGTATGGGGGGTCTCAGAATTTCCTCAGGTTATAGAGACGTTTGATAAAGGAATTCAGTCTATAATAATAGGAGAGAAGACTCCTCAGCAGCTAGGGGCTGAGATACAGGCGATAAAAGAACGGGAAATGGCGAAGAAACAATAGATATGAAAACTAAAGAAATATTTCAAAATTATCTTTTTGTATTGCCTGCGGTTTTAATATTTTCAATATTCTACATATACCCTTTCTATAAAGTATTTACTTTATCTTTGTGCCAATGGGACGGCATTGCGAAATTTGACTTTGCCCAAAATTTTATAGGTTTAAGAAACTTTGTTGAACTATTCCAGGATAAGATCTGGTGGGGGGCAATGCTTCAGGCAGGCTATATAACTTTGATAGCTCTAACATTTCAAAATGCCCTCGCGCTGATGCTGGCTCTTGCGTGCGACAGAGATATAAAAGGCGGGCATATCTACAGGGTTATATTTTATCTTCCGCCTGTTCTTTCAGAAGTTGTAGTAGGCCTTGTATGGAGGTGGATATATGATGGTAATTATGGGCTTTTAAATTATTGGCTCCAGCATATAGGTTTATCAAACTTAGTTACAGACTGGCTTTCGAACCCAAAGACTGCTCTTACCTGTGTAGCAGTGATTCACTGCTGGAAAGGCTTTGGCTGGGGGTTCATAATACTTTTAGCAGGGTTGCAGACAATTCCAAGGCAGTTATATGAGGCTGCAAAAGTGGACGGCGCATCCAGCTGGCAGATGTTTAAGAACATCACATTGCCATTGATGGTGCCTGTTTTTATACTGGTTTCTATTCTTACTGTGCTTGGCACAATGCAGGTTTTTGTTCTTATCCTTTCAATGACAGGTGGAGGGCCAGGTTATCATACAGAGGTTCCTGTTACAAGGATCCTTGCTTCAATGGTAGGCTCGTCCAGGTTCGGGTATGCGTGCAGCCAGGGCATTATGTTCGGCGCAGTGCTTTTAGCTGTATCATTTGTTCAGATTAAATTGTCAAAATATATGAAACAGGCATAAACCACCTCCACCTACGCGGTGTAAAAATATATTTTTACACCGCGTAGGTGGAGGTGGTAAAGGTAAACATGAAAGAAGGAACAAAGTATAAAATCGAGAGGTTTTTTAAGGATTTTCTGATACATATCCTGCTTATCATTGTGTCTATTGGATGCTTGTTCCCACTTTTATGGATGGTTGGTTCCAGCCTTAAGACCCAGCAGACGATATTTTCAGATATGAGTATATTTCCGAAGAATCCTGTATGGGGCAATTTTTATAGCGCGTGGACCAAAGGCGGATTCGGGATGTATTTCCTGAACAGTTTGTTTTATACTGTAACAGTTGTATTTGGCATAGTCATTATTTCATCTCTGGCAGCTTTCGCATTCTCTAGACTGAAGTTTCCAGGCAAGAATGTGCTTTTTTATATGTTTCTCGGGGCAATGATGATACCTCTACCAGGAAGTTTTGTTCCGCTCTACGTCTTGATGACAAGACTTCATTTGATAAATACGAGGATAGGTTACATACTTTGCATGATAAACGTAGGCCTTTCGTTCAGCATATATTTATTAAAAACATTTTTTGATAAAATGCCGTCTGAACTAGAAGATGCTGCTCGTATAGACGGTTGCTCCAGGATGGGCATCTGGTGGAATGTAGCGCTTCCTCTTGCAAGGCCTGCAATAGCTGTCATAATCATATTCAGTTCACTGAATGTCTGGAACGAATACATCCTGGCCACGCTCATATTTTCCAGTAAAAATCTAATGCCTTTACAAAGAGGCCTTATGATATTCCAGGGCACTTATATTACGGAATATTCTCTTTTAATGGCAGGTATGACCATAACCACATTGCCGATAATTTTGGTATATTTATTGATGCAGAGGCATATCATAAAGGGCATAACTGCGGGGGCGATAGTAGGATGACGCAAGGTTGCAAGGTTACAAGGTTGCAAGGTTACAAGGCGATAAAGTCAGGATGCAGCAAATTTTTTTATATCCTTGTCACCTTGTCATATTGTTACCTTGTCATTTTGTCACCTTGTTATGCTGAAGAAGAAAATCTGTCTCCCAAGGAAATGATAATTCGAGCGTGGGAGGCTTGGGGCGCAAAGGATTACGATAAGACATTTTACTGGACGAATATGTGCATAGATAAATATTCTGAAGAAGCAAAAAAAGAGCAAATTTTACTAACAGGCTTACCTGCTATGGATGCAATAGAGCAGTATGATTCGCTGAATGCTGTAGGGACAAGTTTTTTTATTCAGGGAGAGGCATACTTGTCGCAGGGTAAAATAGATGAGGCAAAAAAAGTTTTTAATATAACGATTCAGGATTATAGCTATGCGCAGAATTGGGATCCCAGAGGCTGGTATTGGAGCGTGAAAGAAAAAAGCCATGCAAGCCTTGAGAAATTAGAAGGCGGGATAAAAGAAGTTGTGAAAAAAAAGATCCAAGCTAAAAAAATGCCAAAGACAACTATTACACTTAATGACCCAGGCAAGGAAGATGTTATATATTATAAAAGATATGGGCATTTTAAAAATGCAGGCACAGATAAATATGCATATGTGGTAAAAGACCAAGAGGGATTATCTCTAGCAGCAGGCGAGGGGATTTATCCTAATACAACTAGCGTAAATTGGGACCCTCAGCACAAAAAGGTAAAAGAGGAAGGAAGACTAGAAGGAAGCCACTGGGATTTTGTAAATACAGATGACCTGGAAGCAAACTTTTATAAATGGGCCAATGCGCCTGAGCCTCAGGGTGTGCGCATGTTTTATACAGGGCTAAGCCTTGAAAAATCAGGCCTTTTAAAACACGCGATAAAAGCGTATTATTCTATAATTATATATTTTCCAAAGTCAATAGGATGGACGTATTTTCATACGCCGTGGTATATAGCACAGGTGGCCAGCGATAGGATAGATTTTTTATTAAGGCATTATCCAGAACTTAAGATGGAAATAGCCGGCACCAAGGTGAAAGTTGAAAACGGTTTTGACAACAATATAGGAAATGACAAATTTATAGTGACCCCTGGCGAGATTAGAAAGCTGAGTTTTTTTGATAATATGAAAAAGGCTTTGTTTAAATGGAAGCACATAAGCCCGGGAAAGGTTGTAAGACAGATAGGTGATGGCAAAGTGGACCTTGTGAAATATGAAAACAGCCATTGGCAGCTAAGGGTGGAAGGTAAGCCTTATATTATAAAAGGCATCGCATATTCTCCGAGCAGGATTGGTCAGAGCCCTGACGAAGGCACTTTGGATGATTGGATGCTGGCAGATTATAATCATAATGGCAAGATAGACGGGCCTTATGACAGCTGGGTAGATAAGAATTGGAACAATATCCATGATCCTGATGAGCCAACAGTGGGTGATTTTCAATTATTGAAAGAAATGGGCTGTAACACTATAAGGCTTTATCATCACGCTTCAAATAAGGAGCTTTTAAGGGATTTATATAACAGGTTCGGAATCATGGTTATAATGGGGGATCTTTTAGGAGCATATACTGTTGGTTCAGGCGCCAACTGGTACGAAGGGACTGATTATAAGAACCCAGAGCATAAGAAAAATATGATGGAAAGCGTAAAAAAGATGGTGGAAAATTTTAAAGATGAGCCTTATATCCTTTTCTGGATACTTGGAAATGAAAATAACTACGGTGTTGCTAATAATGCCAAAAAAGACCCTGAAGGATATTATTCTTTTGTGAACGAAGCAGCAAAAATGATAAAGTCTATCGACAGGGATCATCCAGTGGCTGTCTCGAGCGGAGACCTTTTATTTCTGGATATATTTTCAGAAACTGCCCCTAATGTGGACATATACGGGTCAAATGCCTATAGAGGCAAATATGGTTTTGGCAAGAGTTTTTGGGAAAGTGTAAAAGACACATGCGATAAGCCTGTCCTGATCACAGAATACGGCTGTCCTGCTTATATGGAAGGGAAATCTAAAGAAGACGCAGAGTATGCGCAGTCAGAATACCTGAAAAATGCGTGGGAGGACATAGCTTATAATTCAGCAAATCATCCTGGCATTGGGAATGCAATAGGAGGGATACTGTTTGAGTGGCTCGATGAATGGTGGAAAGCTTACGAACCTTTTCAGCACGATTTTAAAAGAAACTGGTCTGGCCCTTTTCCAGATGGGTGGAATTATGAAGAGTGGCTCGGTGTTTCAGGCCAGGGCGGCGGAAAATCCAGCCCATTTTTGAGACAACTCAGAAAATCTTATTTTACTTATAAGGAGATATGGAATAGATGAAAGGGGGTGTGTTGTATAGTTTAAAATTTAAGGTTTGAAGTTTAAAAATAAAACAAAAGTCCCTCGTCCGCCAAAGTTCTATGGCGGACTCGGGATCAAATTTTGTTTCACAAAACAATTAGCGAAAGACAAAAGTCCCTCGTCCGCCAAAGTTCTGTGGCGGACTCGGGATCAAATTTTGCTTCGCAAAATTTGGGAGGATAACATGAAGAAAAGCATTAGTTTAACATTATTAGCAGCAGCAGGACTGATAGTATTCAGTATAGCAAGCTGTGGCGGCTCAAGTCAGCCGCAGGCAAAGTCCAATATTCCGGAAGAAGCAAAACAGATTGCAAAGGCAAATTATTCTTATGATGAAGAAGAGGCATCTGATACAGCTTCTGGCGCACAAAAAGGTATGGCATCTGTAACAGGGTTTAAGGGATTTTCTATTTATACTGACGCAAAGTCTCCTGATAACCATTATGTCCCTTCTGGATATATGGGGGATTACTCAGATATAAAAATAGAAACAGCTTCTTTTGATAATCCTCATGCAGGGACTACCTGTATAAAGATAACATATTCAAATGCTGCAAGCCAGGGCGCAAGATGGGGTGGTGTTTATTGGCAAAGCCCTGCAAATAACTGGGGAGATAAAAAAGGCGGATTTGATTTAACAGGGGCAAGAAAACTTACGTTCTGGGCAAGGGGAGCAAAAGGCGGAGAGAGGATAGAAGAATTTAAGCTCGGAGGAATTACCGGCCTCTATCCTGATTCGGATATAGCAGGCATTGGCCCTGTTATGCTGACCCCTGAATGGAAACAGTATGAAATTGATTTAAACGGCAAAGACCTAAGTTATATAAGCGGAGGGTTTTGCTGGGCAACTAATCTGGATGTCAATGCAGATGGCGCTACTTTTTATCTGGATGATATAAAGTACGAATAGTTGTAAAAGAGATTGCTTCGGCACTTCGTGCCTAGCAATGATGACATCAAAGGTAATTGCGAGGCCCCGACGATGTCGGGGCTGAAGCAATCTTTAAAAAATATATGAAAAATAAAATTATTTTTATAATCTCTATGGCGTTGGTTGTGCCGATAGCGGGCTTATTTGCTTTTTCTATTTTTTCTAAACTTAGCGGACCAAGCAAGGTTTATATAAAAACGATTTCAGGAAACCGTTTTAAATTAATAGTTAATAATTCGCCATATGTTATTAAAGGTATGGTGTATAGCCCTGTGCCTATAGGAGAGAACCATACATATGATTTCTGGAGCGATTCACGTAAGCCTCACATGGTAGATGGTAAACTCATGAAGGATGCGGGAATTAATACCATAAGGGTTTATCAACCAGGTAAATATGTGAAGGATACAAAAGAGACAATGAGAGATTTGTATAATATATTCGGAATCAGAGTGGCAATGGGGCATTGGCTTGGTTTCTGGGAGAATCCAAATTACGCAGATTCTGTATTCAGAGAAAAGATAAAAGAAGATGTTCTGGATATGGTAAGAATCTATAAAGATGAAAAAGGAATTTTGTTATGGATATTGGGCAATGAAAACAATACGTCATTCTCATATGGCCCTCAAAGCACAAATTTATGGACTACAGACGAGATAGAACAACTAACAGACCCGTTTTTGAAAAGGCGGGCGAGAGCCAAATTTTATTATTCCTTTGTAAATGAAGTTGCAAAAGAAATCCATAAGATAGACAAGTTTCATCCTGTGGTACTTGCTAACGCAGAGCTTGCAGACATAGATGTAGCAGGAGAAATTACCCCTGATATTGACATACTCGGCTGTTCTATATATAGAGGCAAATCCTTCGGCAGCTTTTTCAGGGAGGCTCAGAAAAAAATTAATAAACCAATACTTATAACAGAGTTTGGATGTGATAGGTATGACGCATTTTTAGAAAAAGAAGACCAGGATATACAAGCTGAATTTATAGAAGCGGAAGTAAAAGAAGTAGATAAGAATACATTTAGCGGAACTGGGGCTGGAAATTCAATAGGCTGTTTTGTGTTTGAGTGGACAGATGAATGGTGGAAGCTAGAAGAAAATGATGCTGCGAGATGGAGTATTCACGATACTGCCGCGAGCTGGTCAAATGGCGCGTATTATTTTGATATAAAATCTCCTCAGAATATAAACATAAATGAAGAATGGTGGGGTGTGTGCTCATTAAAAAAGCGTAGTAAAGGGCTTGACGAACGTGAGCCTACTCGGGCATACTTTAAGATAAAGGAATTATGGAAATAGCATGAAGGGACACAAGGACACAGGGACACAAGGACACACGTTAAGTAGAATGGATCCTGTATTTATTCACAGGTGCCGTAGTATTATTATGTCTTGGTGCCTTGGTGTCTTGGTGTCTTGGTGTCTTGGTGCTCCGATGTCTTTGCATGCTCAGGAACAGAATATTGCAGAGAGTTTTGGGTTGTATAGCAAAGGTATAGAATATTATCATAACGGTAAATTATATGAAGCGCAAGAGACTTTTGAGCGGGCAGTAAAGCTTGACCCGAGAAATGACGAAGCTCAAGGGTATCTGGACCTGGTAAAAGCAGAGATTAATATGCGGGAACAAGGCAGATTAAGCACATACCAGGATATAAGTTCCCTGAAAAGAGAAATGGGTACAGGGGATGAGAAACAATATGCGGAAATAGAGGAATATAAACAATATAAAGATGAACCTGAGCCTCAGACGGAGCTTTCTGATAATCCTGAAGACAGCGAAGAATATTATGAAAAAAAGCCTGTGGTTGAAAGCGTTAAAGGCAAAGGCAAGATCAGCGGGGAAATCAGGGCCTCAATAGGCATTACTCCAGAGGATTTTATATGGAAGGATGCCAATGGCGATAATATTGGAGTGCCTTTTGAAAAAAACTGGAGATATCTTTGGGGTCAGGCCAGGCATAATACTTATGATAAAAAGATATATGACAGTTTAAAAGTAAATTTAGATACTAAAAATCCAACAGGTTTTAATGTATATGGCCAGATTGTAATAGATCCGTGGACATTCGTAGGGACAAAGAGTGTTAGGATTAATGCTACTTCAGGAAGCGATTACGCAGATATTAAATTAAAGTACTGGTCAGGCACTGGAAGCACAATAAATGAAATATATAGGTCACACAAAGGTAATATTATAAACCTTGAAGAGATCAAAATTGAAGATGGCAAGACTACACCTAATACTCCAACTGGCCTCACAGATTGGAGCACAGCATTTACATCTGTTCCAACTGACACAGAAATAGACTGGCAGTATATGCCAATAAGAAAATTATGGGTAGATTATGTCAATGAGGATGAGACGTTTAATGGAAGAGTGTTTTTAATGGCTGACCAAGCGCAGGCTCTTACTTCAGATGATCCATTGCGGCTTTCAAATAACCATGTTTACTGGGAAGAAAGTCCATGGTTAGATGAGTATAAACCGAGCAGGCTTTTTTACCCTACTGCTGCATCAAGGCCGCTTGAAACAGGCAGATGGATACGCAGGCTGTCATTTTTTGCTAAAGACAGCGAGCAAGAGAGGCTTACTTTTTTAAGAGGCGTATCTTTAAACGGAGGACTATTGTCTAGCCCTACATACAATATGACAGTAGCTGCTCCTATGAATCTATGGGATGATTATAATGATGTTACAAGCATTCCTGCTGCTTTTAGACTAAAGACTGAGATTACCCCTGAGTTTAGCCTGGGGTCAATTTATACATTTAAAGGGGGCATGAAATCAGGAAACTTGGAAGCTGCTAATCATGTTTTGGGTTTCGACGCAAATTATAACGTTAGTCCTGAGTGGAATGTTATTGCGGAAGCAGCAGGGAGTGAGACTGGCGTAGATGAGGCAAATGAAATGAAGACCTCTTATAACGGGGTTGCTTATAGCTTAGGGCTTTCAAGCGAAACGTTCAAGACAGCATTAACTGCAAATTATATGGCTCAGGATTTCTATCCAGGACTATCTAATTATAGATATACAAGGCGAGATCAGTTCTACAGTAAACATATAAGATTTTTAAAACTTCCTGACGAGGATGAGGCCATAAGCGTAGGTGATGGAATTGACAGGGGCAGGATGGCAGTTAATTTTAAAACAGAAGGCGATTTTTTAAATGGAGACTTAAATACTAAATTAAACTTTAGAAATGTTCATAAAGATAATGGTAAAAATTTAGAAACAGTAACAAGGGTTGAATCTACATTGAATGTGACTCCGAAAATTACTATAAAGGCTCTTGGTTTGTATCAGCAGCTTCCTAAAACAATAACAGGTCAGGACCCATTATTTTATGCGAAAAATTCTTATGCGTTTACAGATTATTACAGCGAAGATGATAGTCTTATGCTAAATGATAAAGTAATAGATGGAAAAGACCCTTCTCTTGGAAATGTTGGCTTGGGTGTTAGGTATGAATTAATGGAGAATCTGGCATGGGAAGGAGTTTATGAAAGGACTAATGACCCTGGCGATTGCCCTCGCGGGCTTTTGAACAATTCCTATGTAACTACAGAAACAAAGAATGGTATGTATCTGGATAAGATGGTGCCTTTTCTATACGACCAGGGATTTTTTGACCTTCCCCCTTATAATTATTACGGCATATGCAAGACAAAATTAATATATAAGCCGTTTTCAAAGCTTACAGGTATATTAAGTTTTACGAAAAATGACGATAAGCATGCTATCGGTATAGATGATAATATAAACCATATTGGCCTGGAGCTCGATTATCAGCATAATAAAAAATTATTGTTTGGGTTCAAATATATTTATTCCAGTGTCATAGATCTTTACAGGCAACAGAGTGGAGAAGGCGTGCATTACGACGGCCATCATAATATATTTGTGAATATGGGTTATTCCATAGATGAATATCAGAAGTTTGTAATGGAGTTTGGAGAATTTGTAGCTTATACGCCTATAGAAGATTTATATGCACCAGGTAAGTGGTCTTTATCAACTCTGGATACTCAACATATATTAAGGATGTACTATAATAGGAAATTTTAGTCCCTCGCGGCATGATGGCAATAATCATGGCCGCTCGGGATTAAATTTTGCTTCGTCCCGCCCTTTTAGGCGGATGCACTACGAAGACTCGTAAAAAAGGCGGGGCTTCGCAAAATTTGGGAGGTAGTTATGACTATCAGAAAAGGTAGAATGTACGACAATTATACTTTCTCAGACCACGAGAGAAAGAATTTTTCAATACTAGAACTCATACGCAGGAATGGGCCTATTACAAGAGCTGACATATCAAAGGTTACAGACTTGAATATAGTGACTGTTTCTAATTATATAAACAGCTATATTGAAAAAGGCCTGGTTTCAGAAGGCGGCATGGAGGCTTCTACAGGAGGCAGGAAACCCACGATTGTTAAGTTAAATAATGACAGTATGCATGCAATAGGGATTGATCTTGGCCATATGGATGTTTCTGGCGCGACTATGATAGGCCTGGTGACTGATCTTGCAGGGAGGGTTATAACCAAGGTAAAAAAGATCAGAGTAAAAGATACTATGGATAAGATTATTGAGAGTTCACTTGAACTTATAGATGAGTTATCCAAGAAAAAAGGTGTGGACAAGAATAAGATAAGAGGCGTTGGCATAGGAATAGGCGGCGTTATAGATGAGCATCTTGGCACAGTAAGAGATTCCACCAAGAATGGTATAAGGGCGAGTTATATATCTATAAAAGGAATGATTGAGCAAAGATTTGGTTTTCCTTCTTTTATAGGGAATGACGCGACCTTTGCGGCATTTGGGGAAAAGATGCACGCTTTACCCATGGATATACAGGATGCGATTTACATGTATTCTGACGTCGGAAGCGGTATTATTATAAAAGGCGCTATGTATTGCGGTGCATCAGGCAGCGCGGGAGAGGTAAGGATCAATTATCCAAGTAACGGAGAATACCTGCAGACTTCAAAAAATCTTTCTTTCCTTCTTCCTACAGGACTTGACTTAGGCCTGGTAAACCAGGTTAAAAAACTTATAAAAGAAGATAATGTTAAGACAAAGATACTTGAATTCTGCGATAATAAACTGGATAGCCTTACAGTGGATCATATTATAGAAGCTGCAAAGGCAGGGGATACTCTTGCAATAGAACTCCTGGAAGACGGAGCTGTGAATCTCGGAGTAAGGATAGCATATCTTGTGAATCTATTTAATCCTGAGATAGTGGTTATTGGGGGAGGGATTGAGAAAGCTGGAAGCCTGCTTTTGGAGCCTTTAAGAAGGACTGTAAGAAAATGGGCGTTTGAAGAACCTGCAAATGTTGTTAAAATAATACCGGCAAGGTTAGGAGAGGATTCTGTAGCTTTAGGCGCGGCAAGTGTTGTAATAAGAGATATCTTTGTACAAGCCTAGTTTCCTGCGTAGTTCGTCACGCAAACTTACAGATATACCCTAAGAACGAAGCAGAACCGTATCATTTGACAAAATAATAATAATATGATATACTTCTCAAAAATGGGAGAAGGGATGCATATAAAGCGTATCATATTGTTTTATTTCTTTGTATTTACTGCAGTTACGACAATAAAACCTACCATATCATATACATATAGTCAATCCCAAGAAGATATAACACAATATATAATAGATATATCCAAAGATATCTACAGCTCTATCCCAAAACCAGACCCATCTATCTTGTATAACTCAAAAGGCGAAGTAAAGCTAAAGCTTTTTCTTTCTCCATGGGGAGAGCTTAAGGATGTTTATGTTTCAGAATCCTCTGGCAGTAAAGAATTAGATGGGCTATGCTTAAAAACAGTCTGGCTGTATAAAAGATATCAGCCATTTCCTGAAAAGTTAGGAGATAAAGATTTATGGATAGATATCCCGATTATATTTGAGATGGAAAATAAAGAGGAGAAGGCGAGGGAAGGGGTTGTGCCTGAAATGAAAGTTACAAATTTAGGCATTAATGACGCTGTGGACATAGCTTTGGAAAATCATATGGCGGCTAAAATAGCTCAAGAAGAAATGGAACTGTCCAAGCTTAAGATAAGAGAAGCTAGACGCGGCCTTTATCCGGCGGCAAGCATAAATTATATGACAACAACAGGCAAGACAACCGGCATAACACAGGATTTCACGGATAAGGAATATAAGCTTAAATTTGAGTATCCGCTGTATTACGGATGGAGGCTTAAATACGCGGTAGAGCAGGCAATGAGCAATCTCAAGGCGTCTACATATAATTATGATAAGACGCTGCAGGATTTAAGGGCTGAGGTGGAATCCGCGTTCTATGCTTATATGGCAAGTAAGATGGATTTGAAATTGCATAAGGCGCTTCTGGAAGAGATTGCCGGCATATTCACAAACGCCAAAAAAAGGCTGGAACTCGGCCTGATCACCAGGACAGAATTCCTGCAGTTGGAAACACAGATGCAGCAGATAAATTATCAGATTATCTCGAGCGAGAATGGACTTAGCATGGCAAAACTAGCGCTGGCTCAGGCAGTAAATGTAAAAGAAGGGGAAAAGGTAATAGATATCATAGACAAAGAATCAGGCAAAGATCTGGGACCTATTACAATAGATATAAGTCTGGAAGATTGCGTGGATCTGGCATTCAAGGCAAGACCGGACCTCAAGTCTAAAGAATATATGCTGGAATTCAATGACTATGAACGTAAGATAGAGGAAAGCAAAAATCAGCTTAAGGTAGACCTTGCCGGTACATGCGGCAAATCCGGAGGCGCGTATGAAAGCGAGACCTTGAATATGGGCAATGACTGGTATCTGGGGTTCAAGGTGACAAAGCCATTGGGTGGGAATACCCTTTCCACGGCATACACAAAAGACAAGACAAGCCAGAAACACGGCCAGTCAACAAGGACAGAGTCTGTTAGTCAGTCAGTGGAGATGGGGCTATTGGATGGGCTTCAGCATTTTTCCGAAGAAAAATCAGCCGAGATAGGGTATAAAAAAGCAAAAGATGAATTAGAACAGGTAAAAGAAACTATAATCAAGGAAGTCAGTGAATCCTATCTAAACTATAAAAAAGGATTGATCCAGATAATGACCAATCTCAATAAGATAAAATATAAAGAAGAAGAGCTTAAGATCACCAAGGCCCGCGCTGAATTGAATGAAGTATCTCTTTCAGAATTAGTGCAGGCGCATATGGGCCTCACGGATGAAAAGACCTATTATGTGGAAGCGCTGGGAAGTTTATATCAATCGCTGGCAAAGTTAAATAAAGCTACTGGATATTCGCTGTTTATAGACGATGAAAATTTTAAGCTGGCGAATACAAAATAATTCTCGACTCGCCCGCCACAGAAACAATGGCGGGCTCACTCGAACAATATTAGTTATTCTTCGAGCGAAGACACCGAAGGTGCCGAAGTCGAGAAGATAAAAGGAGAATATGAAAAAAAGTTTAAAAGCGTTAATTATCGGTTTTATAGCTTTATGGATATTGATTTTCGGATTCATATGGCTGAAGGCATTGGTTAAAAAAGGGCAGGTTAAAGATGCAGCGTCTTTAAAACAAGTTGCAAGCGCAATGACTACTAAAGTTGGAGCTAAAAAGGCAATAGGGCCGGAGATAGCTGGAGGCGAGGATGGGCAGAAAGAAGCAGAGGCTGTCCCTGTAAGGTGCTATAAGGTTGCGCTCATGGATTTTAAAGACGATCTTCCTGTCATGGGCACTGTAAGAGGAGGATTAGAAATACCTCTTAAATTTGAGATTAATGGCGTTATAGAATCTATCAATTTTAGAGAAGGCGATATGATAAATAAAGGCGAAATTATAGCGTCTCTTAATAAAAAAGATACGCAATTAAAAATAGATTACTCAAAAAGCAAGCTTGAATCAGCGAAAGCACAGGCCCTCGCGGCAAAAAAGAAATATGAGATATATAAGAACCTTTATGACATAGGAGGCATAATAAAAGCGAAATTAGAAGAAGTGGAATTGGAAGCTAAAAGCGCGGCTGAACAGGCCAAGTCAGCCGAAGTGGAACTTGAATCAGCGGAAGCGGAATTTAAGAAAACAGACCTGGCCGCGTTCCGTACAGGCGCGCTCGGAAAGAGAGAAGCTGAGGCAGGAGAATTCGTGACCCAGAACAATAAAATAGCTACGCTTTACGATGTGGAAGAAGTGTTTGTGGAACTTGGCATAGTTGAGAAAGACGTGGATAAGGTCGCGCTTGGCCAGAGCGTTGTTATAACAGTGGACGCTCATCATGGCGCGGTATTTAACGGCAAAATAGATTATATTTATCCTGCTATCGAAGGAAAATCCAGAACATTGACAGCTAAAATCAGGTTTCCCAATCCGAATGTACAGCTTTTGCCAGGAATGTTTGCAAGAGCCATGATAACAGTAGCTGAATTCAATAATGCAATAGTTATTCCGAGCCTTAGCCTGAATAAAAAAGAGGAAAGCTATACTGTTTCAGTAGTAGATGAGCAAAATAAAGTGCGGATTAAACATGTCAATGTAGGATATATTACTACAGATTATTCTGTTATAAGCGAAGGTCTTTCCGAAGGCGAACTGGTAGTGACAGAAACTCCGCAAGAATTAAAAGAAGAGATGCAGGTTCAGGTTATAGAAGTCCAAGGAAATACCCCAGTCAAATGAAACTACCAGACCTCTCGATAAATAAACCTGTAACAGTAACAATGATTTTCCTGGGGATAGTGCTGATGGGTTCAATTTCTCTCGGCAGACTACCTCAGGAATTATTTCCAGCTATTTCCTATCCTCAGCTTACCATTGTAACAACATATGAAAATGCCGCTCCTGAAGAAGTGGAAACTCTTATAACCAAAATTGTAGAAGAAGCAGTAGGCACTGTAGGTAATCTTAAGAGGGTAAGCTCTGCTTCAAAAGAAGGAATTTCTCTTGTAACAACAGAATTTAACTGGGGAACTAACATGGATTTTGCTTCTCTGGGAGTCAGAGAAAAGATAGATCTTATTAAGGAAAGACTGCCATTAGGTTCTCAGGATCCTATAGTAATGAAGTTTAATCCATTTGAATTACCTGTAATGACTCTCAGTGTTACAGGCGAAAAAACGCCTTCAGAACTTTTAAAACTTACCAAAAAATTCATAAAGGATGAACTTGAAAAAGTACCCGGGGTAGCATCCTGCAATATAACAGGAGGGCTGGAAAGAGAAATAGTTGTATCTGTTGATCAGGCAAGATTAAGGGCGTCAGGTATAGCTATAAATAAAATAGTGGACGCGCTTAAATCCTCAAATCTTAATTATCCAGCAGGCACCATAGAAGAACATTTTTACGAATATCTGATACGTACTATAGGGGAATTTGAAGTAGTTTCTCAGATAAAGGACACGGTTGTAGGAGTTGATGAGCCTGAGGATCAGAAAACCACTTTAGAAAACCAAGAATCTCAAAAGAAAAAAGAGGAAAGTGCAAGACTTGTATATCTTAAAGATATAGCAGAGGTAAAAGATACGTTTCAGGAACGCACAAGCATTTCCAGGTTTAATGGGCAAGAAAATATATCAGTATCTATTTTAAAACAGGCAGGTTCTAATACATTACAGGTAGCGGATAACATCAAAAAACGGCTTAATGATATAAAAAAGGAGCTCCCTAACGGTATAAATGCAATTATAGTATATGACCAGGCTATTTTTATCAGAAAATCAATAAGGGATGTAGGAGATGCTGCATGGCAGGGTGGATTTCTAGCCTTTCTTGTCCTTTGGCTGTTTTTGAAGAAATTAAAACCAGCTCTAATAGTAGCCCTGTCTATACCCATTTCAATAATGATAACATTCACGCTTATGTATTTCAGCGGTATTTCGCTGAACATGCTTTCGCTTGGAGGGCTTGCTTTGGGTATAGGCATGCTTGTAGACGCTGGCATTGTGGTTATTGAGAATATATCGAATCATATTCAGAGCGGTAAAGAATTAAAAGAGGCTGCTAGAGTTGGCGCAAATGAAGTTGAAAGTCCTATATGGGGCTCTGTGATGACAACAGTCGTTGTATTTTTGCCCATGATATTTGTTACAGGTATAGCAGGCCAGCTTTTTAAAGAGGTTGCTATAACTGTTACGTATTCTCTTATGGCTTCCCTGTATGTATCTCTGGCGTTGATTCCTTTGTTTGTGACCATTGGAAAAAAAAAGAAAGCTAACCCTGCTGAAACAGCGCTTATGGGCGTGGGTTCAGAATTTAAGCTGGTTAAATGGATGGGGAATATATATGGCAGGTCTTTACCGATTACGCTTAAAAATAAAAAGCTGATAATATTCGGAGCTCTTGTTCTTTTTTTATTCAGCATGATCATATTTCGATTCCTTAATAAAGAGTTTATGCCCAAGATAGACCAGCGCGAATTTGTAATGAAAGTGAATCTTATGACAGGCACAAGACTTGAGATAACAGATTCCAGCGTTAGAAAGATAGAAGAAAGACTTTTGAACAATAAGGATGTGGATAGCATAGCAGTTAATATTGGTTCTACTAAAGAAAAAAGCATGGGGGATGTTGTTGAGACTCTTGGTTCGTATCAGGCAAACATCATTGTTAATCTTAAAAAAGGCAAAGAAAAAGGAAAACTGAATACATCGCAGATAATACAGAATCTTAAGAAAGAACTTGATAAGGAAAATCTGGAAGGCGCAGAAATAGAATATATTTTGCAAGAGAGTGTTTTTAAGAGCGCGTTAATGGGAAGCGCGCCCATAGCAATTGAAATAAAAGGCCAGGATCTTAATTTTACAAAAAAGCTTTATGAAGAACTTCATTTTGAGCTGGTCAAAATACCCGGCATATATGGCATAAGGACGAGCCTTGCGCCTCCTGCGCCAGAAACGAAAGTGAATATTATTAAAGACAAAGCTGCTTTATACAATCTGTCAGTAGGTTCTATATCTCAGGCAGCCCATATTGCTATTAAGGGAGTTACTGCTACAAAGTTTAAAGAACAAGGGAGAGAGATAGATATAAAAGTAAGGCTCAGGGCTGAGGATAGAAAAAAGCTTTCGAGTATCAGGAATATATTAGTCCATTCGCCTTTAGGAATAGATGTTCCCCTTTCAGAGGTTGCTTATATCACACATGGGGTTGGCCCAAGCGAGATAAAAAGGCTTGATCAACAAAGAGTGATATTAATGACTGCGAATGTTACGGGCAGGCCTATTGATAAAGTAATAGGGGATGTCAATAAAATAATAGATGCTATAATGGCCAGCCACGCAGATATAAAGAAGCAGGCAGCAAGACAGGTTGAAAAAGATTTTACAATCAAGCTCGCTGGCGAGAATCAAGAGATGAAAGAATCATTCTTCAGTTTAATGTTTGCGTTGATTCTTTCGATAGTCCTGGTGTATATGATTATGGCAAGCGAATTTGAGTCATTCTGGCAGCCATTTATCATTATGTTTACTCTGCCTTTATCTTTAATAGGTGTTTCATGGATATTATTTTTAACGCATACCCCTATCAGCGTAGTTGTTATACTTGGCGTAATCATGCTTGGCGGAGTCGTTGTTGATAATGGGATAGTGCTTATCGATAAGGTTAATGTCCTTAGGAACGAAGGCAATGACCTGGTAACAGCAGTGAGCAAGGCAGGATCAAACAGGCTCAGGCCTATAATGATGACATCGTTTACCACAGTTTTAGGGCTTCTTCCTCTGGCGCTTGGCCTCGGAGAAGGTTCTGAGCTTCAGGCTCCTATGGCAATAACTGTAATGGGAGGCCTTACTGTCTGTACCTTCCTTACACTTTTTGTAATACCAGCGCTTTACACCGTATCTGCGGAATGGTTAGATAGAAAAAAACTGCAGGCCGCTGCTCCTGTAGCTTCTTTAATAGCGGTTTTGCCTGAGCCTAAACCGGTTAAGTCAGAGCCTGTTATTGTGGTACAACTTGAACCTAAGTCTGCAAAAGAAATAGTTATAATGCCTACAAAGGCGTTGGAAAAACCACAGGTATTTGAATTTAAGCCATTGCCTAAAAAAGAGGAAAAACTTAAAAGTCCGCAGCTTACCAGAAGACAGGATCAATTATTGGAGTACATCAGAAAGGCAGGAAAAATCACAAGAAAAGAATATTCTGATTTATTCAAGATATCAATACCTACCGCAGCCAGGGATCTGAGATATCTTATGGATAAGGGTTTTCTAAAGGCAGAAGGTCCGCTCGGACCTGGCAGATGGTATGAATTAAAATAGTATTAAATATAATGCTAAACACTAAATTCCAAACCCTAAACTCTAAACAAACTATAAACCACAAACCACAAATCCTAAACACTATGTTTAAAGTTTGTAGTTTGTGATTTAAGATTTGTTTAGGATTTAGAGTTTAGTGTTTAGAGTTTAAAACTGTATTATTTATTAAGGTAATTATTATGTCCCTTTCAAGTTATTCCGTCAATAAACCTGTTAGCATAACAATGCTTTTCATAGGCATTATTATTGTGGGCGTAGTTTCTTTACTCAGGCTGCCTGTTGAGTTAAAGCCTAATATTTCCTATGGAGATATAAGTATAATAGTGGCAGTAAGGGGCGGCATGCCTCCGCAGGAAGTAGAGAGTATGGTAACAAAACCGATAGAAGAAGCCGTATCTACGGTTACTTATCTTGAAAATATTTATTCTACGTCAAAGGCAGGAGAATCCAGGATATGGCTTGAGTTTGAGCCGGGTATTAATATGGATTTTGCAGCGCTGGAAACAAGAGAAAAATTTTCCAAAATAAAAGATAAGCTCCCCAAGGAAATTGAAAAACCGATATTAGCCCAATACAAGGAATCTGATATCCCTATAATGATACTTGCAATTACAAGCAATGCCCACACAGTAGAGACATTGAGAAGGGTTGTTGACGAACAGATTAAAGAGAGAATCTTAAGGATAGAAGGCGTGGCAAATGTGGATGTATATGGAGGAAAGGAAAGAAAGATTCTTGTTGAGATAGACCAGGCAAGGCTTCAGGCGTATCATATACCCATAGATTACGTAGTGAGTTCATTAGGCGAGAATAATTTTAGCCTTCTTTTAGGTGATCTTCCAAGAGAAAAGAACAAATACTTAATAAGGGCTTTAGGGACTTTCGAAAGTATTAAAGATATAGAAAATATAGGCGTGAGCGTTACTCCTCAAGGCTCTGTTATAAAACTCAAGGATGTTGCGGCTGTAAAAGACTCATTTATGGAAGCTTCAAGTTACGCCAGGACAGATATAGAGCCGGTAGTTTCAATATATATCCAGAAGGAATCCACAGCTAATACAATAAAAGTAGTAAGTGGAATAAAAAAGGAACTCAGCCAGATCAAAAATATAATAGATAAAAATATTTATGTAAAAGCTACACTTAACCAGGCAGATGTAATCAACGATGCGATAGCCGCAGTGAAAAGTTCTCTTATATATGGCGCATTTCTTTCAATATTGATACTTTTGATAACGCTAAGGGATTTGAGGCCGACATTTATAATAAGCGTTACTATCCCTATCTCGGTTATGTTTACATTTATTCTCATGTATTTTCAGAGGCTTTCTTTGAACGTAATGACCTTGAGCGGCCTTGCGCTTGGCATAGGCATGCTTGTGGATAATTCAATAGTTGTGCTTGATAATGTGGATAAAAAAAGATCCGAGCTTTTACCTTTGCCTGACTGGAGAGAGAAGGATAAAAATGCGGTTATAGAAGGTGCCTCAGAAATGGGCTTGGCAATAATTGCGTCCACTATAACTACTGTTATAGTATTCCTTCCATTTGTATTCGTAAATAAAGAAACGAGGATGCTCTGGAGCGGGCTCGCGTTTACCGTTACTTATTCGCTGTTGACCAGCTTATTCGTAGCTATGACGCTCGTCCCTACTTTACTTAGCCAGATGGCCAGAAAACCCAAAGAAAAAAAGAAAGAAAAATTATTAAAGAAAAATCTAGCCATTAAGATAAAAAACTTGTATAGAAAATGCCTGATCATAGCCCTTAGGTTCAGGTATGTACTGATAGGCGTAGCTTTTCTGGCGCTGGGCATTGCTGTTTTTTTCGGGATGAGATTGGAAAAAGAGTTCATGGTGGATGCGGAAGAAGGCCGTTTTACGATTTTCGCAGAGCTTGAGCCTGGCGCTAGATTAGATGTGACCGATAAAATGGCCAAGGAGCTGGAAGACAGGCTGGCGAATATAAAAGATATAAAGACTTTCACATCCAGGATAGAGCCGTGGTCTTCAAAAATATATGTCAAATTGGTGCCAATGAAAGACAGGACTCGCTCCACAAAAGAGGTTATGGACGCTATACGGCTAGAGGGCGACGCAGTTGCCAGGCGCTATAAGGGAGGGTTCATATATTTTTCAGAATTGGAAGAAAGCGGCTTGAAGGAATTAACCATGGATCTATACGGATATGATTATAAGATATTAAAAGAAACAGCTATCTCCATAGCTACAAGGCTTGGCAGTATAGACGGGCTTCAGGACATAAGGATGTCCAGGATAAGCGGCAGGCCTGAATGGCTTGTTAAGATAGACAAAGAACAAGCAGGCTCATTCGGATTTACTACCCAGGAAGCCGCTGAGACTCTGCATGGAGAGATAAGAGGACTGAGGGCTACACTTTTTCATACCGAAGCCAGGGAAATAGAGACTGTAACAAGACTGCAGAAAAAGTACAGGGAAAGGCTGGATGATGTAAGAAGACTGTCGCTATATACCCCTGAAGGAGAATCAATACTTTTGGAGCAGATTGCGGATTTTGTCCCGGATATAGGGATGAGTGAGATTATAAGAAAAAACAAGACAAGGGTAGTGCATATAACAGCTATGGTCTCAAAAGGGTCCCTAGAGAAGGCAGTGGAAAAAGTAAAGACGAATCTGGGGGACATGGAATTCCCAAAAGATTATTTTTGGAGGGTAGGCGGAGATTACGAGAGGAATATTAAAAATGAGAAAGAGTTATCTGCTTTCCCTTTTTCCTTGGAACCACCTTACGTTCAGATGCCAGGGGTTTTATGGATAACGTTATTATTAGTTTTTATGGTGCTGGCATCTTTATTTGAATCATTTACTCAGCCTTTTGTAATACTTCTTTCAGTGCCGCTTGCAATAGTAGGAATAGTTTCAGCGCTTTTTATATCTCATAAACCTATATCTAGGGGTGTTATTATAGGCGTTATAATGCTGGCAGGCATTGTTGTGAATAATGCTATCATATTGGTGGACAGGATAAATTTTCTCAGGACTAAAAAAGATGGCAGTAAAACTGATAAATACTGGAACATACTGCGCGCGTCTATTGTGGCAGGCGAAGACAGATTCAGGCCTATATTCATGACTACTTCCACTACGATTCTAGGGCTTGTCCCAATGGCATTTGATAGAAGCGAATCAGCAAATCTTTGGTCTCCTCTTGCAATAACTGTTATTGGCGGGCTAACATCGTCTACAATAATGACATTATTTCTGGTGCCAAGTGTTTATATGATATTCGAAGATTTAAATAGCGCTGTTCTTGCGCCAAAACAATTATTAGTGTTTATTCAAAGAAGAATATATGGTATAATAAATCAAGTCAAGACTTACAGAGGCCGAAAGCCGATGTAAGTCTTATGGCCGAATTTATCCCGTCCTTTCTTCTTGGATTTTTTTTCTAAGTAGAAAGGGCGGGATTAATTCGCAGACGGCCTTTGGCCTATAATTTACGTCGTTCTACGACGTAAATTATCTGCTCATTAAGGAGATAAAATTATGGATAAAACACTGCGGTCAATACTATGGATATTAGTAGGATTGGTGGTGTTAAGCAGTTTCAGCACAGCTTGGTTTTTTCTTTCAAAGGAAAAACTCTATAGTGAATACACGAATCTGGAAGAATTATTTAAGACTACCATGGATAAGCTGAATACAGAGATTGTCCTGGCAACCAAGGAAAAGACAGAATTAAAATCAAAATTGCAAACTATAGAGGAGAGATTTAATGCTCTGGAAGCAAGCCATAGGAGCCTAAGTTCTGAGTGCGAGACAGCGGTCAGCGAAAGAGATGATTTAAAAAGAGAGCTTTCCAGCGTTAAAAAAGGAAAGGTGTTTCTCGAGAAGAGATTGAAGGAGATGGAATCAGATATGTTTGTTGCCAACCTTCTTAAGCAAAAGGTTGGTTTAGAGGTAGAGATAGAAAGATTAAAAAATGAGATGGACCCGAAAACTCAAGAGATATCCATGTTAAAGGCTGAAAGTATGGACAAGGATCTGAAACTGGCCCAATTGCAGGAGGAGAAGGATTCAGTTGAACAGAAGCTGAAAAATTCTGAGCAGGTTGCGCAAATTCTAAGCAGTGACTTTTTGAAAGAAAAGAATTTGAATGGAAATAGTAATGCAATGTATGAGAAGCTGGCAATGGAGAACAAAACACTTAATTCCAAAATATCAGAATTTGAGGAAATAGCGAAGGAATACAATAGTCTTTTGGCTGAAAAAGAAAATATGGAGACAAAACTTGCCAAGCTTGAAAGTTATGTTGAAGACAAGGACCAGGAGATAAATAAATACAAGGTTGCGCTTCAGGAAAGCGCTGTTAAGTCTCAGGAAGCAAGGGCAGAGGCTTATCATGCCCCTAGCGAAGTGGAGTTACCTCCTATTCGCGCCCAGAAAATAGCCAGGCTTACCACCCCTTCTTTTGAACGCATAGGAGAGAATGCAGAGTTAAAAGGCAGGGTTGTTACGATTAATATGGAACATAATTTCGTGGTCATAGATCTTGGCAAACAGGATGGGATTGACATAGGAAACAAATTTAATGTTTACAGGGGAGAAACTCTTCTTGGCTCAGTAGAAATTATACAGGCGCGAGACAGAATTGCAGCAGCTGATATAAAAGATCTAAAAGAAGGAATGAGCATAGAGATTAATGATACTGTTGTAAAAAGATGAGAGATGGATTTTTGAGATATTTGAGGTAATAGCCTGCCTTAGAACCGAGTAATCTGGAAATAATATTATGAAGATAGGCATAATTGGCCCGGCGCAGTCCGGAAAGACAACTATATTTAAGGTATTGCTGCAGTCTAGTGATATCTCAGGCGATATAGGCATGTTTAAATTTATGGACCAGCGTATAGAGAAGCTGAGTGATATTTTTTCTTCAAAGAAAAAAGTATACCCTGAGACAGCTTTTCTGGATATTGCTTCTGGCGCAGGTTTTACAGGCAAAGAGTATTCTAAACTGCACGACATTGATCTTTTTATATGTGTGGCAAATGCATTTTTTGACGAAGACCCTAAAAAAAACCTGGAAGGGTATATGATGGATATTATACTTTCCGATCTGGAAGCTATACAAAACAGGATTACTAAAATAGAGAAAGAAAGAATGAAAATGAAGACTGACACAGAAAGCGAGATGAAATTATTAAAAAAATGCCAGGAGGCTCTTGAAGATTCAAAACTTTTACGCAATATAGGATTGACTAAGGATGATCTGAAACTTTTTTCTGGTTTTTCATTTATAAGCCTTAGGCCTATAATAGTTGTTATGAATATGGAAGAAGGGACAAAAGAGGATAAGGTAAAGCTGGCTGAGGAATATTGTTCTTCGATAGGTGTGAACTGCATAAGGTTTTTTGGCAAAACCGAACTTGAAATTTTAGAATTAAATCCCCAGGAACGCGATCAGTTTTCTAAAGAAATGGGTTCAGGGTATAATTTCAGGGAAAACATGTCAAAATTAATATGCAAAGAGTTAAATCTTATAACGTTTTTTACGGCAGGGGATAAAGATACAACAGGCTGGCATTTGGAATCAGGTTTGAGCGCTATAGAAGCTGCAGGTAAGATCCACTCTGATATAAAAAGGGGTTTTATAAGGGCGGAGATTGTAAATTACCAGGATTTTATCAAATTCGAAGGCAATATGCAAAAGGTGCGCGAAGCAGGGTTATTGAAAATAGAGGGGAAAGAATATATTATTAAAGACGGAGATATGCTGAATATAAGGTTTAATGTATAATTTATAAACCCTAAACACTAAATTCTAAATCCTAAACAAATCCTAAATCACAAACTACAAACTCTAAACATAATATTTGGGGTTTGTGATTTGGAGTTTATAGTTTGTTTAGAGTTTAGGGTTTAGAGTTTAAAATAAAGGGGGCTAAATGCGTAAAATTAGAAGGGCTCTTATAAGCGTATCAGACAAAAAAGGATTAGAGGAACTGGTAAAGGTGTTGAATGAGTTTAAAGTGGAGATGTTATCGACTGGAGGAACCGCTAAACTGATAGCAGAGTTGGGCATACCTGTTAAATCTGTTTCAGACCACACTGGTTTTCCAGAGATGCTGGATGGCAGGGTGAAGACGCTGCATCCAAAGATTCACGGCGGGCTTCTTGCTATCCGGGATAAAAAAGACCATATGGAGCAGATTAAGAAACACGACATAGGCCTGATAGATATGGTGGTAGTAAATCTTTATCCTTTTGAAAAAACAATCGCGAAATCTGATGTGAAATTAGAAGAGGCGATTGAGAATATAGATATAGGCGGGCCTAGTATGCTGCGCTCAGCTGCAAAAAATTCCAAGGATGTTGTGGTAGTGTGCAACCCGGATAGATATAAAGACGTGATAGAAGAATTAAAGAAAAATGACGGAGCGATTTCTGATGAACTGCATTTTAAACTCGGGGTAGAAGTTTTTGAAAAGACCTCGAAGTATGATGCTGCGATTTATAATTACTTAAAATTGCAGGCAGAGAGCAGGGAAAGAGAATTTCCTGATACACTGGAATTGAAATTTGAAAAAGTGCAGGAATTAAGATATGGAGAAAATCCTCATCAGAAGGCAAGCTTTTATAAAGATAAAAATATCAATGTGGTTGGTATCAGTAATGCCAGACAGCTTCACGGCAAAGAGCTTTCTTTTAATAATATCATAGACCTGGATGCAGCTCTTGAGATAGTAAAAGAGTTCAAGGAACCTGCGGCGAGCGTTATAAAGCATACGAATCCATGCGGCGCAGCCAGCAATAAAACATTGGCTGATGCATATAATGATGCTTTAGATTGCGATAAGATTTCCGCTTTTGGAAGTATAGTAGGCCTTAATAGAGAGGTAGATTTTAAAACAGCCGAAGCGATAATCAATGCAGGTTTTACAGAATGCATTATCGCGCCTTCGTATGAAAAAAAGGCTCTGGATATTTTAACGGATAAGAAAAATCTCAGATTGATAGAAACTGGAGAACTAAAAGGCATAGAGAAAGATTATGATTTGAAAAAAGTTGTAGGCGGGCTTCTGATGCAAGATAGGGATATTTTTCATATAGAAGAAAAAAATTTAAAGATAGTTACAAAGAAAAAACCTAGCAAAGAAGAAATAAACTCTTTGCTTTTCGGTTGGAAAATAGTAAAACATGTCAGGTCAAATGCGATAGTCCTTTCGCATGGCACAAAGACAGTTGGAGTAGGCGCAGGGCAGATGTCCAGGGTTGATTCAATGGTTATTGCCATAATGAAATCCAGAGGTCTTTCTAAAGGCGCTACATGCGCCAGTGACGCATTCTTCCCAAAAGAAGACGCTATAGAGGAAGCTAAAAAAGCAGGCATAACGAGTATAATCCAGCCAGGTGGTTCTATCCGCGATGAACATGTTATAAAGGCATGCGATGACGCTGGTATCAGTATGGTTCTTACCGGAGTAAGGCATTTCAAACATTAATTCTATTTGGCGCCGCGCACTATGCGTGACGCCAATTATTATGAATTACAATACCGCAATAGCATACGTTAACTCCTTTATAAATTTCGAAAAGATACCAAGGTATCAATATATATCTTCGTTCAGATTAGAGCGCATGATTGCTATTTTAGAGGCATTAGGTAATCCGCATAAAGATTTGAATGTAATACATGTTGCCGGATCCAAAGGCAAGGGATCTACATGCGCTATTACAGCTTATATATTAAAGGAAGCAGGGTATAAAGTGGGATTATATACTTCGCCGCACCTTGTGGATTTCAGAGAACGTATTAGAATTCTATCCGACTCCGTGAGCCGCTATAAAAGGCGGCTCACAGAGTCGGATGGTAAATTTAAGGGAATGATAGAAGAAAAGGAGTTAACAGAACTTATAGATGAGATAAAACCTGCTGCAGAAAAATTCAGGGATCATAAAACTTTAGGCAAGGCGTCTTTTTTTGAGATTTTGACAGCATGTGCTTTCTTATATTTCAAGAAAAAACAGGTTGATGTAACAGTTTTAGAAACAGGGCTTGGCGGAAGACTGGACGCGACTAATGTTGTGATATCTTTAGTATGCGGTATAACAAATATAAGTCTTGAACACACTGATAAACTTGGAAATACTCTGGCTGAGATAGCTTATGAAAAAGCAGGGATTATAAAAGAGCATCCCTCGACTTGGTTCGACTTCGCTCACCACAGGCCGCTCGGGACAGGGAGAGCAAAGAGCAGGGAGCAGAGTTTGGTGGTTAGCGTTAGGCAGGAAAAAGAGGCAATAGGAGTAATAAGGAAAGTCTGCAGAAAGCGGAATGCTAGATTGCATGAGATTGGAAAAGATATAAAATATTCTATTTTAAATTCAAATGAATCAGGCCAGGTTTTTGATTTAGAAGGGCCCGGGTATTGTTATAAAAATTTGGAACTGAATTTAATTGGGGGTCATCAGATTGAAAATGCCTCTCTTAGCATAGGAATGCTTCAAGCTATAAATCAGAAAAAAATTGTTATAGAAGAATATGATATAAGAGAGGGGTTAAAAAAAGCAACCTGGCCAGGCAGGTTACAAGTTATTCAAAGGAATCCTTATATTATTTTAGATGGCGCGCAAAATCCTGCCAGCATGCAGGCATTGGTTTATTCGGTAAAAACAATATTCAGATATAAAAGATTGATATGCGTATTCGGGATATCCAGCGACAAGGACATAGGAGGCGTAAGCAGTATTTTAGATGCTTTCAGTGATGTAATAATTTTAACAAAGGCAAGTAATAATCCAAGGGCAACAGATATACCTAGATTAAAAGGATATTTTCGAAGCCCTAGAGCTTGTCTTGAAAATAGCAGTGATGTAGATGAAGCTGTGCAGAAGGCCTTAAAACTTGCAAATAAAGAAGATTTAATACTGGTTACCGGGTCTTTATTTGTAGTGGGCGATGTGATGAATCGCTTCGTTAAAATGCAAAGTTTATGAATGATACAATTGTAGCGGTTTCAACTCCTATAGGCGAAGGAGGCATAGGGATTGTGCGATTGAGCGGAAGGAATAGCCTGGAAATCTCAGATAAAATATTTCTGTCTAAAGACGGCAAGAAATCATCGAAATTTAAGACATACACGGTTCATTATGGGCATATTATTGAAAAGGGGCATTCTCGTATCACAAAGGTACGGGACAGGCAGAGCACCAGAGCACCAGAGCACCAGAAAATTATAGACGAAGTGATTTTAACTGTGATGAAAGCCCCTAGAAGTTATACGAAAGAAGACATAGTTGAGATAAATTGCCATAGCGGAATAGCGCCTTTGAAAAAAATATTAGATCTTTGTCTTTTAAACGGGGCAAGGTTTGCAGAGCCTGGTGAATTTACAAAGAGAGCGTTTTTAAACGGCAGAATTGACATATTGCAGGCAGAGGCAGTGCTGGATATAATAAAGGCAAAGACAGAACTTTCGCTTAGGTCTGCGTTGAATAATCTGGAAGGCCTTTTTTCCAAAAAGATAGATGAAATAAGGAAAAGCCTGATAGAAATATATGTTCATATAGAGGCCTCTATAGATTTTTCAGAAGAAGAGCTAAGAGGGATCAGAAAAGATAGTATCTTTAAAAAGCTTAGCAGCGTAAAAAATGAGATAGTAAAGTTTATCGCGAGTTCTAACCATGGCAGGATTTTGCGGCAGGGGATAAAAACAGTTATATGCGGAAGCCCTAATGTAGGCAAGTCCAGCCTTATGAATGCCATATTAAAGGAATCCAGGTCTATTGTCACTCATATACCTGGAACCACAAGGGACACAATAGAGGAGATTGTAAATATTAAAGGCATTCCTATTACGCTCGTAGATACAGCAGGTATAACTGATACAGACCACCTTGTAGAAAAAGAGGGCATAAGGAGAAGCCATATTTATTTAGAGAACGCAGATCTGATTTTGTTAGTTTTAGACCAATCCAGAAAGCTGAATAAAAATGATCTGGATATAATAAAGAGAATAAGGGATAATAAAAAGGAAGTAATAGCGGTAATGAATAAAGTTGACCTAAAAAATAGATTAGATATTAATAGTGTTAGGAAATTTTTTCCAAAAAGCCCTTTTGTGCGTATATCTGCTTTAAATCTAAAGGGCGTTGATAGTCTGGAAAATGAAATCAAGGACATGGTTTGGAAAGGTAAAGCCCCTGGGGCAAATTTTATAGGGGTTTCAAATGAAAGGCAATCGGATATTTTAAGGCGTTCTGTTTCAGATGTAAATAAAGCTATAGATGCGCATAAGAGCAAACTATCAATGGACTGTATAAGCGTTTATGTCCGGTCTTCAATAGAAAGCCTAGGAGAAATAACAGGCCATACGATAACAGAGGAAGCTTTAGATAGGATATTTTCAGAGTTTTGCATAGGCAAGTGACGTTTTAAACGTCATTGCGAGCGAATGAAATGAGCGAAGCAATCTATAGAGATTGCTTTGGGCTTCCCTCGGGGCCGAGTCCCCAGGGATTTTGCCCCTCGGGACGAGGTCGCCCTCGCAATGACAGCGGAGGATACATGGATAAGAATAAGATTAAAAGAGCAGTGAGGATGATTTTAGAAGCAGTAGGAGAGAATGCTGACAGAGAAGATCTTAAGAAAACTCCTGAAAGAGTAGCGGAGATGTACACTGAGATATTTAGTGGTATCTCGAAAGACCCTGCTAAGGAATTAGAGGTTCTTCTGGCTGAAAAACATGATGAGATGGTCCTTCTGAAGGGCATACCTTTATATTCTGTGTGCGAACACCATCTTTTGCCTTTTATAGGCAAAGTTCATATTGCTTATATACCTAAAAATAATAAGGTTACAGGATTAAGCAAAATAGTCAGGGTTGTAGAAATTCTTTCAAAGAGGTTACAGGTTCAGGAAAGACTTACTACTGAAGTAGCTGAAATACTCATGAAAAAGCTAAAACCAATGGGAGTTATGGTTATTATAGAAGCAGAACACCTATGTATGAGCATGAGAGGGGTTAAAAAATCAGGAGTACTCACTGTGACAAGTGCAGTAAGAGGTGTTTTTAAGGAAAACCAAAAGACTAGGCAAGAGACATTAGCGCTCATAAAAAGCTGATAAGGGAATATATGCGCAAGAGCAGGCTTGTAGTTTTATTATTTTTAATTGGGATAAGCCTGATAATATGCTTAAATATCAGGCAAAGGCCTTTTTACATAGCCAGCTCTACGGTTATAGTGGATACCTTAAAATCCGGCAGAACTGATTACCCAACTTACTACGATACCTATATGGAAACTCAACGGGAGATAATAAAGTCCAGGCGTGTCGCGTATCACGTTATAAAAAATCTTGACCTGATGGATAAGGCCTCATTTAAGGCAGCAAAGGACCCAATAGAGACGCTGCTTGGAAAGTTGAAAACAGATATTATAAAAGGCACAGGGGTCATAAAGATAAGCATAAAAGACGAGGATCCAAAAGGAGCCAGCCGCATGGCAAACGAGTTTGCCAGGGTATACGTCAACCCTGTTTTAAGCCGCATACAGACAAGTAACAGCCGCGTACAGGATTTTGCGGATTTCTCGTTTGGGCCGATAAATCCAAATAAGAAATTAAATATAGCTATTGCTGCGATATTGATTATGGCGGGCGGGGTATGCGCGCCTTTTTTTAGGAAGCCGAGAAGCACATCTATAAAAGATTCCGGAGACATAACATTATTACAACTGCCGGTATTAGGTTCTGTTCCAAGGATCAAGCCTGATGGAAAAATCATCAAGGCGAAGACAGATATTGACATGGTAGTGAAAAGAGATCCTTTGTGTATGGCTTCCGAGGCATACCGTTCTATAAGGGCCAAGCTTTTATTTTCATCAAATGCTTACGGCTCTACAGCGAAGAGCATAGTCATAACAAGCCCGTGGGGCAGAGAAGGGAAGACAACCAGCGCTGTAAATCTGGCTATAATGATAGCGCACAGCGGAGAAAGCGTGCTTCTTGTAGATGTCCACAGGAAAAGGCCCAGGGTTCACGCAGTGTTCAATATGAATAATGACGCAGGCTTTTCTAATTATATTTTCGGAGAGGCTGATTTTTGCAGCATAGTCAAATATCCGGGCATAAACAATTTGTCTATAATAACTTCAGGAAACCCATCTTACAAATCTGTCGAATCCATTTCTTCAAAGAATATCAGACTTTTTTTAGAAAAGGCAAGCACTGTATTTTCGAAAGTAATATTTGACGCTCCCTCTGTGCCTTTCCTAGGGGACATGTCTGTATTGCTGCATATCTGCGACGGCGCAGTGCTTGTAGCTGAAAGTAATAAGACCCAAAAAGATATTTTGAATAATTCAAAAGAATTATTGCGCAGAAGGGGCGTGAATATAACAGGGGTAATATTGAACAATGTCTCGTTTTGAAAATGAAAAGGGGGCTGTATGAGGTTATTTTTGCTGATCGCTCTAGTTTGTTCTGTTGCAGGATGTTCATCCGGCAACAATAATGCGGAGAATAAGATTATCGCGCAGATAAATAAATACAGGATGACTGTGGATGATATCAAATACGAGTTTAAGAATGTTCCGTATGACGAGATAGCGCGCCTAAAAACTGAGGATGGTAAAAGGCAGTATCTGGAAGGCCTTATAGAAAAAGAGGTACTTTTGCAGGAGGCGCAGCGTCAAGGTATAGATAGGGAGAAAGAATTTATGAGAAGCATTGAGAGTTATTGGGAACAGGCGCTTCTCAGGATACTTCTGGAAAGAAAGTCTAAAGAGATATCCAGCCTGATGCAAGTTTACGATAATGAAATAGAAGAGTATTACAAGGCTTCCAGCGAAGACTTGCCTCTGTCAAAGGTTAAAAATGAAATAAGGGAAATAATAAAGCAGAAGAAAGAAACCGAAATGATGGGCGTATGGATAGATGAGTTAAAAAAGAAATCGTACATAAAGGTTGACGAAGAAATTTTAAAGTCCCTTGCCCCGACGAATTAAGTCGAGACTCGCCTCGGTGCGAGGCAGGATCAAATTTTTTTGCAAGCGAAAAAGTCCTTCACCCCGATAAATCGGGGCTCAGGATCAAATTTTGTTTCACCCCGCTCTTTTGCGGGTATACTAAGAAGCCTTGCTAAAAGAGCGGGGTTTCACAAATTTGGAGGGTATTTATATGGGGTATAAGCGGAGAAATTATTTCATAAGCAAGGCATTTCAATCAGAGTTTATATTAAAGTTTTGCGGACTTGTGGCGCTCGGTTCAATTATGTTTGGCATAATATTGTATCTATTTTCCAAGCATGCCCTCACAACGTCTTTTGAAAATTCCAGGCTTGTAATTAAAAGCACTGCTGATTATCTTTTCCCTGGACTTTTGTTCGGAGGGGTAATAGCGGCTGTATTTACAGCTTTGGCAGCAAGCGCAGTTGTAGTACTTATGACTCATAGGATAGCAGGCCCAATGTACAGGTTTGAAAAATACATAAATGAGATAGGGTCTGGCAGGCTTGATGCCGATCTAAAGATTAGAAAAAAGGACCAATTTCAAAATATGGCAGGTGCTTTAAACAAAATGACAGGTGACCTTAAGCTTGGGCTTAGTGAAGTAAATGAAGTTTCTGCAAAATTAGATAAACTTATAGGAGAGCTCTCAGACAGTTCGAGCAGAGAAATCCTTTTAAGGGAGGACATAAAAAGAATTGTCAACGAGCTGAAGAAGGACAAGCAAAATTTATCAAAGGCGCTGGGATATTTTAAAATTAAATATTGATAAACGAATTTTTTTCCAGGCCGCCGGCTAAAGCAAACAAAGTTTATTATGAAATACAAAATAATTTTTGCCCTATCTGTTATATTTTATATTATTTTCTGCGGGAAAATAGGTTATTCACAAGAAAAAAACGGAAGAGTAGTCTCTTCAAAGTTCTGCACTGTTTTTTATGAAGATGGCGTGGATTTAAAAAAAGTTAATAGGCGCGTAAATCCAGGGTTTTCTAATTTCTACAGCCCAAGGAATTACAAAGAAAACCCAGGGCTTTCAGTGGAAGACATGGTATCTGACAAATTAGACGCTATTTTTAACAAGGCAGAAGAGATACTTGATATGTATCCTGCCAAGATTCATGTGGCGGTTAATATATATAAGACCCAGGAAGACTTGGATAAGGCGTATGAGGGATTTTTTAATGAGCCAAACAGTGCAGTTTCTTTTTATATATATAAAACGAACACCATTTATACTATTGAATCTCAGTTAAACGAGAATATACTTGCCCACGAGATGGCGCATTGCATAATAGACCACTATTTTGTTATTTTGCCTCCCAGAAAGATCCAGGAAATGTTGGCTGTTTATGTGGATGTCCACCTAAAAGAGTAATGAAAAAAAGTTATTTATCAATACTATTTGTTTTGCTTTTCATATATGCTATGGCGCATGATGCGTATGCAGGAGTTTGCAAGGCCAATTGCAGGGCAAGCGAGGGGGTTGTATGCCTTGAAAGAGGGCCATGCCAGCCTGCTAATGATGTTTTAGCAGAGACTGCCAGGGATTGCCGCTCAAGCGGGCCTAGTATGTATGAAAGTGTAACCAAATTAACTTTTCTAGATATTTTTTCTCAAGTTTTAAGGGTTGATAGAGAGTTACCCGGGGTTATAAGCCAGCTTTCCGATAAACAGCGTTATGAACTGGAAACCAGGCTATTAGCAGAAAAAGGCATTAATAATTTTATAGGGACTAATTCAGAAGATTCGCTTACTAGAGAAGAATTGGTTTCTATTTTGAAGTCAGTGAATATAAAAGATGACCTTGGTTTTTCAACAGGCCTAACAAACCAATCTTTTAATTTAAATAATGAAAAATTAGTAATGTATGGCCCCGTGCTTTATGTTGACGAAGGCAAAGGGTTTGAACTTTGGGAAAGAAGGGCTAATTTTAACGAGAGCCTTGATAGCGATAGGCATTATGTGGCAAAGTTGGACGATTGCAATAACGCCAGGATAATATTCGGAGATAATCAAAAAGGCAAGATTCCTCCTGTTGGATCTAGGCTGAAGGCTGAATATAAGATACTGGGCCGCCAGGACGATACAGTGACAAAATGCGAAATTGTTATGCTTCTGTCGAATCCGACTATTGCTAAATCCTTAAAAGATAAATATAATCCAGCAAAGCCGCTTACCAAGGAGAACTTTGCAGATCTTTTGATCAAGTCCATGCGCCTGCAAAAAAACCTGCCTCTTAATTATGCTAGTTTATCGCCAGAAAAATTATATTTAATAGAAACAGCGCTATTATCCAAAAAAGGGATAAAAATATTTACAGGCTCTAACCCTGCGGATTTGATCACAAGAGAAGAACTTTCAAAGGTGTTGTATAATTATCCTGTAGTAGAAATATTAGGCAATAGCACAGGAAACCAGAGCCAGCGTTTTGAGCTTAACAATGCAGGTTTTACCATATATGACCTGCATGCATATGTCAATGAAGGCGCAAAGGATGAAGAATGGAGCAGAAAGAATAATTTTATTGAGAGCGATTCTTTCAGCAAAGACTATGTGGTTAAATTGGATTCTGGAAATTATGCAAATATCTATTTCGGAGATGGCAAGCAAGGAAAGATACCTGCTTCAAACTCTCTCATTAAAGCGGCATACAGGCTCTATTCGCCTCTCTCGCTGTTCACAGAAGACGATATTATGTATGTGCTAGGGAAGATGGCGTTTGTTGCTGAAGCGTACAAACCGCCTCCAGACCCGCCCTCCAAAGCAAAAAATATTGACTAAAGATAGTTTTCACATTATAATTTTAAAATAGAAAATATATAAGATGTAATATGAGTTAATTAATTGGGGAAAAAGGGTCCCTCGTTCCGCCACCTGTGGTGGCGAGACTCGGGATTAAATTTGTTCGCAAGCGAAAAGGTCCTTCGACAGCTAAAATGCTCGCTTTGCTCGCATTTCTTAACGCTGTCTCAGGATCAAATCCGCCTAGGCGGATTTGGGAGGTTTGATATGGGAATGACGAGAAAAAACAAACGCGCAGAACAAAAAAGAAAACGAAAAGGCAAGCGGCATGCGAAGAAGTAAACCTTGCACTACTCAACCGTCTATCACCAGAGTGAAACGAGTGGTGCAGGACTGCGCTCTGGTGCAGGGCAAGAAAAGAATAGGTATTCTTACAGGCGGCGGAGATTGCCCTGGTTTAAATGCCAGTATCAGGGCAATTGCAAAAACAGCCATCCTTAATTACAATATGGAAGTCATCGGGATAAAGGATGGTTTTTTAGGTTTAATAGAGAATAGATTCTTGAGTGTTTCTTATGAAGATGTCTCAGGAATACTTGCTTTAGGGGGCACTTTTTTAGGGGCTTCAAATAAAGCAAATCCTTTCAGGCATCCTGATTTTAAAGGCAGATTCAGAGATGTTTCTGATTTGGCTGTAGAGAATTACCGTGCTATGGAACTGAATGGGCTGATTTGCATAGGAGGAGATGGCACGCTCAATATTGCCTATAAGTTGTATAAAAAAGGCGTTAAACTGATTGGAGTGCCTAAGACTATAGATAATGATCTTAAACAGACAGAAGCTACAATTGGTTTTGATTCAGCTTTGATTACAGCTACCCAGGCGATAGACAAGCTTCATACAACTGCGCAGTCTCATCACAGGGTTATGATTATAGAGGTAATGGGCAGGTACGCTGGCTGGCTTGCTTTATATTCAGGGCTGGCAGGCGGCGGAGATATAATATTATTGCCGGAAATTCCCTACGATATCAAAAAGGTGTGCGAAGTTGTTTTAAAGAGGAATCAGCTAGGCAAGAGATTCAGCATTTTGGTGGTCAGTGAAGGCTCAAAGCCTAAAGATGGCAAGATGGTTGTAAGAAAGATGGTCAAAGATTCTACGGACCCTGTAAGATTGGGCGGCATAGGTAATAAAATAGCTGATGATATCGAGAAGATAACAGGTTTAGAAACAAGAGTTACTGTGTTAGGGCATCTCCAGAGAGGAGGAGAGCCTTCGCCTTTTGATAGGATTCTTGCAACGCGTTTTGGAGCGAAGGCTTGCGAATTAGCAGCTAAAGGAGATTTTGGGAAAGTGGTTGTTTTAAAATCAGGCCAGATTAAGATAGTAGATTTAAAAAAGATCGTCAGGGATATAAAAAGAGTCAGCTTGAAAGACCCTGTTATTAAGGCAGCAATGTCAGTGGGGACCTCTTTTGGTATATAGGTAAAGTTAGGGCGTTTAGCTTGACCCCCCCCCTTGCTGCTAAAGGGCGAAAACAATAAATAAGCAAGAGCGGGGTTGACACAGGTTAATCTTTATGATATAAATAGGATTGGCAACTGAATCGGGCATTTTTTCGGCAGCTCGGTTACCTTGTCGGAGAGGTTGTTGCCTTTTAGCCCCGATACCTTTTGGTGTCGGGGCTAATTTTATTTATGAATCCAGCCCTTCATAGGGATGGGGTAGGTATTAATAATGAAGGGCTGGGTGAACCCAGCTCTTCCTAAGGCTGGGATAGATATTAGAAAGGAAGGGCTGGGTGAATAAAAAACTATACGGAAGCATATTAGGAACAATAGGATTTTTGTTGTCGCCTCTTTCATGGTGGAATGATTTATTTATAAATTTTCCAATAGCGTATATCTGCGCCTGTGCTGTGAATTTAATATTCAAAGGGGTTTTTCTGGAGGTATTTATTGTTTCCTACTGGCTTACAAATGTCCTTGGATTTATGTTGTTGCAGAAAGGCCTGGAGGGTACGCTAAAAAATAGCAAAGAAAAAAAGAAATATTCTAGAAAAGATTTCCTGAGGGATGTGTTATTGTCCATTGCTTATACTTTATTGATAGTAATGCTGGTAAAGTCGGGTATAATTAAGCCAATATGATTGACCTTAAAAAACATTTAAACCCTTCTCAATTTTTAGCTGCTACGACAATAGACGGGCCTGTGCTTGTTATCGCAGGCGCAGGTTCTGGCAAGACAAGGGTTATAGAATACAGGGTTTTAAATCTTGTTCAAAACGGTGTTGATCCGGCATCTATACTGCTTTTGACCTTTACCAGGAATGCCTCCAGGGTTATGCTGTCCCGCGCAGCTACCCATGATCCCAGATGCGCGGCAGTGGAAGGCGGGACATTTCATTCGTTCGCATATAAGATATTAAAGCGTTACGGAAAAGCTCTGGGTTTCACCCATCACCAGAAAACCACGGGTGTAAACATGGGGATGAATGGGGCTGGTTCGGGATTCGCTTTAGCGAACCCCGCAGTAAAAGATGCCACGGCTGTCCTTCGACAGGCTCAGGATGGTTCGAAAGATGGTGAGCGGAGTCGAACCATAAAGCCGTGGAGCTTCACAAACTCATTTTCTATCCTTGATGAATCTGACGCTATAGACGCAGTCGGCAAGTGTTCTGAAGATATCGATATTTCTAAGCATGGCAAGAAGTTCCTTAAGAAAAATACAATAAGAAATATAATAAGCATGTCTATAAATAAACACGGCTCTCTGGAGGAAATAATCGAAAAAGAATACCCTCACCTGACTGAATACAGCGGATATATAAAAAATGTAAAATCAAAATATATGAAATATAAAGTAGAAAAAAATTACATGGATTACGATGACATGCTGGTTTATCTTAAAAAACTGCTTGAAGATGGTGTTGTCAGAAAAAGCGTTGCGTCAAAATATAATTATATAATGGTGGATGAATATCAGGACACAAATAAACTGCAGGGAGACATAAGTTATTTATTAGCCAGAGACCATACAAACATCATGATTGTGGGGGATGACGCGCAAAGTATCTATGGTTTCAGGGGTGCAGACCATAAAAATATAATGGAATTTCCGGAAAGATTTCCAGGATGCGCGATAATAAAACTGGAGGAGAATTACAGAAGCACACAGCCTATTCTGGATGCGGCAAATTCCGTACTTTCCGAAATGAGCAGTAAATATACCAAAAGACTCGTCTCCAATATGAAACATAAAGGCGCTAGGCCTGAGATGTGGTTTTTTAATAATATCTATGAAGAGGCTATGTGGATTGCGGATAAGATGATAGAGTTAAAAGACGGAGGCATACCGCTTGAAAAACAATGCGTATTATTCCGTTCAAGTTATATATCCATAGCGCTGCAGGCAGAATTGAATAAAAGAGGCATATCTTATCAGTTGATGGGAGGCATGAAATTTTACGAAAGCGCTCATGTAAAAGATGTTGTAGCGCATTTAAAAATTGTGGCAAACTCTAAAGACGAGTTGTCCTGGCATAGGGCATTGGAATTGATAGAAGGCATAGGACCCAGGACAAGCGAAAAGATTTTAAAAGATATTGACATAGGGCTTTTTTCTAAATATGAAAAGGGTTTTAAGTATTCTAATGGCATCCAAAGGTTTAAATTATTGATAGAAAGTCTTTCAGATGAAAAGGTTAAAGTTGGGGAGAAATTTGAAGCAGCTCTTGGTTATTACAGCCCTCTTTTGAAACTTAAATTTGACGATTGGAACACAAGGATAAATGACCTGGAGACATTAAAGAAGATAGCTTACAGATATGATTCGCTGCAAGACTTGTTAAGCGATTTTGCAATAGAACTTCCTGATGCCCATGGAGGCGGCCATACCTTAGAGCATAAAAAACAGGTTACGCTTTCCACGATTCATTCTGCAAAAGGCATGGAATGGGAGGCGATATTCTTGATAGGGCTTATTGATGGAGTTTTTCCTGTGAGTTTTTCTTTAAACGACGAAGAGGGCATAGAAGAAGAGCGCAGGTTGTTTTATGTAGGGCTTACAAGGGCAAAGAGCCATTTATTTATCACATTTCACCATGAAAATAACCGGGGCTCTATGAGCCAATTCAATAAGATTTCAAGATTTATTGATAATTCAAGTATTCTGTCGAGGTTAGAGCAAAAACTATTGAGAGATATATAAAACAGATATGGTTTTTCGCGCGCTAAAGTATAGAAATTTCAGAGTTTTTTTCTTCGGTCAAAGCATCTCACTCATAGGCACATGGATGCAGTATGTCGCGATGAGCTGGCTTGTGTACAGGATGACAAATTCCGCATTTATGCTAGGCGTGGTGGGATTTGCCAGTCAGATCCCTGCTTTTATTTTATCGCCTTTTACAGGAGTTCTTGCTGACAGGCATAACAGGCACAAGATACTTCTTTTTACGCAGGCACTTGCGTTATTGCAGGCCCTGATATTGGCAATTCTTACAATGACAGGAAATATTCAAGTATGGCATATAATAGTCATGGGTATATTTTTAGGATGTGTAAATTCGCTTGATATACCGGCCAGGCAATCCTTTATATTACAGATGATAGAAGAAAAGGAAAACCTTGGGAATGCAATTGCATTGAATTCAATGATGTTCAATATGGCAAGGCTTATAGGGCCTTCGATAGCAGGAGTGCTTATAGCTATTGCAGGAGAAGGCGTGTGTTTTCTTATTAATGCCATAAGTTATGTGGCTGTTATAGTGTCTCTTATTGCTATGGACGAAGGCATTAAAATCAGAAAAGATAAAAAAGTTGATTATGATATTTTTAAGGATTTAAAAGAGGGGTTTAATTATGCTTTTGGGTTTCAACCTATCAGAGCTATTTTATTATTGCTGGGCATTATAGGCCTCATGGGCATGTCTTATGCAGTATTGATGCCTGTTTTTGCAAAGGATGTCCTGGGCGGGGGGCCTTATACCTTGGGTTTTCTAATGGCAGCTGTTGGAGTAGGCGCATTGGCAGGCACGGTGTACCTGGCTTCCAGAAAGAAGGCAATTGCGCTTGGAAATACATTGCCTATTTCAGCAGGCGTATTTGGGATAGGCATAACCGCGTTTCCTCTTTCGCATAACATAGTGATTTCTCTTTTATTGTTATTCATAGCAGGGTTTGGTATCATGGTGCAGATGGCTGCAAGTAATACGATATTGCAGACTATTGTCGATGATGATAAGCGCGGCAGGATAATGAGTTTTTATACAATGGCGTTTATGGGCATGGCACCTTTAGGAAGCCTTTTAGCAGGGGGCATGGCAACGAGATTTGGCGCAAGCAATACACTGGCAATCAGCGGGGTATGCTGCATAATAGCTGCTGTTATATTCTTTTTTAAAGTGCCATTTTTAAGAAATATAGCAAGGAGGCCGGAACTACCCGCCTAATTTATCCTTTATAATATAGTTATTTTATGCTATAATTCTCATTTAATAATGTAATTGTATGGGGCAGTAGCGAAGTTGGTATCGCGCCGCAATGGCATTGCGGAGATCACGAGTTCAAATCTCGTCTGCTCCACCGAATTTTGCGAAGCAAAATTCGTCCCGAACCGCCATAATACCTGAGTATATGCGGCGAGGGGCAAAAAATCATCGAAAATCTATGTCCCAAGAATTTTATCCATTTAAAGATATTGAGAAGAAGTGGCAGAAGAAGTGGGATGAGGCAGGTCTTTTTAAGATGGACCCAGATTCTTCCAAAGAAAAGTATTACTGCCTTATGATGTTTCCCTATCCTTCCGCAGCGCTTCATGTTGGCCATGGCAGAAATTATATAATAGGAGATTCGGTAACCAGGTATAAGATTATGAGGGGATATAATGTCCTCTCGCCAATGGGCTTTGACGCATTTGGCCTGCCTGCAGAAAATGCTGCAATAAAAAATGGAATCCATCCAGAAATTTCTACTTTAAATAATATTAAGACTATGAAAAGGCAGTTTGACTCATGGGGCGCAGGTTATGACTGGGAGAGGGAAGTTGTATCGTGCCTTCCAGCATATTATAAATGGACCCAATGGATTTTTTTGCAGCTTTACAAGAGAGGACTTGCGTACAAAAAAAAGGCGTCTGTAAACTGGTGCCCTTCATGCCAGACAGTGCTTGCCAACGAACAGGTTATAGACGGAGAATGCGAAAGATGCTCTTCGCAGGTTAATCTGCGGGATCTGGAACAGTGGTTTTTTAAAATCACTGAGTACAGCCAAAGGCTTCTGGATGACCTGGAGCTGTTGAAAGACTGGCCAGAGCGGGTAAAACTGATGCAGAAAAACTGGATTGGTAGAAGCGAAGGCGTTGAAATAAATTTTAAAGTAAAGGATTCGAATGTTGTTTTAACTTGTTTTACTACAAGGGTTGATACGATTTACGGAGTTACATATATGGTAATTAGCAATGAGCATCCGACTATTCAGGAATTAATAAAGGATACGCAGAATAAAAAAGAGATAGAGAAATTCATAGATGAAACCAGGAAAGAAAATGCCGCAGATAGAGTTGGGGCTGATATTGAAAAAAGAGGCGTATTTACAGGCAAGTTTGTTATAAATCCAATGACCGGCAAAGCCGCGCCCCTATGGATAGGAAATTATGTCGTGACGGAATATGGCACAGGAGCAGTAATGGCAGTTCCGGCTCATGACCATAGAGATTTTGAGTTTGCAAAAAAATACGGCTTAAGCATAGAAGTGGTGATTGATAATCCAAAAGAGCATTTGGACTCAAGCAAGATGAAAGAGGCGTATGTCGAAGAAGGCGTGATGGTGAATTCAGGAAAATTTAATGGACTGCCCAGTCTGGACGCCATAGAAAAGATCACTGATTTTATGGAAGAAAATAAAATTGGCAAAAGAGAAGTGCATTATAAATTAAGGGACTGGCTTATTTCAAGGCAGAGGTATTGGGGTGCGCCAATACCAATGATTTACTGCGATAAATGCGGTATGCAGCCAGTTGAAGAAAAAGATCTCCCTGTCTTATTACCGAAGAATATTAAATTCAAACCGCACGGAGTATCTCCTTTGAAAGATGTGCCTGAATTTGTAAACACAAAGTGCCCTAAATGCAGCGGCAATGCCATGCGCGAAATAGATACCCTGGATACTTTTGTAGATTCCAGCTGGTATTTTCTCAGATATTTATCTCCGAAAGACGACAAAAAACCTTTTGATAAAGAACTTGTGAATAAATGGCTGCCTCTTGACCAGTATATAGGCGGGGTAGAGCACGCAATACTTCATTTATTGTATTCGAGATTTATCGTCAAGGTTTTATATGACATGGGGCATGTAGGCTTTAAAGAACCTTTTGCGAAACTTTTTACCCAGGGTATGATTACCAAAAATGGAATAAAGATGTCAAAATCAAGAGGCAATGTTGTGAGTTCAGACGACCTGATAGAAAAATACGGGGCAGATACAGTTAGACTGTACACATTATTCATAAGCCCGCCTGAAAAAGACGCTGAATGGAGCGACCGCGGGGTTGAAGGCGCATGGAGGTTTTTGAATAAAGTATGGAGATTAGTTGAGGAAAGATCTGGGAGCAGCGGGCAGAGGGCAGAGAGAGATGTTGATGCACACAGCTCTCTGAGGCAGAAGACCCATGCCACTATTAAAAAAGTAACAGAAGATATGGAAGGCACGTTTCATTTTAACACTGCAATTAGTTCAATAATGGAATTAGTGAACGAAATATACACCGTAACTCCGATCGCCGATCGGGATAACTACTCCGATCGGCGATCAGAGGAGGTTAGCGAGGCTATTCAGGCAGTTGTAATTCTATTGGCGCCGTTTGTGCCGCACATAGCAGAAGAGATGTGGGAAAAGCTCGGCAACAAAGACAGTGTTTTCAGGGCTGAGTGGCCTGTATATGACAAGGCTGCGCTGAAACAGAATACGATTGAATTACCTATACAGATTAATGGCAAACTCAGGTCAAAGATAGAAATTTCTTTTTCTGCAGGAGAAGATGAAATCAGGAAACAGGTTCTGGCAGATGCTGTTGTTAACAAATGGATAGAAGGGAAGCCCCTGAAGAAAATTATAATAGTAAAAGGCAAGTTAGTGAATATAGTTTTATCTTTGGTATTTATATTATTTTTCTGCGCGGGTAATATCCTTGCAGATACCGTATGCCTTAAAAATGGCAATAAAATAAAAGGCATAATAACCAAAGAGACAGAAGGATCAGTTGAGATTAAAATAAATCCGGGAGCAAAGGTTACTTTTTCCATGGATGATATAAAAAATATAGAGAGAGATTCCAAAGAGCAGCATGCTAAACTGGAAGAAGGCTGGGCTACCTGCAGGAACAAGTCAGAGGTCAATGAGATTACAAAGGAAATTTTTGAAGAAGAGCAGATGAAAAAGGGTTTAGTTAAGTATAAAAACGAATGGATTATGCCTGATGAAAAAGAAAGACTTCAGGCCGCAAGCCTTGCTAGAAATGCAGATAAAGATTCAAGGGAGAGAAAGTTTTCATTAAAAGACGATAATATCATAAGGTCAAATATTGCGGAGAAGTTGTTGACCAAAGGAAACTGGTTTTTACGCGAGAGCGAAAATTTTTATATATTTTACAGAGACTTTATCCAGGCGAAGATAGTCGGAGATAAGGCAGAATATTATTTTGAAAAGATTATATACGACCTTGGGTATGAAAAGGACCTGAAGTGGGATAAGAAATGCCAAGTTTTTATAGTTGACAGCGTGGAGAAGTGGAAAGATTTTCTAAAAGGCATAGGATTTAATACAGAGCTCATAGGTGGATTTGTCCCTAATTACGGGCAAAAAGAGATGTTTCTATGCGCAATGTCAGAGGCATACCTGGCGTTTACATTTCCGCATGAATTGACGCATCTTATTTTTAAAGATGTGGCAGGTAAAAGTAATATACCGTTATGGCTGAATGAAGGCTTGGCAAATTATGAGGCGAACCTTACAAGCGTTTCCAATGAACTGCTTGCAAAGAGCATAAAGCAGGGCACGCACATACTTTTAGGAGACCTTTTGCGCATGACAAACTATCCTCAGGGAAAAGACACAAAGGAACTTTTTTACGCGCAGTCAGAAAAGATGGTGGAGTTTTTGATAACGCAATATGGCAGGGAAAAATTCAGAAAATTCTGCAACATGATGTTAAATGATAAATCGTTCAAGGGCTCTATTTCAAGCGTATATGGGAAGGATTTTAAAGACATAGAAGATTTTAATATAAAATTGGTGGAATATATAGTGAAATAATGATTAGATTTATACTAGTTCTCTGTATCTTTATTTTATCAGGCTGCACGGATATTAAAGTTCCTACCGCGCATTATGCTATTACTCATCCTCTCAGCACCAGGACAATGGTAGTTCAGGGCACAAGCAAACCAGAGGTTATTGAAAAGTGGGGGGAGCCAAGCGAAATACAAGAACTGGGATATGATGATATGGGACTTAAAAAAGAGGCATGGATATATAATGCCTGGTTTCATAATGTGCTCCTTGATTTTAGGCATTTTTCAAGAAAAAAATGTATCTATTTTACAGGTAATTACGTGACAGGTTTTGAGGATATAGATAATGCTGAGAGATGAAGATAATGCAGCTAATTTTATAGAGGTTGCTAAAAAAAGTCGTAAAAATTACATCAGCAACCTCTGATTACGGAGATTATAAAAGATTACAGAGATTTTTATAGTCGATAAAATAATTCCTGTAATCTAAATTAATCGTTGTAATCAGAGAGCACTGCCTGTTTTTTTGGACTTTTTCAGTGCTCTCTTATAAGTATCATGACAGAAGAAGAAATAGAAATGAGAAATCAAAAGGATTTGAATAAACCGTCCACGCCAGCAGAAAATAGCGCCCAGCCTAAAAAATGATAGCATATGGCTTGGCCATATAATGAATAAAAGACTTGTTGCTGTAATCTGCGTTTTCTTTATCATAGGTATATTTTTAGCAGCGTGCCTCCCAAAGTTATTAAATTTTACCAATGCATTCACGATAACTTTAATATTTATTTTACTATGCTTGTTTCTTGCCCTAATCAGCTGCAGGGGCGGGTTTGCCTCGCACCGAGGTGCTGGATATCCAGGTGCTCGGCACCGAGGTGAAACCTACTCCTACGGTTCGAAGAATATTGCGCGGAGTTCACTAAAGCTCGCCCCGCTACTTCATGCCTTTTTATTTTTATCAATAATCTCTTTAGGTGCGCTTTTGTATCTGAACTCCAATATATTCCCGCCGAATCATATAAGCCATACATTCGCCCCGATTGAAATCGGGGCTCAGTATTCCGCCCAAAGAACCCCGAGCTTTAGCTCGGGTGGGCTTCATTTTCTAGGAAAAGATAAGGTTAAAGCAGAGATAATTGGAATTATAAAAAGCCCTGCTGAGACAAGAGGGGTGTATTACGGGAAAGTCAATTCAAGATACGTGTTTGAAGTAGAGAATATAAACGGTTTAAAAATAACAGGCGTGGCGCTAGTCAGGATACAGACAGAAAAAGATTATGAGTACGGAGACAGGTTGCTGGTAAAAGGTACAATTAAAAGGCCTTATGATTCTGTCATTGCGAGGGCGAAGCCCGAAGCAATCTCTGAGATTGCTTCGTCGTCCGCCAAAAAGCATGGCGGACTCCTCGCAATGACAAAGAGAAGGGATTTCAATTATCGTGAATATCTCGAAAATCAGGATATATTCGCTATAATAAACGCCTCAGAGAAAAATGTAACATTATTATCTCATAACTATAACTCAAATCCTGTCTTGCGGTATGCATATTTTATCCGCGAGAAACTAAAGAATCAGTTCCTTGAAAATATGCCCCTTGAGACAGGCGCGTTTATGAGGGCCATACTTTTGGGTGACCGTTCAGAGCTTCCTAAAAAACTGAACGAATCCTTCAGGAATTCAGGCACGATGCATATCCTCCCAATCTAAAACACGAAAAAACTTAATTATTCATCTTAAAGCTACATTACCCTATAAAAATCAGTTAGTTAAGACGAATCACCCGACAAGAAATTACACCACCATTTATCTCGGTTTAACCCCTGTTTTGATTAAAAAGCTTGGAAATCTAGCTAAAAAAGAGAAAAAAACAGAGTCTGCTGCCTTGAGAATAGTGCTTGATTCCTATTTTAAGGATATAGACAAAAAGGGCCTATCTTACGAGCCATACAGAAAATTCTCTCCTATTGGCCTGAAAGTGCTGCCAAGAACCATAACCCTAGCTCATGACAGAAAACTAAGAGAGATAGCTGAAAAGACCGGCAGGAAAATATCAGAGCAGGCAAGAGAGGCGGTTGAGAGATTTATTGAGTCAGAAGAGGAGTAAGACTTATTAATTTGTTGAATTTTTCTTTAGTTGTGTTATATTACATCTGAGAATTTAATATAAGTGGTCTGGGAATAAGTAAGTATTCCTGGAGGTATATTTTTAGATGGTCGGGCCGCCATCTTGCGTTAAAGCAGGATGGCGGTTTTTATTTTTAGAAGGAGGCAAAAATGAATTCAGTGTTCAAAATTTTAAAAGAAGAAAAAGATATGCGTTTTATCTTCGCGATTCTTATAATTTCAATTCTGATGGGGATAGGGTGTCTTGTGTTTGCTATAGTTGGACATTAAAATAATTAGATTTTACAAGAGGTTTTGATAATGAAAAGAATGCTTTTATTTATTTTGCCGATTTTGCTTATCGTTGCCATTGGATTTACTGTATTTGGCATCATGCAAATCCGTTTTACTCAAGATAGATTAATAGACGACCTTCAAAAAAAGGCTAAGGCCATTGCCGAAACCCTGGAATTTTCTGCTAAAGTAGTTCTTATTAATGGCGAGTTAAAATCTGCCAATCGTTTAGTTGAAAGCTTTCAAAAAAGAGAAAGACTGCAGGGGTGTGTTATTTATGACAAAGAGGGCAATATCTTAGCTATTACTGAAAGAATTTCTGACTGGAGAGATAAGGAAAAGTCCTATCTTGCGGAAGTGCTTGCCAATAAAACCCCGCGAGGCGCCTTAGAGCAATTTAAAGACTCTTCTGTATACAGCTATATTTTACCTGTTATGGATGATGAAAATAATATTTTGGGGATGGTCGAGGTTATTTACGATACAGCCTATGTTTTTATCACATTAACTACGCTATGGAAAAGACTCAGCATTATATTAATAACTTTATTACTCGTTATTGTGTTTATTATGCTTCTAATTCAAAGGCAGATATTTATCCTGCCGGTTCTCAGGCTTACCGAATGGTTTCATCATTTCCAAAAAGGAGAAATAGACGGATTTCATCCTATTAAAGAGAGAGGAGAACTTGGTAAGCTTGCTAGCGAAGTGGAGCAGATTGCGTTGAATCTTAGGATTGCGCGCAGGACTATTTCTGATGAGGCATCTGTAAGGCTTCAGAAAGAAGATGCGTGGACAGAAGCGAGGTTAAAGGATCTTGTCCGCGCTAAGTTAGGGGAAAACGCGTTATTTGTAGTTTCAAACAGAGAGCCATATATGCATGTTGTAGACGATGCTATAGGCATAACTAAATGTATAAGACCGGCAAGCGGCGTTGTAACAGCCATACATCCGATCCTATGCGCTTGCGGAGGGATGTGGATAGCCCATGGGGCAGGCAATGCCGACAGAAAGTTTGTAAACTCAAAAGATAAACTTGGCGTGCCTCCGGAAGACAACAGGTATATTCTAAAAAGAACATGGCTTACGAAAGAAGAGGAAGATGGCTATTATTATGGTTTTTCGAACGAAGGGCTATGGCCTCTTTGCCATAATACGCATACCAGGCCTGTTTTTAGAGAGATGGATTGGGAAATATATAAAAAGGTAAACCAAAAATTCGCTGATAGCGTGTTAGAAGAATTACCCGCAAAAAATCCATTTGTGTTTATTCAGGACTATCATTTCACGTTATTAGGCAGGATGATAAAGGAAAAACGCCCGGATGCCACCATTGCTTTATTCTGGCATATACCCTGGCCTACGCCTGAATCATTTTCTATATGCCCTTATCGCAAGGAAATCCTAGATGGTATGCTTGGCTGTGACCTGATCGGTTTTCATGTCCAAAGCCATTGTAATAATTTCCTGGATACGGCAAACCGACTCCTTGAATCAAGGGTAGATACAGAAAAATTCAGTGTTGTCCGGCTGGATAAGGAAACTTTTGTCAGGGCCTTTCCTATCAGTGTTGACGGACATATAACCAGCGATGCTATGGAAAGCGATGTAACCAAGCAAATAGAAAATATCAAAAAGGAATTTGACTTGGAAGATAAGATTATCGGCGTAGGAGTTGACAGAATTGATTACACCAAAGGTATCATTGAAAGGGTTCTCGCGATAGATAGATTTTTCGAGAAGTACCCCCAGTATAGAAAAAAGGTAGTATTTATGCAGTTAGCCGCTCCCAGCCGTGTCCATATAAAACGTTACCATGATCTTATATCGGAAATCGATGAATTGGTGGAAAAGAAAAACTGGAAACATATGGATGGAAACTGGAAACCGATTATTTACCTTAAAAAGCATTTTTCCCAAGATGAGATTGCGCCTTTTTACAAAATGGCGGATTTTTGTATAGTGAGTTCTTTACACGACGGGATGAATCTTGCAGCCAAAGAATATATAGCTGCAAAGAAAGATTTGTCCGGTTCGCTTGTTTTGAGTCAATTTACAGGCGCTGCGAGGGAATTAACTAGCGCGATACAGTTTAACCCCTACGCGATCGAGGAATTCGCCGATGCGATAAAGGCTTCATTGGAAATGCCTCTCGAAGAAAAAAGAAAACGGATGGAAAGTATGCGCAAGATAGTCACAGAAAATAATATTTACCGCTGGGCAGGAAATATTATTACAGAGCTTACGTCTCTAAAAAAGGTGTAAAATTTCTACTGGAGCAGCATGAATCATTTATTTTTTCAATTGAATAAACTAAAGAGCGTATTAAAGGATAAATTTATTTTTCTTTTCTTGGACTACGATGGTACATTAACACCTATAGTGCAGAGTCCGGATAAAGCAATTATCCATAGAAAAACCATCGAGATTCTTAGAGGTTTGTCAAAAACTCCACATTGCAGAGTGGCTATTATAAGCGGCAGGGCATTGAAAGATATAAAAAATAAAATAGGCTTAGAAGGGATAATTTATGCCGGCAATCATGGTCTGGAAATAGATGGCCCAAAGATTAAATTTAAGACTCCTGTTTCCCCGGGATATATGACAGTACTCAAAAAGATCAAAGCTGTTTTAAAAAAGAAACTGTCGAAGATTAAAGGTGTAATCGTGGAAGATAAAGGCCTTACCCTGAGTGTTCATTACCGGCTTGTTGATACAAAGGACACATGGCTTGTAAAGACGATTTTTCATGAGACACTGGCTCATTATATTGTAAGCAATAAAATTAAAATAAGGTCTGGTAAAAAGGTGTTGGAGATAAGGCCGTCTTTAGAATGGGATAAAGGTAAAATTGTATTATGGCTTCTTGCCAGGTTGAAATTTGTCCTTGGCAAAGAACCATGTGTTCCTATCTATGTCGGAGATGATATAACCGATGAAGATGCCTTCAAAGCATTAAAGAATGCAGGCTTGACTGTATTTGTAGGCGATTCAGGAAACTCTCATGCTAAATATTATCTGAAAAACACTCAAGAGGTAATAGAGTTTCTAGAACAGATTTTAAAAATTAAAAGAGACGAGAATATATGTCAAGATTAATCAAAGCCATAGAGCCATTCAGGTTCTATACAAGGTTGCATCTATCAGAATTGACTGGTCTTAGGGCATCAAATTTAAGCCAGTTATTGAGCGTAGTAAAACAAGTGCCAGGGTCATGTATTTACCATCATACGCATAGATTCTTGCAACAGCACCAATATCTGTCTCCTGAGCCGCCTAATGATTTTGCCTATTGGGTGAGCAAAGTGCTGGGAGAGGATGAGTTGGGAGAAAGATTGGCTAGTATTGATACGATCCAGTTTTCTACGGTTCGTAGTCTTAGGGATAAAATCATCGCGACTATTGAAGATTATCTGAAAAATAATATGTCAGCTAAGCTGAAGTTTGCCGGAGAAGGGGAAGAATTTCATTTTATGAAATCAGTAAGCTTTGTATTGCCGACAAATTATATTGCATATGATTTGAGAGAATTTGTAGATATAATTAAAAAAGTAACTATGGATTCCATATATTTTCATATCTTTGAATCGCGATTAAGATTGGAAAGAAAGACAAATGATTTTTCAAACTGGATAGAAACGTCTATCGGCGATAAAGAATTGTCAGATAAGATTTCAAGGCTTGATCCTTACACTCATACCCTGGAGGATCTAAGAAAAACAATCATTAAGATAGTAGAGGGGAAACTGCGGAATTAACAATGGCTAATATAGAAGAATATATACCGATAGTAGGGCAGCCTATCATAGATGATCTAAGGTTATTGGCTGAAAAACTTAAAGGTAAAGTCATACAGCATATTAACTCTACAGCAGTAGGCGGTGGAGTCGCTGAGATACTCAGCCGCATGGTTCCTTTATTGAGAGAGTTAGAAGTAGATACCCGATGGGATGTTATAAAGGGCGGAGAGCAATTCTTTGAGGTGACAAAAAAATTTCATAATGCTTTACATGGAAGGCCGGAAGAAATAACGCAGCGTGATTTTGATATATTCATGGAAACCAGCCTGGGAAATATAGAGGCATTAGATATTTACGGAGATATCGTATTTGTGCATGACCCTCAGCCTATAGCTTTGATAAAAAAGAAAGCTGGTAATAAATGGATTTGGCGTTGCCATATTGATGTGTCTAACCCTAACCAGAAAGTATGGGGATTTTTGGAGAATTTTATAATCAATTATGATAGCGCGGTATTTTCCGCGCCTAGTTTTTCGCAAAGGCTGCCTATAAGGCAGTTTTTGATAGCTCCTTCTATTGATCCTTTAAGCGATAAAAATAGAGAATTGCCCCAAGAGATAATAGATTCAGTGTTAAGAAAATATAATATTAGAAAAGATAAACCTATTATTACCCAAATCTCTCGTTTTGACCGTTTAAAAGATCCTGTAGGGGTTATTGAGGTGTATAAGCAGGTAAAGAAATACTTTGATTGTCAGCTTATCTTAGCTGGAGGCAGCGCTGCTGATGACCCTGAAAGTACGCAAGTTTTAGAAGAAGTCAGGGTTAAATCAGAACACGATAAAGATATGCATATTTTGTTGCTGCCACAGGATGACATAGTAGTTAATGCCTTGCAGAGAGCTTCAGATGTGATTGTGCAGAAATCTTTAAAAGAGGGATTTGGTTTAACTGTTGCTGAAGCGCTATGGAAGGGAAAGCCTGTTGTGGCTTCAAATGTCGGAGGCATACCCCTGCAAATAAAACATAAATATTCCGGCTTATTGTGCCATTCTATAGACGGTGCTAGTTTTGCTATTAAGCAGTTCCTTGCTAATCCAGAATATGCTAAAAAATTAGGGCAAAATGGCAGAGAGCATATAAGGAATAACTTTTTAATCACGCGCCATATTAGAGAATATATGTTGTTGTTTCTATCGCTATATTACAGAGAAGATGTAGTTTATTTATAAAAAAGAAGGTTTTATGACAGAAAATATATTAAACAAATTGGCTCCTTTTGTTCTTTTAGCAGTAATAGTATCCTTTTTTGTGTTTATTTTCATAATGAACAAGAAATTTAAAAAATAAAAAGAACACATACTAATGAAACTCAGCGGTTGGATATTTATGATATTCTCATGGACAATGATTCTGGGGATGGGAATATATTGTTTCAGCAGGATATTTAAAAAGAAGAGGCGTTAGTGCTATTTAATATTTTACAGCAATTGGAAGTGCTTCTGCTTGCAGTTTTGTTTTCTATATTGTTTATGTATCAAAATAACAGGAAGGCAAAAGAATAAAAAGAAAAGAAGTTTTAAAGCAATACTAAACCTTAAGGAGGTATTCATATCATGAATAATTTTGTGGCAAATTTAATAGTTTTTGTTTTACTTGGAGGAGTGTTTACTTTTGTTATTTCTGTAGTTATTCATAGCAGGCGGCTGGAAAAAAAAGAAAAAGAACAAAATTTAAGAAAAGATCAAGCTAAGGCTTAAGATAAGAACCAAAGAGGTTAAGAAGGATGATTTTTATTTGTTTAAAATTTGCTATCTGCGTCACAATAATCTTTTTTATCGGTAAGCGCGTAGCCAGATATGGCGATGTTATTGCAGAAAAAACTGGCCTGAGCGGGCTATGGATTGGCGTAATATTGGTATCAATTGCTACTAGTCTTCCGGAGATATTCACTGGCGTAGGGAGTACGGTTTTTGTTAACGCTCCTGACCTTACAGTAGGCAATTTATTTGGAGCAAATACATACAATCTTTTAAATATCGCTGTTTTAGATGCCGTTAATAAAGGCGCACCTTTATTAAGTTCAGTCTCTATAGGCCAATCTTTAACAGCGGGATTAAGCCTTATTCCTTTATCTATTGCAGCCATCGGAATATTTTTGAGCTCAAGGCTGCCGCAAATCGCTTTCTGGAATATTAGCTTATATAGCATTTTGATTTTAATTTCATATCTTGTCTCTGCAAGGATGATTTTTGGATTTGAAAGAAAACAACAGCTACTATTTAAAGAGCTACAAAAAGAAGGAAAAATACTATTTAAATATGATAACATCTCATTAAAAACAGCTTGTATCCGTTATGGGGTGACAGCGCTTATTATTGCCGCAGCAGGAATCTGGCTTGCCTATATTGGAGACGAATTAGCGCAGTTTTTAAACCTTGGTCAGAATTTTATAGGCAGCCTGTTTCTTGGTTTTGCTACTACTTTACCAGAAATAACAGTTTCGATAGCCGCTATTCGCTTAGGCGCTAAAGAAATGGCAGTGGCGACTATGCTCGGCTCCAATCTTTTTAATATAGCAATCATTTTTATCAATGATATGTTATATGGAAGAGCGCCTATCTTTAAGGCATTATCACAAAATCATATCTTTACTGCTTTTTTAGTTATTCTTATGACTATCATAGTTAGCGCAGGTTTAATCTTAAAGCCAAAAAAGAAGACAAGATTAGGCTTAAGCGTCTATGCTATATGGTTGATCATAGTATTTATTATAGGTGCTTATATTAATTTTAGTTTGGGACATAAATAAAGGAGGAACGTAATGAGACACAAATTAATTGCCCTTGTTTTATTAGGAATTTTTCTCTTACCATGGGAACTCGAACGAGTTATAACCTGAAACTTGCTACGAATATAATAAGAAAGTTTATGGCGCTAATAAAAGTATATGGTTTTTAATGGACAAGAAAAATCAAAATTTAAGTTACATATAGGAAATGTTAAAATTGAACATAAAGATGATCCTATTGCTTCGTATCAACTTATCAAGATTATTCTGCTTGCATTGAAGCTCGCTGAGATAGAGAACAAGGACGAAATAGAAAGAATTCAAAAAGATTTTATTACAGACTGACAGCTTTTCTCGTAGACAAACCATCTCTTAGATGTCAGAATATATCTTGTGAATAAGAGTCCTTTTGCAATAGTTTCTATATTTTTTATCATAGGAATTCTTTTAGGTAAATTTCTCTCAGGCCATATCAGCTTAATTCAAGTTTTTTGTGCCTCTCTTTTTTTTATAATAGCCACGATTATTTTTATACGATTTAGCAAGATAGCGCATATCTTTTTATTCTTATCAATAATCTCTTTAGGCGCACTTTTATATTTAAACTCTAATATATTCCCGTCGAATCACATAAGCCAGTTTTTAGGAAAAGATAAAATTAAAGCTGAAATAACAGGTGTTATAAAAGGCCCTGCTGAAGCGAGAGGGGTGTATTATGGGAAAGTCAGCTCAAGATATATTTTTGAATTAGAAAATATAAACGGTTCAGAAGTTACAGGGCTGGCGCTTGTCAGGATACAGACGGAAAAAGATTATCAGTATGGGGATAGATTATTGGTGAAAGGGATGATAAGGAAGCCTGGATTACCCAATAATACTTCTCGACTTCGTTCCTCGCTTCGCTCGGGACTTCGCTCGAAGAATATTGATGCTATTAGTGTTCGAGCGCAGTCGAGAACTAATTTTGATTACAAACAATATCTGGAAAATCAGAATATCTTTGCTATTATAAACGCATCAGAGAAAAATGTTACACTATTATCGCATAATTATAAGGCAAATCTTATTATCAAGTTTGCTTATCTTGTCCGCGAGAAAATAAAGAATCAGTTTCTCGAAAAGATGCCTCTTGAAAGCGGGGCGTTTTTAAGGGCGATTTTACTTGGGGACAGGTCAGAACTTCCAAAGAAATTAAACGAATCTTTCAGAAATTCCGGCACGATGCACATCCTCCCAATCCAAAACACGAAAAAACATAATTATCCATCTTAAAGCTCTCTTACCCTATAAAAATCAGTTAGTTAAGACAAATCACCCAACGAGAAATTACACAACTATCTATGTCGGCCTAACCCCAATCCAAGTCCAAAAACTCGCGAATTTAGCCAAAAAACAGGGAAAAACAGAGTCTACTGCCTTACGAACAATACTTGATACATATTTCAAAGGCATAGAAAAAATAGGGCTTCCTTATGAGCCTTACAAGAAATTCTCTCCTGTTGGCCTAAAAGTCTTACCAAGAACCATAAGAAAAACGCAGGATGCGAGATTACGGGAATTGATGGCAAAAACAGGCAGGAAGATATCGGAGATAGCCAGGGAAGCGGTCAGAGTTTTTTAAAAACATCATGAAATAGAAAACATCCCTCAGAGATTATTGCGCTCAGAGCAAAAATGAATGATTATTCACAAAAAGCGAATGTTTATGATTAATAAAAACACCTTGCTTTCTCTCTATGGAAGTTATAGATTTTTGTTGACACTTCCAAAAATATATGTAAAATGGAACTATGTATTCCAGATTAATAGAACCTCCAAAAGATAAAAGTTTCTTTTTATTTGGTCCCAGAGGCACAGGCAAGACTACGTGGGTAAAGTCCAGATTTCCCAGGGCTATTTACTTAGATCTTCTGGAAGCCGAGCTTTTTAATGATCTTTTAGCCAATCCTCAAAGGCTTGAAAACTTTATACCAAAGGATTTTAATGATTGGGTTATTATAGATGAAGTCCAGAGGATCCCTGAACTTTTAAATGAAATCCATCGGCTCATTGAAAAAAGTAAGTATAAATTTATTTTAACAGGTTCCAGCGCCAGAAAGATAAGGAGGAAAGGAGTAAACTTATTGGCCGGCAGAGCTTTGTCATATCATCTATATCCGCTTACTTCTGTGGAACTCGGAAAGGATTTTGACCTTAATCATTCTCTCGCTTACGGCCAGCTTCCCTGCGTTTATACTGAAAAAGATGCCAAGGCTTATTTAGAAAGTTATGTTAAGACCTATCTTGAAGAAGAAATACAGCAGGAAGGATTTACCAGAAATCTTGGGGCATTTTCAAGATTTTTAGAATCAGCCAGTTTCTCGCAAGGGTCAGTTTTAAATATTTCATCAGTAGCGCGCGATTGCAGTGTTGAACGAAAAATCGTTGAAAGTTATTTTACAATATTAGAAGACCTGCTTATAGCCTATAGAATCCCTGTTTTTTCTAAAAGAGCTAAAAGACGTATGGCGGCTCATCCAAAGTTTTATTTCTTTGACGTAGGGCTTTATCGCACATTAAGGCCGCGAGGCCCTCTCGACATACCTGAAGAGATAGGAGGTCATGCTTTTGAAACACTTTTTCTACAGGAGATAATGGCAATAAACTCCTATTTTAGGCTGGGCTACAATATATTTTACTGGATGACGTCTAACAATATCGAGGTAGATTTTGTGTTGTATGGCGATAAAGGTATCAAGGCTTTTGAGATTAAACGAACGAACAGGATCTCCAGTTCAATGTTTAGGGGATTGAAGGCTTTTCAAAAAGATTATGCCGGCGCTAAGATGTATTTTATTTATGGCGGAGAACGCCATCTACGGGAAGGCGATATCGCTATCCTCCCTATGAAAGATGCCTTAAAAGAGCTTCCTAAAATATTGTCCTATTAGTTTTGCAATAATGGTAAAATAATCTAAGAGACATGTGGAAAGCTTACAGTGATATCGCTCTACGGTACCCAAAGATTCCTTTATCTGAAGAAAGACGTTTGATTTTAAAAGCTCAAAAAGGCTCCCGCCTTTGCCAAGGCTTCGGCGGGCAGGCAGAGAAAAGTAAGGATGAAATTGTCCTTCGCCACATCAGCTTTTTAATCTTCCTGATCCATAAAGTAGCATTTCCTGCCTTAATTCAACGGTTCGGCGAGGACCTACTCGGAGAGGCTATTCTGATTACTCATAAGAAGATTGAAAGTTATGATCTTGATTACTGTGATGAGCAAAGTAATCCCAACCCTGTTAAATTTGTCTCTTATATTTGGAAACGAATCGATGGATTTATAATAGATTATTTGAAGAAGGAAATAAACGAGCCCAAACGGATAAGACATCAACTGCTACAGGAAATTGGGATTTGAACAATAATATCAAGATAGGCAAAAATTTTTCATTAGCATACCTTGAATACCTCCTAATTTATAGGGCATGCTTATATAAAGGTTAGGGAACAGGCATGCCTGTTCCCTACATAAACAGAAGCCTTAAAGAGGGCTATTTTTTTGCCGAGATTATGGAAAAGATTAAAAAAGCGTTAAGCCTAATAGTAGTTATAATATTTATATCCTGCGAAGCATATGCTATAAATCTGCCTAAAAAAACTCTTCTCAGGCCTTATCTTGCGAACAGCGCTAAGGAGGAATTCAGAGAAAGATTTAGAAACGCCTATGGCTTTGATCGCTATAAATGTCCTACTCCATTGTTAGATGGCCTTAGAGAAGGCAGTTCTCAGCGACGGGTTGCCTATAGTAAGGCGGTTGTGCCATGGTTGTCTGATCCCGAGGTCCAAGATGCTCTGATCAGCTGGTTAAGAGGATCCGATAGGGATTTAAAAATAGCAGCTATGGATATTCTACAATTTGGCCTCAAAGAAGAAAATCTGCGCAAACGCCTTTTATCACTGCTTGATAATTCAAATGCTTTGCTCCGGTATGGCGCTGTCCGGATATTATCAGCCGGCATTCTGGATGACACAGAAATCGCCTCTCGTATAGCGGCAAAGATTTTCGATACAGATTTAAGTACTCAATTTTCGGCTATCGAGGCTTGCTCCTTTTTGTTAACAGGATTTTCTGTTTCCGGAAAACTCAAGGCTGACTATTTACAGCTTATTGACAAGTCTGACGGCGATACTCGGGTAGCGATTATAAATGCGCTTACTCCCCTGGTACCAACAGATGCTGTAGTATATGAAAGGCTCTTAACTTATCTTAAAGAAGGCAATGAGGATAAATGCATAGTCGCTGTGATAGCCGCTATCGCCCCATCCATAGATAAGTATGATGAGATTGAAAAAAAGATTGAAACTATTTTAGGATCGGCACCGGTCAGGTTAAGGCTCCAGATACTACTAAAACTGCAGGACGTCCATTCTAATAAAATCCGTTTAAACAATCTCCAAAAACCAGAATATGCCCAAGAAAAAGACCAAATGTTACTAGGTTTCCCAAACGGCCCTTTCAGCGCACCTAGCTTACTGGCATATGCCGAGACGATTGCACGAAACATAGTTGGAGATCTTCTTCAGAAGAATCAAGGAGGCCAAATAAATCCCCTTAAAGAGCTCAATTTAAACCGCGTGGGGCTTTGAGAAAAAAGATGCTTATTATCTCTTCGTTATAAGAAGAGATTGAAAAATCCCCAATCCCTCAATAACATCAATTTATTCAGAAAACAGTAATCCATCTGTTACCAGTCCTGACATTAGTAAGGCCGATAATCAGTTCAATTGAAAACTTCAAGTATTTACCCCTATCGAAAAGAGAATTTCTGGAATTAATTGCTGTTTTACCAAGCCCGCAGGGCAGAGAGTGGGTTCATTTTGTAATATATTACCTTACAAAAACATGCAGACTGCACTCGGCCTTAAATCATATCTTGCCATCTCTAAAATCTCTATGTTCTTAAAATGCCTTTAATGAAAGATGGAGGTAATAATTTCCATAGACAAACTATCCTTTAGATGCAAAAATATATCTAATGGATAAAAGGCCATTAGGTGTAATTAGTGTATTCTTTATAATTGGTATTATTTTGGGTAGGTTCTTGCCGGGTAGTGTTACACTATTTCATGTATTCGTAGTTACCCTGATTCTTATAACCCTCACCCTAACCCTCTCCCTTAAAAGGGAGAGGGGATACAAGATAGCACATGCCTTTTTATTCTTATCAGTCATTTCAGTAGGTTCGCTTTTATATCTGAACTCCAATATATTCCCGCCGAATCATATAAGCCATTTTTTAGGAAAAGATAAGGTTAAGGCAGAGATAATCGGGACTATAAAAAGCCCGGCTGAAGCGAGAGGGGTATATTATGGCAAGGTTAGGTCGAGGCATGTGTTTGAGGTGGAAGCAGTAAAAGAGCATAGCGCAAAGAGCATAGCGCATAGCGGAAAAACAGAAGAAAACGAATGGCGGACAGTCAATGGCCTGGTACTCATGAGGCTTCAGACGGAGAAGGATTATCAGTATGGGGATAGGCTGATGGTAAAAGGTACAATAAAAAGGCCCCTTACCCTCACCCCAGCCCTCTCCCATAAATGGGAGAGGGAGAAAAGGAGGGCGAGTTCCAAGTTTAATTATCGTGAATACCTTGAAAGGCAGAATATATTCGCTATTATAAACGCATCAGAAAAAAATGTTACATTATTATCACATGACTACAAAACAAATCCTGTCATCAGATTTGCCTATTTTGTCCGCGAAAAACTAAAGAATCAATTCCTTGAAAAAATGCCTATTGAGACAGGCGCGTTTATGCGAGCGATTTTGCTGGGAGACAGGTCGGAACTGCCCAAAAAATTAAACGAATCCTTCAGGAATTCAGGCACAATGCACATACTTGCGATAAGCGGTTTGAATGTCGCGCTTCTTGCAGGTGCGTTTTTGTTCTTATTTAAGCTTTTAAGGCTAAAGAGGGAGATTTATTATATACTGACTATGTTATCGCTAGTATTTCTAATGATCCTTACAGGCTCAAGCGCATCTGTGGTAAGGGCTACTATTATGTGTATTGTTTTTTTAACAGGCAGGTTGTTGGGCAGGCCTGTGGATGCGTATAATTCTCTTGGCACAGCAGCTCTTATTATACTCGCAATAAATCCAAAGGATATTTTTGATATAGGGTTTCAGCTTTCGTTTATAGCAGTATGGTCAATGGTATATTTTATGCCGAAACTGACGCAGTTTATAAAAAAGGATTGGAATTTTTATATCAGGAAATACCTGCTGGAACCGCTGGCAATTTCAATCTCTGCAACGTTAGGCACATTTCCTTTTATCATGTATTATTTCAGCATGGTTACACTGATAGCTGTTATTTCTAATATTTTAATAGTCCCGTTAATGTTTATATTGATGATAGGCGGTTTATGTTTTATTGCGTTAGGCTGGATACCATTTATGGGATTTTTAATATCAAGTTTTAATAATACATTGGCAAATGTGATATTTTTTCTGGCAGAGTTTTTTGCAGGCATAAAGTTTGGGCATTTTAATATATAATTAATACTGTTTTTACCGCGTAGGCGGGGTTTAAACCCCACCTACGCGGTGTGTTTTGGGTTTGACCGAATTTAAACAAGGTGTTAAAATAAAGTATTATGAACCCAGCCTTTCTTTTTGGGCTGGGATACATATTAGGAAGGAAGGGCTGGGTGAAAATCAATGGCAAGTTTCTCACAACTGGGATAGGAAGCCTTCCGTATCTGGATGCAGAAAAAAGCGTCAGAATGATATGCGGCAATTTTGACATACCTTTCTGGCCTCAGCTTCCAAAAAGAAGTTTCAAAGAAAATATGTATAGCCAGTTCAGCCAGGGCTTGCCAGGGCTTGTTATAGATGATAAAAAAAGGACTATCTATGTTGATAGCTCTAAGGATTTAAGCGAGGACCTTGCTGGGATATATGAGGCAGGTATTTCAGGAGATTATGATTCATTTGGAATTACGGAAGAATTCGCAGAAGGCTTTTACAGTTTTATTAAAGAGGCAAAGAAACATAAGTCAGAGTATGTAAAAGGCCATATCACAGGCCCTGTAAGTTTCGGCCTTGGGGTAACTGATGAAAAAGGCAAATCTATTATTTATAATGATGGTTTGAAAGAAGCGTTTGTCAGGTTGTTGGAGATAAAAGCTATATGGCAGATTGATAGATTGAAGCTCTTAGCGGGAAAAGTCATAATATTTATAGACGAACCTTATCTTACGAGTTTTGGATCCAGCTTTGTAAATATAAAAAGAGAAGATGTTGTATCAATGCTGGATTCTATTATAGACGGGGTGCATTCAAAAGGTGCGATGGCAGGGATACATTGCTGCGGCAATACAGACTGGTCAATGATTGCCGAAACAAAAGTAGATATTATAAATTTTGATGCGTATTTATATGCGGATAACCTTTCGCTTTATTCTAGAGATATAGATAGATTTTTAAAAAGAGGAGGATATTTGGCGTGGGGTATTGTGCCTACTTCTGAAGCTATACTGAAAGAGACGGGCAGCACTCTTTTTAAAAAATTGAGTTTGCAAATAGATAATTTGGAGAAAAAATCTATAGATAGAAATTTGATAATATCAAATTCGCTCCTTACCCCAAGCTGCGGAATGGGCACATTGTCTGAAGATTTAACAGAAGATATTGTAGCCAAACTTTCCGAATCAGCTAAATTATCAAAAACCCTAAATTAATTAGAAAACCAACAATATCGGTTTTCTAATTGTTTGCTATGAGATATACGGAGATTATTTTGCCTTTCAAGATAAAGAGCGGTATTTTGGCTTTGGGCGCTCAGTCAAAGGCTAGTTTTTGTTTTGCCAGAGGCGGCATTGCTTATTTATCAGATTCAGCGGGAGAGCTAAGCGATTTCGGGAATTTTAAAAAATTTGAAAAACAGATTAAACTATTGCAGAAAAAGTTTAAAATAAGGCCAGATGTTATTGCCTGCGACTTACATCCGGAATATGTTTCCACTAAATATGCTCTGCGAATGACGGACGACGACCGAAAGGAGTCCCGAGCGAAGCCGAGGGGCGGACGACGACCGAAGGGAGTCCCGAGCCCCTCGGCTTCGCTCGGGATAAACTCCGCCGAGGGGCGGACAACGAAATTAGTTCTTAAGAAGATCCAGCATCATGAAGCGCATGTAGCGAGTTGTATAACTGATAATAATATAAAAAGCGAAGTAATAGGGGTTGCATTTGACGGGACTGGTTTTGGGTTGGATGGAAGTATATGGGGAGGGGAATTTTTTGTAGGCGGCATAAAAGGATTAAAGAGGGCGGCTTATTTAAAATATATTCCGATGCCGGGGGGAGAAGCCTGTGTTAAAGAGCCATGGAGGATGGCGTTTAGTTATATATATGCGGTATATGGTAAAAAGGGATTGGCCTCGCTCGGAGAGCTCGGCACTTCTTTGGACATTATGTCCTCGGCCGCTTCGTCCCGCCCTTTCTTTGGAAAGGGCGGGGCTTCGCCCGCAATGACAGATAATAAAGATATATTGTTTCAGATGATAGATAGAAAAATAAATTCGCCGTTAACTTCAAGCATGGGCAGGTTGTTTGACGGCGTTTCAGCGCTTATCGGAATATGCAGATTTGCAGGATACGAAGGTGAAGCAGCAATTGGGCTGGAGAAAATAATAGCCGGCACAGAATATATAGCAAAGAGAAAATATAGTTTTAAATATAAAAATGAGAATGAAATTATAATAATAGATTGGGAACCTGTGATAAAAGGGATTGTTGAAGATTTTAAAAAAGGGGTTGATAAACCTGAAATTTCAATAAAATTTCATAATGCTATTTGTGATATGATAAAAGAAACCTGTAATTTATTGAAAAAAAAATATAAAATAGAACAGGTTTGTATGAGCGGAGGGGTGTTTCAGAATAAGTATCTGAGCAGCCGCATAAAACCAATGTTGGAAGAAGAAGGATTTGGTGTTTATCTGCATAGAAATGTTCCAACGCATGACGGCGGCATTGCATTGGGACAGGTAGTTTTAGCTGGAGTGTAATATGTGTTTAGCCATACCCATGAAGATTTTGAAAATAGAAGGCGATAGGGCAAATGTATCTAACGGAGGGGTGCAGCGCACCATAGGCATTAATTTTTTGAAAAATCCCAAGATAGGCGATTATGTTATTATGCATGCAGGATTTGCGATAGAGAAATTAGATACGGCTAAAGCAGAAGAGACATTAAAGATATTAGAGGAACTCCAATGAAATATATAGACGAATTCAGAAATATAGGCATAGCAGCTAAAATATCGAAACTTATACAAGAAGAGGCCAGGGGCTTTAAGCCGGTAAGTTTTATGGAAGTATGCGGCACGCATACTATGGCTGTTGAAAGGTTTGGTATCAGGCGGATGTTGCCGGAGAATATAAGGCTTATTTCCGGCCCTGGGTGCCCTGTATGCGTGACCCCTAAGAATTATATCGATAAAGCGATAGAACTTTCTAAGATAGAAGGTATAATTGTATTTAGTTTTGGAGATATGTTAAAAGTCCCCGGCACAGATTCCAGCCTTTTAAAACAAAAGTCAAAAAGTAATGTTAAAATAGTATATTCGCCTTTGGATGCTGCTCAGTTTGCAGAAAAAAATCAGGATAAAAAAATAGTATTTTTGGGAATAGGATTTGAAACAACAACGCCTACTATAGCAGCTACTGTAAAATATGCAAAAAAGAAAAAACTGAAAAACTTTTTTGTGTATTCAGGCCATAAAGTAATGCCGCCTGCGATGAAATTGCTCGCAAGGGATAAATTTATAAATATAAAAGGGTTTTTATGTCCTGCTCATGTGAGCGCAATTATAGGTTTAAAGCCTTATGCTGAAATAAATAAAAAGTATGGCATGGCATGCGTGATATCAGGTTTTGAGCCTCTTGATATATTGCAGTCTATTTTAATGCTCATAAGGCAGGTTAAATTAAATAAGACAAGGGTTGAAAATCAATACAGCCGCGTAGTTAAAGCCTCTGGTAATATCAAAGCGCTTCGCCTTATTGATGAGGTTTTCTCAATAAAGGATTCTGATTGGAGGGGTATAGGAATTATACCAAAAAGCGGGCTTGTTTTAAGCAGAAGATATGCAGATTTTGATATTGAAAAAAATACAGACCTATCTGAAGTAAAAACAAAAATTGATAAAGGCTGTATGTGCGGCGACGTATTAAAAGGTATAAAAACACCTCTAGAATGCGGCTTATTTTCTAAAAAGTGTGCTCCAGAAAATCCGCAGGGCGCGTGTATGGTATCAAGCGAAGGCACGTGCGCTGCATATTACAGGTATAGTCCGGGTAGAAAATGAAAACTATAACTCTTTCGCATGGAAGCGGCGGAACTCTGATGCATGAACTGATAAAAGATTTATTTATAGCAAATCTGGATAATCCTTTTTTGAATAAGCTGGGAGATGCCGCGCTTATAAAATTCGGAGCCGGAAAGTTAGCATACACCACTGATTCTTTTGTTATTAAACCTTTATTTTTTCCAGGCGGAGACATAGGGAAGCTTTCAGTATGCGGCACAGTTAATGACCTGGCTGTTTCAGGAGCTATGCCAAAATATTTATCCTGCGGGATGATAGCAGAAGATGGGTTTAGTTATGCTGATTTGGAGAAAATAACAGTCTCTATCAAAAATACATGTAAAGCCGCAGGCGTAAATATAGTGACTGGGGATTTTAAGGTTGTTGAGAAAGGAGCTGTTGACGGGATATTTATAAATACATCAGGAATAGGGGAAGAGTTTATTGATTCAGAAATATCTCTTTCAAGGATAATGCCAGATGATAAGATTATAATAAGCGGGACAATAGGGGACCACGCTGCTTCAATACTTTTAGCCAGAGAGAATCTGAAATTCAAGGCTAGGATTAAAAGCGATTGCGGCCCTCTTAATAAATTTGTATCCTCGATAATATGTAAGGGTATAAAATTCATGAGAGATCCCACGAGAGGCGGCCTGGCTACTACGCTGAATGAAATAAGTCTTGCTTCAGGTTATAATGTTGCTATAGAAGAATCCAGTATTCCTGTAAAAAAATCAGTCAGAGCTTTATGCGAGATATTGGGTTTTGACCCTTTGTATATGGCTAATGAAGGCAAACTGATTGCAATAGTTTCTAAAGATATTGCAGTAAATGTATTGTCAAAAATGAAAAAGCATGTTTTAGGCAAAGACGCCAGGATTATAGGAGAAGTTAAAAAAGAGAAAGATAAAAAAGTTTACCTAAAGACTCAGTCAGGCGGCTTGAGGATTTTAGATATGATAACTGGAGAACAGTTACCACGAATTTGTTAAAATAGGTCCCTATTTTAAGAGATATGGCTAAAAGCAAAGAATATCAAAAAAGATTTTACAGGGAATTGACGAAAGACAGTGATCTTATCGGGCAGGATGTCATTGTAAAGGAAACAGACCTTTTTATTTTTGCAGAAAAGGATATAAAAAATATAGCAAAAGAGATTATAAAAAAATACAGGACGCAGATAGAGGATTATATAAGAAAAAGGCCTGAATTTATGGTAAGCCTTGAGCCGATAAGCATGGACCCTAATGCCTCAGATATTATAAAAGAAATGATCTATACGACTAAGCTTGCAGGTGTTGGCCCAATGGCAAGCGTTGCAGGGGCTGTAGCAGAATTTGCAGGCAATGAACTTCTGGCGTATTCTAAGCAGATTATTATAGAAAATGGCGGGGATATATTTATAAAATCAGATAAAATTCGTACGATTGCAATTTATGCAGGAGACTCCCCTCTTAGTAATAAGATTTTTATAAAAATAAAACCAGAAAATACGCCTATCGGAATTTGCACATCTTCCGGCACTGTGGGACATTCTTTAAGCTTTGGGAAAGCAGATGCTTGTGTTATAATAGCTAAGTCTGCGATTTTGGCAGATGCAGTTGCAACTGCAACATGCAACAGGATTAAGGAAAAGAAGGACATTGCGCCAAGTCTTGAATTTGCTTTGTCTATAAAAGGAATCAAAGGCGCAGTAGCAATACTTGGAAAAGATTTTGGAAGCATGGGAAATATAGAACTAACATGAAAGCAGGGAACGGTTTCAAACCGTTTCCTGCAGCAGGAGATCAATATGGATTCTAAAAGAATTGTTTTAAAATTTCCTCATAAATTAGTAGATCAGCCGATAGTATACAAATTGGTGAAGGATTTTGATCTGGAATTTAATATATTAAAGGCGTATGTTACTCCGAGGGAAGAAGGCCTTATGGTTCTTGAACTTAAAGGAGAAGGCGATAGTCTTGATAAGGCCTTGAAGTATATAAAATCTATCGGAGTGAGCGTTCAGCCTCTTTCGAAAGATATCAAAAGGAACGATTCGAAGTGCACCCATTGCGGCGCTTGTGTACCGATCTGCCCTACTGGCGCGCTTATTACGGACCCATTGACTAGAAAAGTACTTTTTTATGACACAAAGTGTATTGCCTGTGAGCTTTGTATAAAGGCTTGTCCGCCAAGGGCAATGGAATTGCATTTTTAATCTTGACATAAAATCGGGTTTGTGTATTATAAAGTATAATTACTTTGTTTCAATCTTACCTTTAATAATTTACAGTACTTTGTTAGTTTTTCAGTTTTGTCTTAAATCGTTCTGATTTGATGTTGTATAAGGAGCAAGCCAATTCTTTGTTCTTTGATAGCAGGAAGCTGGAGTCAATGATGATAAGTGAAGCAACA
>Ga0247841_10000231_pt1 | contig 152513 bp, 148 predicted proteins | sample LaCruzMarch2015__2_FD_192410 | JGI IMG/M metagenome (GOLD analysis project Ga0247841, IMG submission 192410) | Freshwater microbial communities from meromictic Lake La Cruz, Castile-La Mancha, Spain - LaCruzMarch2015_18m | ecosystem: Environmental > Aquatic > Freshwater > Lake | place: Spain... | reverse complement strand
ACCTCAATCATTGAAACGGTTGAATGATTGACACTAAAAGTACTCCATTTTACAGAAAAATACTCTCAAAATTTGCTCACTCTGAAAATGTCCAGCAACTTTTTTTGAGTAATATGCCCATTGCGAGCGCAGTGAAGCAATCTATCCAAGCAGAAGCTCAGGTATAAATGTTAAAATCAATTTGGTAATACCACTGATCGTTTAGGCGCTTATGATCAAAATATTACTGCTAATATTGATCCTGCTCCTGACCTGCTCCTGACCTCCTTCATGACCTTTATCCCCCACCTCTATTGTTGTCCATGTATGAGCCATCCTGTTTTTAATAGAATTATATAGCGCAGAGATCGATCTTATGCTGATAAATGCCCTTTCGGGTATCGTAATCCATGGTATAACCGGCCACGCGGTAGAAGGATGCGGTCTGATTGCCAGGTGTATCCGTGATGGCGAGAACATCCCACTGTTCTACCCCACAGTGTGGGGGAATGGTGACCTGTGCCATTGCGCCATCAAGGCGGGCCTTTGCAAGTTGGGCCGTGGCCACTGCGGCCGCGACGGTGGCGGTGGGGATGGCGGGGTTGTGGTGGGCATCCATGCGCTCACCGACCAGGTCAACGTCGGCCTGTGTGATGGCGCTCCCGGCCACCTGTGCGCCGGTAGCATCCGAGCCCACGACGTAAGTACGGTTGATATCCGGAGCATCAACGGCATACACAGCCGCGAGGATGGGATGAAAACCTGCCGGAGGATCAGCCATTATTCAGTCAGGGCGGCGACCGGCTTTAAGGTGGCAATATTCACTTCAAGGTGCGCCCGGTCGGCCGCTTTGCCGGCGCTATCTGTGAGCTCCGCATTGGCATCGGCGGTTTTTATGAGCAAGCCGAACACGGATTTCTTGGCCTGGGTGATGGTTACGGCACCTTCGGATACGGCGATGTTGCCATGCTGGTCCTCCGGGATTATGGCATAAAGATCATTTATATTCATAATCAGCCCTCGCTTATAAGTGTAATAGACATTATGCGGATACACAGGATATCAGTGGCCGATTGAGAGGTAACCTGTAGAACAGCATCACCACCATAGGTTAAAATAGCCGCGTTCAAATAACTAAGTACAGAGGAACCTGAACCGGCACCAGTGGTTAAATCTTGATAAGCGGATGCAGAATATGGTATTTGATATCTTAAATAATTCGCTGTTCCTAAAGTAGTCGCTTCCCCGCCAAGTCGAAGACACCCTTGACCTGCCATGGTGAAACTGAGAGCCTGAGCACCACTGGTTGATCCTGAACCTACTCCATACCATAACTCACAGACTGAAATTACGGGGCTATGATTACCAGGTGACCAGAAAAAGAAATAGAATGTATGAGCAGAACCATCTTTGAGTAGATTGTAGATGATTTCCTTTGTGCCCACTAAAGTAGCCTGAACGGCCAGCTGATTGCCTGTAGTGGAATAGGTCAGATCATAGAGTAGATGATTTGCATCCTGAGCATCCACATACACCCTGCATCTGAGATCGTGCGTACCATCATCCGAATCGATGGTGACACTGAAGCGAGAGGCAATACGCATAATTGCCAGTCTACACGCAGCCAGGGTAGATGCCGCTCCATTCAAGACCGTGGCGGTGGACAAAGTCTGTGTCGATGAATAATCGGCATTACCCACACCTGAAGCCTCGGCGGTGGCGGAGATGGTTTTGGTTGCGGCTTCCAGATCACCGGTATCCTTTAAAGTAGGAAACCAACTGATATTTTCAATGATCCGTCGAGAATTGGAATGTAATTTATTTGCCATCAATTAACTCCCTGGCCTTCATAATCAAGTTGATAGGTGGCATGGCCAGTGCCATCGATTACCTGCAGGACCAGCCGGTCCCACTGGTTGGAGTAATGGAACTCCGCGACCTCCGCGGGGGATAGAGTGGTTTCGGGGACGAGAGTGATGTCGAGGCCGCCCTGCACGGCATAGCCGATAAGTCTATATTTCAGCGTCAAGGTGGCATGGGTGTTTTCGAGTAATATAGTCTTGTCGCCCAGCTCCGAGACGGCCCAATCGTGGGCGGTGACATAGGCAGCGGTGGTCGTACCGGTCTTAGAACCATTATCTAATTTCCACACAATAATTTCTCCCCGGACGTACCTAAAGGTACGCTCCTACGTTTATTCACGTTCTTTACGGGAACCTCAAATAATAGGACGCGGTATCGGTAATCAGGGGATTGACGATATAGCCAGTAAGGCCGACAAAATAGATAACATCCGGCACCAGGGCAAGGAGCTGGCGGAGGACCACGGCGGCATTCTCGCCAGTATGCACCTCGAAGCGGGGATAGGTGCCTATGATATCAGAGCTGCGGGATACATAGGACAGACTGCCGCCCACGGCCTGCACGAGCTTTTCTATGATGGCATACAGGGCGGTGACATCGCTGGCCTCATTCCAAAATACCGGCCGATTGAAAGAGTAACGTTCTAACAGAGCCCATGCATCAATACAATCTATGACCAGGTACGCATGACCGGGTGCACGGGCATAGGATATACGCTCGACATAGTATTTCCCTGCCACTGACAGAAGAGCGGACCCGGCCGTGTAACCGATCGATAAGGTGACTTCTGCTCCACGCTTCAATTTCCCCACGGCTGACGCCGCTCCGCCGCCGATGTTGTTATAAGTGCCTGCGGAATTATCCAGGGTAACTTCTAAAGAAGAAGGCGCCATGGGTTTGACAGTTTCCTTAACGGCAAGGATCTGCGCCGCGGTGACGGCGTAAAGTGTCCCTGGACCGGCACCAGCGGTGGGTGGGGCCCAAGAAGAGGGTAGAGATGAGCGCCAGACCTGGTTGGGCGCTGCGGCATACAGATAGGTTCCATCACAACACAAAGCAAAGCCATAGGTCGCGATAACATCGAGTGGCCATGCTCGGGACCAGTCACTATCTGTAAATGCAGTGCCTGGACGGAGACGGTAGAACCACGGTTTATTACCCTTAGCGAAGCTAAAAACCGCTCCGAGTGAAGCATGATAGGTAACATAAGGATCGTCGACGCCGAGGTTATCGGCGGCCTGTTGTTGCATGACAGAGCTGACCTGCTCGTAATAGGTTGGCACGCTGCGGCCCGGGCGGCCGGTGTGGAACTGGCGCAAATGCATGGCTGCGCTGAAATCCACACGGGCCTTGTATGAATTGATATAGGACCAGCCGGACCAGGTACCTGCGGAATATGATCCGCCATCACCATACACACCCCTGGCGAGACGGATATACGAGCCATCCAGAAGCAAGGCGAGTATATTCCAATCACCGTTATAGTAAAGTGCAAGGGCTGATATAGCATGATCACCGCTGATCTGACCAAGGCCGGTGGACCAAGTACCTGCCGTGCGCCGTTGAATATACAACGAAGTCGGATCATTTTTGTCAGAGGCATGGACGACGGCGAGGTCACCATTGGGTTTGAAAGCCGCTGCGCAGCCGCGTTCACAGGGGCGGGCATTCATCATGGCCGTGAAGGCCCCGAAGGTAGCACCGCTATCGGTTGACCGCTTATAATAAAGATAGGTTCCATCGTCATCAAAAGCAATTACCTCTGTCCCAGATGCTGCCATGCCGATGGAGTTATTGCTGACGCCATCGCCCCAATCCACCCAGGTCGTCCAATCATCACCAGATGATGGAGTGGTGACACGCTGGTATTTAATATGCACGCCATCCTTGCGCACGCGGCAAATCGAGCCATCGGCGGGCATGGCGGCCGAATGCCTGCCTAGGGCGGTGGCATCGGATACCAGCAGCTCCCAGTTATAATCTGACCACTGCAGGGCGGCCGCTGCGACGTTCGTCGGGTGATCATAACTTGCGACCTCCAGTTTAACAAGGGGATTACGGCTGGCGGCCCGTTGGGCAGTGGTGAAGGCGGTTGATAAAGTTCTCATATAAGATAAATTCCAAACTCCGATGTCATTGCGAGCGAAACGTGGCAATCTAACAACCTAGAATAGATTGCGTCGTCGCTTCGCTCCTAGCAATGACATGTAACAACTACTTGCCTTTAAATGACACCTAAAGAAGTTTCACGTAGTCCCAGCCCACCTGAGTAGGGCTGTAGGATTTGCCGCTGTAAATGCTCCAATCCACAGTTTTGCCGACGAGCTGGGCGAGGCCATCCTGGGCATTGTAGAGCTCGTTGAAATAGGATATGAGGTTACGCAGCTCGTCGAAGGTCTTGTCGCTGCAGGTTAAGCCGTTTGCCTTCTCATAGTCCTTTTTTAATTTGAGCAAATAGGTGTGGTAATTGTTGGCCTCGGCTAGGGTGGGGGGCTTGGGAAGTTTCGTCTGATATTTAAAGGCCTCGCTGAAAAGCTCAACGGCCTTGTCGACCAAGCGCTTGGCTTCCTCGATTCTCTTCGCTTTCGGCACCTCCCGGAGGTCGAAGTTGGTTATGATGGGATAATAGTAAAAGGCCCGGCTGATAGGAGTTACCTCGACACCATCCTTTCGGCAGGATTCCTCGGCGGTTCCGACCGCGGCGTCGATATCGAACGGGATATAGTTATCCCCCGGTGTAGCCGGCATGACAGACGCAACGGCTGGCTGCTGAGCTGGTGTGCTATCAGCTTTTGGGGATTGTTCCTGTTGAGCAACTGTTGAAGCGATCTTGGGGGCAACTTTGACTTTCTCTTTATCGATGCTGGCCTGCCTTATGACATAAACTGTGCCGACTATTGATATAATTGCCGCCCCGAGTACATCAACCAGGAAAGCGCCGGCTGCCTGTGCCTGGTTCGGGTCATGGATAATTAAGGGCAGGGACGCTGCGATCAGGGTCAGAATAGTGATGATAATTTTCTTGTAACCGTCCAGGGGGGTAGTTTCCATGATTTCAACTCCTTTGAAGCTGTGTAGCTTCGGATTTTATTTTCGGCCTCAAAAAGATGGCCTCTATCTGCCAAAAACAGGGGCATGCCCGTTTCCACCTGTTTTGTTATTTCCAGCATGGCATTAAATCAGGACGCATAATGCGACAGGGATTTGACAGCCTGCTGACCTGTAATGAGCGGCCAGGTGACGAGCTGCCAAAATGATCAGCTCGGGATCTGCATGACAACGGACACCGTTGTTACCCCAACGACTCAATAGCAGAGTGGCATAGTCGAGCAACACGAAATCAATGGTCTGCTCTACGGGCTTGCGGCCGATATCCCGCGTATGATGCGGAAGCTGCCAGGTTGCAGTATCATACTCATCCTCTCGGATGGCATAAGCATCAATGGGAAGGCCATCCTTAAATAGCTTCAGTTTCGCGGTCGCGGCTTCCTTGATCTTCGGCTTTGCCACTTTTTGCGGTACGGATACAGGAGGCGATTTTTTACGGACCATGAATTATTCCTCCGCTGACATTTGAAATGTTTTGAGTTTCCTAGTGATCGACCCGATGGTAATTTCATTAAGGAAAGCGGCCATCTTTGATTTAGCCTGGTTAGCGATAGCGGCGGCTTCCAGTTTATAACTGGCTGCGATCTGTTGAAGCTGGCGGCCTTCCTGGATATGCGAGTTGGCGCTTTCGAGATGGCGACCTGCTATCTGAACATAGCTCTGACGCTTAAGATTCAATTCCGAGGCCGTATTGATATAGGCATTTGCGGTGCCAATGTATTGTGCACTAGTGGCGATATAAGCGTTTCGTTTATCGTCCAGCGCCTTTACATGAGCAAGCTCTATCTGGGCGGCTGTAAGATATTCAGCGGCCTGGCGGATGCACTCAGCGGCCTGCTGATTGCAAGAATTGGCAGCGTCGATATCCTTACCAGCATAGGTAGCCCACTTACCAGCGGGATCTTCGCCTGTATTTGCAGTAGGGATAAAATCGTCACCGGTTGCAAGGTCTGTGACAGCTGCTCCGATGCGTATAGTAGAGGCTGTAAGGGCTGTGGTGGCCGCGGTAAGAGAAGTGCCTGCTGAAGTGACGCGGATGGCCACATCAGTCAATTTTGAGGCAATGGCGGCATCAATACTACCGCCCGCGGTGGAGATTGCGGAAGTCAGGGTAGCAATAGCGGCGGTAAGTTGTGTGCCTGCACTGGTGAGCTGAGTACTGATATCGGTGGCCACCGCGGCCGCACTGGTGAGAGCTGCTTCCGCCAGCGTGACCTTGCTCGAAACATTGGCAACGGCTGTGTTGGCGGCTTCAAGTGTCGTGGCGATCTTACCCGCAAGGGTAGTATCGGCATATTGTTCGAGGGCAAAGGCAAGTGCCCCCAGCTCGATTAAATCACTATATTTTGTGTCATAGGTGCGGGAAGCATCGGTCAAGGTATGGACGCCTGACCAGTAGACATAGCAATTCGCGGCGTCGCCCAGCTCCTGCATGTATAGGGTGTCCTGGATGATCGAAAAGGGCTTGAAGGTTGGCGGCTTATCGTCGACCGGGAACTCCAACTTATCAACGGATATGCGGTTTGTGCAGGTAGAAAGACTGATGGCATAATCTCCGGTCGTAGTGGCGATGGTGGTCTTCTGCTCATAGGGATGATGCCGCGAGAACATAGCCAGCGCGCGGGCAATAGCACGCTGAAGGTCTGCGTCTGCCCAGCGTTGTGAAACACCGGCCGGGTCGCCCAGGTCGGTACGGAGCTGCGCCACTAAATCAGCTAAATAAGTTGCCGGCATATCATTACCGCATCGTTGCCTGATCACTTGGGGAGCGGCCGGGGGAACCGGCCCGACCGCTCCCGCTATATGAAGGAGGCTACTTAAAGGGCAATCACTCCTTTAAGCCTAAGCTATACTATCCGCACGGCTGTTTAGAAAAAAGAGGATGGTATCGGCCGCGAGGATAATGCCGATGATGGTATTAGCATCACCGCTGGTGGAGGGCGCGGTTTCCGTTACCTGCCCATTATTGCTGCCTTCAGCCACGTAAACGGGATTGCCCGGGGTAGCCCCACTGTAGCCTTTGACTGCGGCGGTATGGGAGACGGGTACGATATCACCCGAGGCGCCGTCTTTAAGCGCGACCAGCCGCCCCTGTATGACCGAGTTGACAGTAGCCAGAGCGGGCTTCCAGCCCGAGCTGTAACCCAGTATGTCGCCTTCCTTGCAGGCTACGGCCAGTGCGACGGTTGGAGCAGCCGGACCGGGGGACCACTGGATCTGGCGGCCTTTGGCGGGATCAGAGAAAGCCATAATTAATCTCCTTTATCACCTCACCCTTGCCCTTCTCTTCGAGGAGAGGGGCACAGATAATAGAGAAGGGGCTTAGCCCCTTACTCAACATCCCCGGGGTTATGGTGGAATTATTTATTTGGATATTTACGCATTAGTCTTTTACGCCGATCAGTGCGGCAGCCTTGATATTGGAGAATAGGGCCAGGCTGACATACCATTTAATACGCGTGCGGGAGGCGTCCTTGGTCTCCATCTCTCCGATCCTGATTACCTGCAGCCCGCCGCGGTCGGTAAGCCCGCAGATGCCGTCCTCGCCGAAGGATAATGAATAGACGGTTGAGCAGGTATCACCGGTGTATGCGGTCTCGACGCTGCCCGACAGTGTATGTGTATCTTTGATGAAATCATTCACGGCGATGGGTATGCCGTTGTAGTACTGCACGAACTCACCCAGTGCGCCTTTGCCTACCTCGAGGTTATTGCCCGCCGCCCTGGCCAGCGCCATGATCTTGCGGCGGGAGCGCCTGCTCATCATCAGCAGGTCGGGTTTGCCTCCCTTGACCGCATCGACAAGCTGGTCGATCATAGAAAGCGTGAGAGTGGCGCCCGTTGCGCCCGCAGCGATAAGCTGGTCACTGGCAGCGCCGGTATTGATCAATTTGACCAGTCCGTCGAACTGGTTGGGGTTGGATATGTTGTCACCGTAGATGAGCTTATCCTCGAGCTCGTGACGGATCGCCTTGGCGGTGAGCTCGATGATGGCGGACTCTACGTCCTGAATATTAGAGCGCGTCTGCCTGATGTAGTTGTCCACATCGGCGTTCTGGCCCAGTATAGCCAACGTGGCCGTCTTTTGCGTGAAAGTGACAGCCGGGCTGGTGGTCCAGTCGTCATTGACGGCATGCCATTCCGCCGACGGCAGGGACAGCTCACGGTTATAGGTCAGAGCGTTGCCCTGTATCTCGATCCACGGCAGGAGCTGTAGCAGAGGGCTATCCTTGACGATAGTCTCGATAACACCCTGGTAGAGGACGTCATTGGAAAGCTTGGCGGCTTCGGTTAAAAGTGTTGCCATAAGTTACTCCTTGATCACCTCACCCCTTCAGGAAAGAAACCTGTAGGGGCGTACATTCAGGTGCGCCCAAACGGGCAAGTTTAAATCCGCCCCTATATGGTTTTACGGGGGTTACCGGTGATATGTTTATTTCTTTTCCAGTCCCTGTTTGATCTTCTCCCTGGCTGAGAAGCCGGAGAGGTCGGGGGCCGACCTTTCCGGTGCACCGGTCGGGATGGTCAGGTCCTTAAGTTCGGCCTCGAGCGACGACCTCATTTTTTTTACCAGTCCGTTGACCTTTTTGATAGAGGCGTCGATCTCATCGACCGAGCTACCGCTGATCATGTCGTCAGAGTATAGCGGGCTGGTGCTGACGGCCAGCTTGCGGTAGGCGCTTACGGCATCGTCCAGCGCTGACTTGAGCCGGTCGCAATCTTCCGCCCGTTCATCCAGCGATTTTTTAGCTTTGCTGAGGGCGGTTTCCAGTTCGGCCAGCTTTTCCCCTTGCTGCTTTTCTGGTTCAATGCCTTGAGCTTGCTTCGTCGCTTCGCTCCTTGCAATGATCTGTTCCTTTAAGGGTTCACCCGTTTTTTCAGGCACGTTCTGTAGGGGCGGGTTTTTAAACCCTCCAGGATTTTCGGGCGCACTTGAAGATAGAGCCTTGGGTTCGGATTGTTCTTCTGTCATCTTTCTCTCCTTTGTCACTGCGAGCGTCAGTGAAGCAATCCTTTCGTCGTTTCACTCATCGCAATGCCATGTTCAAAGCGCAGTATCCACCTCTACGGCCGTGCTTCTCTCTCTCGCTTTGCCATAGGCTGGCTGCGCCTTAAACTCGCTGTTCATTTCCAGGATGCGCCTGCGTTCGGCCATCCATTTCTCAAACTCGGCCTCGGGGTTGCGAACGGCCAGGTTATCCATAGCGGTGCGCCGCGAATGTATGCCCGACTGCACCATGAGTTGTTCGTTCTGTGCCTCCCTTGCTCGGTCTTGTGGCAGGACGTGTCCCCAGAGGATGCGCTGGCTCACGCCGGTGAGGTCCTGGCGGGCGAACTTTTTATACAGGGCCAGCACCATTTCATTGCGCCGCCTGTAGACGTTGGTCCTGATCAACCGCTTGCGGCGCACCTTTTGCAGCAGCGACTGCAGTTCAACCTCCAGGGCGATACCGGACAGATCCCGTTCCATACCGCCGTAGGCTGCCCGCGGCGATTCAGACAAGTCGTGCATGGTGCGGTAGACCAGGTCGATATAGTCGATGTGTAGCCGTATACCACCACCCTGAAGCAGGTCAAGCAGGTAGGCGCGGGCGTCGGGAGGAACATTCCAGACAGCGCCCGGTACAACCTGTATGTTTTCCGACTGCTCCACACCCTCGAGGACGGCGATGGGATTGCCCGAGACCTCGAGTATTCGTGAAAGCTGGGTTAGTGCGCGGTTCAGCTCGCGCTGGGGCTCGCGCAGGGCCGGTATATCGGACAGGCCCCAGAATTGCTTGGGCTGGCGCAGGTTGGGGAAGATTATAAATGGTATGAAACCATAGGGGTTGGGCTTGCGTTCTATGACCTTATCGTCCAGGTAAAGTGCGAACTGCTTCGCATCCCAGACCTCGGTAATGAACACGTTCTTCTTACTGATCTTCTGCTTGTAGAGTGTGGCTACTTCGTCTGCCGTAAGCTGGTAGCGCGACGCAACGCGATAAAGGCGTGTGATGTCATCGCCCTGCCACCACGTAAAAATGCCGTTGACGTCCGGGGCTGTTATGCGAACCCTTTTCTCAGTAGCGTCCCAAGTGACCTTGTAGCACCCGTCGCCCAGTATGGCGGCATCTATCTCTGTTGTATAGTCAAGCTCGGAGCAGTTGTTCCGATCGTAGACGTTGTAAACCAATTCCTCCGCCCTTTTTGCCATCGCCACTACCCGCGGGCCCTGTAGGGGCGGACCTTCAGTTCCGCCCGTCTTATCACCCGCCTCCGGCTCGCAGGCGAAATTCAATTCGTTCATCAGGTAGCTGGTGACCTTATCCACAGCGATCTTGACATAGTTAAATACAAGCTGGCGGTAGCGTGAGCGTTCCGACCACTGAGTGCCATTATAGAAATCGAGGTTGGACTTGTAGCCGGCGAGGCGTGCGCGGTCCATCTGGTCTAAACTCTTAATATCAAAATCCATACTTACAGCACCTTACCCTTCCTCTTCATCTCTCTTTGCACTGTGCGTGCACATACCCCGAAAATCTTTGCCACCTCTTGTACACCAATACCGCCGCGACGCATCTTTTTCATCGCCGAAGCCCTCAACTTCAGCTGCATCCGTTGCTTCCCACGCGGCTTCATCTCCAAGCATTGCGGAAATGGGCAATCCAGACACTTAGAATAAAGCTCGCATCCCGTATCTTTCCAATTCGAATATTCTCCCGGTAAAACGGGAACATCACGCACGATGGCGATTATAGGACTGTCGTATATCTGGGTTACATAGCAATCTGTCGGCTCATGAACGCGATTTTATCGTGAGCAAGCGCAACTGCTCGTTTGTTTTGGAAGGGGTCCCGTACTACGATATGATCCAGACCGACGCAGCCATAAGCACCGGCAACAGCGGCGGGCCCCTGGTTAACCTGGACGGCCAGGTAATTGGCATCAACAGCGCCCACGCCCTGTTCGCTCAAAACGTGGGCTTTGCCATTAGCATGAATACGGCTAAATACATTTTCGAGAACGTTGTCACACTGGGCGAGCCCTATCATCCCTACGTTGGCATCACCGCCGAAGACATGAACCCGCAGCTAACCAGTACAACAACGGGTACGATGCGGCGCGCTATCATCACCAGCGTGGAGGCTGGCTCTCCGGCTGCCGCCGCCGGGCTGAAGGCGAACGACATCATACTGGACATCAATAATCAGGAAGTGCATACGACGTCCGAACTGGTCAAGACCATCTTGCGCAAGAGGGCAGGCTCTATAATCCAGGTAACCTGTCAGCGCGGGGTAAAGACTGTGCTGTTGATGGTGAAGCTGGCAACCAGGCCTGACGCCAAACCACTGGCTCAGCTTTAATCTATCTCCCACCAGCGGGAAGGAAATGCCTCTTTGATGTATCGGTCGCCTTTGCCCACCGGCTTCAGGCCCAGGGCGCGCATGTCGGCGTCCACCATGATCATGATAAGCTCCTCGAACCCAACCTTCGGCTGCCAGCCCAACTCTTTAGCCGCTTTCGAGGCGTCGGCCTGCAGTTCGTCCACCTCGGTGAGACGCAAGTAACGGGGATCGGTCTTAACGTATTTGCGCCAGTCCAGGCCGGCATATGTAAAGGCTGTCTCGATAAACTCCTTCACTGAATGCTTGCGGCCCGTGCCGATTACATAGTCCACCGGCTGCTCTGTCTGCAACATCTTCCACATGGCCTCGACGTACTCCGGGGCATAGCCCCAGTCCCGCTGCGCATCCATGTTGCCCATAGAGATATGGTCCGTTTTCCCGGCCAGTATCTGCGCGATGCCGCTGGTGATCTTGCGCGTGATGAAGTTTTCACCGCGGCGGGGCGACTCGTGGTTGAAGAGTATGCCGTTGCAGGCGAAAAGGTTGTAGGCCTCACGGTAGTTGACCACTATCCAGTAGCCGAAGAGCTTGGCCGCGGCATAGGGGCTGCGCGGGTAAAAGGGCGTCCGCTCGCTTTGTCTGCTCTCAGCCACCTTGCCGTAAAGCTCGGAACTCGAGGCCTGGTAAAACCTGGGCTGGAGTTTGGTCTCGCGTATGGCATCCAGCAGCCTCAATACGCCGATGCCGTCAACCTCCGCGCTGTATTCCGGCACCTCAAAGGATATCTGCACATGGCTCTGGGCAGCCAGGTTGTAGATCTCGTCCGGCTGCACACGCTCCAGGACACGGTTAAGGTTGGAGGAATCGGTCATATCGCCGTAGTGCAGGAAAAGGCGCTGCTTCCTCTCATCAACGCCGAACTTGATATGGTCCAGCCGCGTGGTGTGAAAGGTGCTGGCGCGCCGGACTATGCCATGCACCTGGTAGCCCTTGCCCAGCAGCAGCTCGGCCAAATAGGACCCATCCTGCCCAGTTATGCCTGTAATAAACGCCTTCTTAGCCATATCTCTCCTCGTATGAATACCCCAATATGATTAGATTTGCCTCACATCCCAGGGGAATTGTTCGCCTTTAAGGCTGCGCTTCCAGCGCGCCAGGTCCTCGTCCACCATGATCTCCACCAGCTGCTCGAACTTTACCTGCGGCTGCCAGCCCAAATTCGCCCTGGCCCTTCTGTAATCGCCCCGCTGCAGAACGATATCGGACGGTCGCATCAGCTCTGCATCGGACTCCACACAGGTGCTCCAATCCAGACCAACCCTCTCAAAGGCCCTTCGCGCGAACTCCTCGACACTGTGCGCCTCCCCGGTGGCAATCACGTAGTCGTCCGGTGTGTCCTGCTGCAGCATCAACCAGGCGGCCTGCATGTACTCGGGCGCATATCCCCAGTCTATCTTTGCGCCCATGTTGCCCAGCGCCAAGCGGCTTCCCTTTCCAAGCGCTATCCTGGCCACTGCATCGCTGATCTTGCGCGTGACAAACTCGAGGCCGCGCAGGGGTGATTCGTGGTTGAACATGATGCCGTTGCAGATGTACATGCCGTAGCTGTCGCGGTAGATCCTCGCCATCCAGTGGGCATAAAGCTTGGCCGCGGCATAGGGGTTGGACGGCCTGAAGGGCTGGTCCTCATTATATGCACGGCCGTCCCCGGGACCGAAAAGTCCGCGCGTGGAGGCCTGGAATATCCTGGCCCGGGGAGCAGCCTGCCTGGCAGCCTCCAAGAGACCGGCCAGGCCCAGCCCGGTAACTTCTCCGCATTTAACCGGATGCTGAAAAGAAGTACCCGGCGAGCTGTAGGCTGCCAAATTATAGATCTCTCCGGGGCTGCTGAACTTGACCGCACCCAGCAGAGCTTCAGCGTTCGTCATATCGGCCTCGATCAGGCAGACCTTTTCATAAATGCCGAGGTAACGCAGCCGCCAGCAGGCCTGCTCCGATACGCTGAGGTCCAGGCCAAATACTTCATAGCCTTTCCCCAGCAGCAGTTGCGACAGGTAGGCCCCGTCCTGACCGCTGACTCCCGTTATCAATGCCCTTTTCGCCATAGCTGTTTTCAATACGCCATATATACGGTTACCTTAAAACTATACCATAAAAATGAGAAGCCAACGTGCGATGAATATTGAAGGCGTACGCAATCACAACGATCTGACCGTGATACAAATGCCATAGTACACAGGCAGGCTAATCTACATGATTTCAAGTGGATCAAAGATAGTGGTTATTGATAAGCGTCAACCTAGCATACGTATAGCAGATCAATCAGATGAACAGCGGTCTACGAGACTACTGCTCACTACGTCGTCAGGAGGATTGTCGGTAAGCGTACTGGAACTTGGTCACTTTGACTTCGCGATGTCGCGTTTAGACAGTGCGATAACCGGGCCAAACAAAAGGTTAGTTTTTTAATTAGGAAGATTTTCCTTTTCCGGTAAAAAATAAGAAGGCTATTTAGAAAATTTGGTAGGAAGATTTTCTATTTTCTACGTGAAACAGTAGCTCATAGGAGCCGGATTCAAATATACGGAACTGACTAGGGGTAGTCTAGCAGTAAAACATCAAGCCCTAAATCTGTAGCGGGAGCAGGATTTGAACCTGCGACCTTCGGGAGATGCAAGCTTGAATCTAGAAGCCTTTTCTTAGCCATCGTTCTATTCCTCTATGCCTAGCTCAGGAACTGGCTCGGATTGATTCTCGTCTGATTCTCGTGGTTCTTTAGGCTGGTCCTTTAATACCTTAGCTCTGGCGATGACCTGCTTGGTCATGGCATCGTTAAGATTAAAGCGATACTCAGAACTATTACCTTCGACCACTGTCTTACCTGCTCGGTTGAACTCTTTGCGGAGCAATTTCCTGAGTACGGCAGGGGACACACCAGCTTTCTGAGCGAGTTCCCTTGCCGTAAGTAATTTGGTCTCCTTTACCTTCTTGATCTGTGTTGCCATTTTTTTCCTCCTATATCTTTTATAGTCTGATAATAAGAGAAAATACGAGAAATCTAAATGGTTTAGTTCACATAAGGAGAGAAATATTTTGATCGTATTTTTAGAGGAATTTTATTACACAGGTTGAATTCAACAACTTATCGCTGGGAGCAGGTCAAAGTTGTTATCCGTACTCTACTTCGTAACACTGGGCAGAAATACTCGATCAAGCGATATGGAGTTTTTATGCTTAATGTCCAACTTGTCATAGTGCTCAAGTATGATATCTACAAGATCATATCCGTCGATTAGCCGGAGATTATGTTTGGATTCAGCAAATCGAATTACCTTGTCATTATAGTCAGAGAGCGCAATAAACAGGCCATACTCGTCCTGATTTAATCTTGAATAGAGTTTTTCAACGGGCTCCAATTTTATCGTCTCATCCTCGGACTTAACCTGGCATTTTATCAAAGGCTTCTCGAATCCAAATTGATCCTTATGAGCAACTATATCTACGCTCGGCATGTTTGTTGGGGTTTTTCTTGCATGGTATCCCATGGTCTCCAATAGATCAACTATAAAGTCTTCTAGCGCTTCCCCTTTGTAATTCCTTTGGATCTGCTTTAAGACGAAATCCTTTGTTTGAGATTCAACATTTTCTGTCATCTCTGCCACTTCTTCAGTTTCCTCGTGTATGGCCTCCGCCCCTTCCTCTTCTGGTTTTCTTTCAAGAGCTGCAATAAATTCATCAGGATAATTCTTCACCTGGAACAGCGCAAGAGCAGACCCAATTTCATATAGTGCCGCCTGCCGGAAAGTAGTACGCGGGTAATTACCTTTCCAGTCCACGTCCCTTTGGTTTACGTATCCTTCATTCGCTTCAGGCCGATATTTATATTCCGATTTTACTTCGCCAATATAGATCCGTTTGCTTCTTTTGGAAGGGTAGATTACCATGTCGCCTGTTTTAATTTCATGTACGAATCGCCAAAATATTCCGGCTGTATTTCGTATAGCGCCAACCGACATGGATTTATATGCCCGTTCCAGTTGTTTCTTAAACTCCTCCCTGTCCTTGTACTTACATAGATCACCAATAGCACGCCACCCAATTGCGATAACCTTATCCCTGATGAACAGGCTATCAGCTTCCCCCTCGCTACCTGCATGAATTCCCCAGATGGTCTTATCCGTCATGATTTGCCCTCCCCTCATTTATCTAGGCATCCAAATCCGATTCTGCGTCCGGCAAGATAAATCACCTACCATAGACACTGAAAAATTTTGGCCCGTTGAAGTGAATCATGTGACCAGGATTATCTTCAATCCACACCTCTGTATCCCAAGCAATATTATCTATGTGTCTCTTGAACTCACGGAAATTCGGGAACGCACTTACGTAGATTCTCATAGCACTTGTTTGCGCCAGTACTTTCTCAAGCTCCATTTGGCGTTTCGGCGAAATTGGCCCATGTGCGGTAACAGCTTCAATTAGTAACAGTTGGTTCTTCTCTGCATCGTAAAGTACCACATCGGGCAGCTTATCGTGCTCCGTAATTGGAATGTTGAGTTGCTTTAAAACGGTCTTGTCTATATGCAGCAATTTCTTTGCAGTGTCTCCTAGGTATATTACGTCAGCATGCGGGCAAAATGTCTTCCTGAACTGGGTGACTATCTTTCCCTGAAGTTTATTGTGAATTCCCGGCGATAGATAAACGGGTGCTTCCCCGTCTATATCTAGGGCCGTTAACTGGCTATCCCTGCGTTTTTCATATCGTTCAAGCAATGATCCTTTACTTGCCAGGAATATCTTGGCTTTAGATTTCCATTCCGTGCTTCCATACGCACTCAAAGCCTCCAGCGCTTCGTCAGCAATCGCATATACCGTGTTTGGGCTGTTGGTCGGTCTCATGGGATCATCCGAATTTCTTATTACGATGCTGGCTTGTTCAAACTGATGAAGTGTCTGCCGTCTGATGGTTTCCCTCGTATTCTCAGCGTACCGCTTTCCATAGACCGTTTGTATGAATTCCATAATATCGTGAATTCTAATGTTTCTCTGTGCTGCTTCTTTCCACTTCGCTTCCTTTTTCAGGTTAATGAGTGCTAACAATGTCAATGCAGATCGTTCGTTTTGCTGTGCTTTCGGCAGACCAAGTTCTTTGAGTATGGCTATAGCTTCATCAATTTTACTCATAATCAACATTGCCTCTTATTGCTTGAGTCCATCTATTTGGCATCAATATCTAGAAGCTGGTAAATATCACGCTCTATCGCATCTTCTGCATGCCCTGGCTTGCCGGCAGCAACCAACTGCCCGATTTTTCTGATTACTTCGATTTCCGGCAAAGGCAAGCTTCTTATATCAGTGGCGTTGACCTGGGTATTTCCGTTAAGCGTCCTGAAGTAATCATCTATGACTTTAAGGTTCAGCAGTGCCGCCATGCCAACGGCTTCATTAATCGATAGGTTTCCTTTCGGTCTATAAATGTAGTTTAAATGGTTCTCAACTCCTACGCTGGCATACGGGAATTCTTTTTCCAGCAATACAGCTGCGTGAAGGCGGCGTTTCTGCTCTTTCGATGTGAACCGTTTAACCAGGGTATAGTTCTTAACCGGAATTAACAGGGGTACTGTTTCAAGTTGTGCCCGTATGGCTGAGGCTTTTCCATTTTTTTTCAGGGGCCAGGTTATCTTCATACCTTGAAAGTTGTGCATCCATAAAAGTGGCACGGCTGCGGGAGCATCCTTAAGATCGGATAACAGATATTGCTTTGCCCGAAATGGAACCACCGGCCCTGTAGATATCTCGAGTCCCAGGTGTTTCAAATTGTTTGGCCATTTATCAATTACACGTAATATTCTGATATCATTTGCAGAAGTTGGAATGCGAATGAAAGAATCACCGTTTCGCTGGAAGAGCAGATCACTCTGTTTAATCTCAAGTTGGTGAGTTTGCCCGAATGATTTATCCTTACTTTCACTAATAAATATATCGCGGTTATTTTGGCTTTCCTGCTTCTTGATCGCCTTGATTATGATTGTTTCTTGCAGTACGTCATCACGATCGAATACTTCTTTCCTGGACTCAAATATATGTATGTTTGTTATCTGTGCGTGACCGATAAACCAATCTCGAAATTTCTTATAGTACAACCCTGAGCAGAAGCTTCTTGGTGTAATAAACACCATCTGGCCATTTTGCTTCAGCATGCTTACGGCCAAAGCCATAAACAGCGGATATATGTTGGGCTGTCCCGAAACTAATTCTACCATCGAATTTGATTCTGGTGAGTTTTTATTCAATTTATAGTAAGGTGGATTTGAAATTACATAGTCATATAATTCTGGCTTTGATATGATGGCTAATAAGTCCGGTTTTGCGAAGTATGTGTCATTACTAAGAATAAAATCTTGTTCAAATATATAATAATTCATTCGATGGCCTTCTTTCTCCAATCTTGATTTACATAGCTCAAGAGATTGGCGAAGCAAAGGAACGAGTGTACGGTCATTTTCATAAGCATCTATGGTCAAATGAACGGGCCCCTTTAGCTCCGTCACACGATCACAGAAAGCTGCTGATAGATTGCCGGTTCCTGCACCAGGATCAAGTAATCGAATTGAATCCTTATGTAAGTCGAAAAGATTCGCCATAAAGGCGCTAACTTGTCTGGGGGTGAAGATTTGCCCTTTCAGTTTTCTATCTTCTAAGGCATGACCTTTATCGTATTTTTCGGATAGACTGGCAGCATGATTTATAAGTTCCTGTGGCTGAATAATCTCTTTTGTAGGTTGAGTCAACATATATGTCAATTAACCTGTCGATAATTGATCTAACATCTACCCCTACTATAGCTGTCTGTGGTCTGCAAATCAAGATTGATTAAGCAGAAAAATACTACCATTTTAGGCGTGTCTAGATAAGTCCAGGAATCAATTTCGATCGTCGTATTTCCTTTGTTGGGCTATGATCATATTTTCGTAGACAATTTCTTACTCACCGTGTTACTATTTCCGACCGCAAGGGATTAAAATTCTAGGAACAAATGCTAATCGAGTAAATTACCCACAGGCTTGGCAAGAGAAGGGTCTTTCTAAAGGATGCCTTGATAAAGGAACACCAAATTCTATAGGGATACTAGATGGTAGAACAGGGCACAAACGTCAAACCGGGAATTATACTCCCTCGATTACCAAAGTATGATTATTTTTCACCTCATGTAGTGCTCGTGTGTAATAAAATGTTTCCACAGGAGATACGTTTTTGACAAAATACATTTTATATCGACTTGTTCTACCTCTTATATTGTTATTCGGTCTCTGTATATACTTTAATATAATATGGCCAGAAAGCGGTCTATTTCTAAATATTGCCTCTGAAGTTATCGGTATCCTCATAACAATTTTATACATAAATTGGATTCTTAAGCAGCATGAAGTTCAAAGATGGAATTCAACAGATATCAGGATTGCAAACCGGCTGAGAATATTGCTTAATGCCACCATAAGTAGTATTAGGAATGGTCTTGGATTAAGTTACGATATTCTGGACGAATGCACCTTGAAATCAAACGACCTTATCGTAGTACATAATGAGTTGATAAGAGTAGCAGAGCACGTTATCTCTCCAGTTACATATCAACAGGTGTGCATTCTAGATACAAAGGGTTGGAAATCGTTGGCAACTCAAATAACCAATGCACATAATGGCATTCTAATGTTTTTAAATGCATTCCAGGTAAGGTTAGATCCACAGCAGATAGCTAATCTTCTTGATCTACAGGAGGCATTATCAAATAGTTTAACTTTCTATGTTGTTTTTCCAGATATTGCAGGTATTCCTGAGATTGAGCTACCTAAAACTCGTACTCCTGCTATAGTGTTGCAGCAATCAGGTTATGAAGAAACTGCAAAGGAAATACAAAAAGCCCTTGTATTAATAAAAGAAATTAGTAAATCTATTATCGAATCTTCAACAAATGGATAAATAACTTCCAGGTTATGATTCCATTTCAAATTCGATGAGTCCGATAAAGCGGATTTTCACAGCGTTAATGGCCAACTTTAGATCGTATTAATTCCGAGAGATTCAACACGGGACTCCTAAGCCACTGGTCGATAGTTCAATCCTAGCCGCTGTTGCCATTCCTCTTCATTATTTAGTATTTACTAATTCTTAAAGCCAACACTCGTTTCATTATTATCAAAATAAGTTAATTGTATTCCTGTTTGAGGCGTTTTAATTTCATTCACAGTTTTCTTATATCCTTTATTCACTTCATAGTGTGCATTAGGGTCCGATGCACTCTTTGCTACTCTCTTAAGCAACTGTAACTTCACTAATCCATTCAATATTCTTTTTATGTTTCTTTCATCGCTATAACCAGATTGATAGAAAATTTGTTTTGCGTTAATCTTTCCAAACATGTTGACCAGGGATAATATTTTACGCTGTACTGGTCGAAGACTAAGAACTATAGTTTTGGGGAAATACTCTTCTAGATCAATATCATTAGCTTCAAAGAGTTCTGTTAGCGAATAATAAGCACTTTTACCTCTGCCTAACAAAACAAATAAACCTGACGAACACAACTCACGTAATTCATTACCTGCAACGTTAGTAGATACTCCATTAATGCGCTGATATATCGTATTAGTCATCTTTTTATTATGCTTTGTGTAAGCTAACGCTATGATTTGGTGCATATTCATCTCTACAGAAGTTTTTGAAGAAATGCTACTAATCCACTTGAGCGTTTCTTTGTCCATAAAAGAATGTGTACGAAAACATATACATGTTTCTTCATTTGACACGATCAACTTTGGCTCTGGTAAACCATTGGTTCTTAAATTATCTATTATAGTTTTTAAACCGATTCCCCATCCTTCGACAAAACCCATTTCACTTAATACTTTAAGTAAGATTGGATTGCGATGTTTTGGCTTCATTACCAGATCGCTAAGCCGTGTGCCTCCTAATGGAATACCCATGTTTTTAATTTCCAATCTATCCGGGAACATTTCTATAAAAATACTCCCAGGAAGGCTATAATCATTGTGAAAGAAAGCATTATTTATTGCTTCTCTGAGTGCTAAACGAGGATATTCCGAAATCTCGTTTCGCTTACCAGATATAAAGAAGTCAGATTTTCTTATGAGACCCCATACTACATTATTCGCTTGCTCCATCGTATTCAAAATTGGCCCCGTTATTACGGCAGATTCTTCAATATGATTTGATTTTTCCACTGTGGTATACCTAATAACATTTATACGTGTTCCAGCTATCCAGACCTCAGGAGATTTACCAAAGAGTATCATTCCTGCGATGGTTGGATGAGGAATATGGTTACTGTCAAATTGAATTAATTTGAAGGTAGATAGAAGATCATTAACATCTTCTGGTATATTTGGAACCTTTGTTCTGAGTCTACTCATAAACTGGTTTATTAGTGTGAAATCAATGTCACTTAATGAGGAGTTATTTAATATTTGGCTTTCATATGAATACCCGGTTGGTTGTATTATTGCACGTCGTGATGATACCCTTTTCACTAATGCCCCACTACAGGATATCCTTTGTAGACCGTCGTTTGGTTTGGGGATCTTAATAACAATGATCCAACAAGACAAACCGGTATGCTCATAGGCCTTTATGTCAATCCCAACTGAAGGAATAGTTGTTAAATCGGCATTGCGGATATTAATTTCTATATTCTTATCATAATTCCTGATCTTGCCTGAAGGCTTACCCTCATCTGTCAAACCTAGAATTAGTAATCCGCCACGATTATTGGCAAATTGAGTGATGTAATCTGATATGTCAGCAGGTTTTATGATGTTTTCTTTTAGTTCGATGACTTCAGTTTCATTTTCACGCAATGAATTAACCATTTTTAATAGGTCAACAAGAGACAAACTGCCTAAATCTACCGTCAAAATATCCATCATAATGTCCTAATATCCATCTGGCAAAGGTAATTTAATTAGGGGCTTGTTTACTTCACAAACCCAAAGGGGTAAATTATGGTAAAACAAACTCAGGCGATGCAACTATTTTAGCAGGTAACGCAACCATGAAAAAAGTGAACGTAAATCGGTTAGCTCGGTTTTGGTTGTTCTCATTAAGTGATAATTAGTTATCATTGTTTGCTAATTTGTTTGCTTGTTTACTATTATGAAGTTAATAACACAGTGTTAATAGATTATCATTACAGAGAGGCGGAGAGCACAGAGTTCGAACCTGCGGGTACGTGTCAGCGTACCTACCGTTTTAAAGACGGGCGCCATAATCCACTCGGCCAGTTCTCAGCACCTCTATTTTACAACAGGTAGTGCATTGGCCCTAAAATTTTTACCATATCTTGTGATTATGGAAACAAAAGAGACTGAAAAAAGGAAGGGCAGGATAAAGTTTCACCCCCTTAAATTTGAAGAGGTTATGGCTGGATTAGTTAAAGTGCCAGCATATAAAAACGTAGAAAAAGGAGAGGTGAAAACAAAGAAATAAAAGAGGTTGACATATATGATATCATACTTCGTATATGCCCAACGATTCAGTTATCGAATTTATTTGCAAAGATGTTAGAGGCATCGTTGTAACATGTTTAAATACACAATGGCAGTAATTGATAAAACACAAGGAAATGGAGTGCCAACAAGGGCTTGTGAGAGCCATTTTAGAAGCCCCTGAATTTATTAACCGAAGTAAGGATTTTAAAGACAGGCATACATATTATAAGCAAGTGGTATTACCACAAATCGGAAGTACTTACATCAGAGTAGTTGTAAAATTGAATTTCTGGCGAAAGAGAGGCCAAGTTGTCAATGCATTTGCTGTCAAGGGGCCCCAAAAGGGAGAGAAATTGATATGGAAAAGAAAATAGACGAATACGGGATTGATTGGGAAACATTACCTAACATATTGCAGTTTGATGTAGAGTACGATCCCAAGACTGATATTTGGTTTGCACATTCAAAGGATGAACGACCGGCTATTTCGATTGATAGAGTTGATGGTATCTGGCTTAGGATAGATGCTCAAACTGGCGAAATACTCGGTGTTGAGATTGAAGATTTCAGGAAAGTTTTTCTGAAAAAACACCCAGAAATGGCCAAAGGGAAAGACATTTACATAAAACCCATCATTAATTTGGTCAAACTCGAACATTGCATGGCATAATATTCAGTCTTTAGTTAGTTACCTAAACGTCAGCCTTTTGCTTTCAACACTTTCTATTGCTAATGCCATCCTCAGACTATCTTCAATCTTTCGGCTGTTATATCTGAAATTGAATTCATCAAGATAGCGGTCAAGATGTTGGCTGCTAATATGATGATAAACTCCGACTATGCCCCTTTTGAGTACGCTAAAGTAACCTTCTGCATTATTAACGTGTGCGCAAGCGCTCTAAATATTCACGAGCACTATCCTCATCAACGAATATATTCTTGCTATGTTTCACTAATGATCCTTTTACTTTTGCCGCCAAATCTGATAGTTTTTAACATTGAGTTGTAAAATGGTTGACCGCATCCGTCATGATGCAGGTTTAATTATTCGTGAATTCAGAGGTTTGCCATAACGGGGGAAATAAGGAGGAAATATGAACATGCCGGGTAAAATTTGGAGAGACAAGCACGGTGTATGTCACGTTGATGGCAAAGACAGGGAAGAAGTCTTCGAACTGATGGGTTATGCGCATGGCCGAGACAGGGGAATGCAGATGCTTTTGATGCGTATTCTCGGCCAGGGGCGGACGTCCGAACTCCTCGATTCGAGCGATGAAATGCTTGAAATCGACAGGTTTTTCAGGAGAATGAACTGGGCCGGTTCCACATCTCTCGAAGTCGATAAATTCTCTGCGGCGGCCAGGGGAGTAGCAGATGCCTACAACAGGGGGGTAAATAAGGCATTATCTGAAAAAATTCCGTGGGAATTCAAGCTCTTTGGTTATAAGCCCGAACAATGGCGAACTGATGACTCCGTCCTTATCTCGAGGATGATAGGATACCTGACGCTGGCGCAGTCTCAGGGCGAGATGGAAAGGCTGCTAATCGAGCTTGTCCAGGCGGGCATTGATAAACAAAGGCTTGACGAGCTTTTCCCGGGTATACTCGGAGGGCTTGATATTGATCTGATCAAAAAGATCAAACTTCAGGAACGGATCGTTTCGCCTGCATCCCTCTGGAATATCGCTGCGCCTATTATGATGGCATCCAACAACTGGGCTGTATCCGGACGGAAAACAGCCTCAGGCAAGCCGATTCTGGCCAATGACCCTCACCTGGAAGTAAACAGGCTCCCCAATGTCTGGTATGAAATGGTGCTGAAAACACAAGACAGATATGCCATGGGCGGGACTATGCCGGGCGTACCGGCGATCCTTGTGGGCAGGAACCCCGATCTGGCGTGGAGCGCCACCTATACCTTTATGGACAGTACGGATTCGTGGATTGAACAATGCAAAGATGGCAATTATCTGCGCGAGCAGGAAAAGTGGCTGAAGTTTTCCCAAAGAACGGAGACGATAAAAAGGAAGAAAAAAGACGCTGTCACTGTTGTCTTTTATGAGAACGACCACGGTGTCCTTGAAGGTAACCCTTACGATGAGGGCCACTATATAGCAACGGCATGGGCGCCTTCCCTGTCGGGCGCTGTCACCTTTAACAATTTCGCGAAAATGTGGGATGCACGGGATGTTAAGGAAGGCATGGATATCGTGGGATACGTGGAGTCAACATGGAATTTTGTTTTAGCTGATACACAGGGGAATATAGGCTATCAGATGTCAGGACTTATGCCCAAAAGACGGAAGGGGATCAGCGGATTTGTACCGCTGCCCGGCTGGGAGGCAATAAACAACTGGCAGGGCTTTGAAAAACCGGAAGACCTGCCAAGCTGCTATAACCCGGAAAGCGGCTATTTTGTTACAACCAACCAGAACCTTAACGAATTTGGAAAGGTCGATCCGATCAATGCCGGGATGGGCCCCTACCGTTCAGACAGGATCGGCAGGCTGCTTTCAGAAAATAATAATATTTCATGTGAGTACATGTATAAAATTCAATACGATGTGTTTTCAACCCAGGCTGAATCCTTTATGAAGATACTTGCCCCTCTTCTTCCCGGCACCGCAAAGGCAAAAATACTCAAAGACTGGGACCTCGAATATTCGGCGGATTCGCAAGGAGCATATCTCTTCCACCGGTTTTACAGGGAGCTTTACAGGCTGGTTTTCGGGGAAAACGGGTTCGGCAGTGAGGCTGCCGGTTATCTTGATGAACACACCGGGATATTCAACGACTTTTACATAAATTTTGATCGTATACTCCTCTCTGAGGATTCGCTCTGGTTCGGCGGACGGAAAAGAAAGGATCTCTATTTGCAGGCTGCGGAAAACGCCTTAAAAGAGCCTCCGCGGAAATGGGGTGATGCCAGGAAATTGGTGCTTACAAATATCCTTTTTGGCGGCAAGCTCCCACGGTTTCTGGGATTTGACCGCGGGCCGGTCACCATCATCGGCAGCCTGGCAACGCCACACCAGGGTCAGATATTCCAAAGTGCTGGAAGGCAGACAAGCTTCGCCCCGTCATTCAGAATGGTGACGGATCTTGCTACGGATGACATTTACACGAATATGTCGGGAGGACCATCAGACCGCAGGTTTTCAAAATGGTATTGCTCGGATCTGGATAACTGGATGACAGGCAAATATAAAAAGATAGGGGTTGACTCCGGACAGGAAAAAATTTCGTTCTAATCACTGAGAACCTGAAATGAAACTCAAGTCGTATTTACTCAGTGCCGGGAAGTTGCAGGAGAGGTCGGTCTCCTCCGGTTTGCCGGAGATAGACCCGGGGCCGGCAACTGAGATCTGGCATGATATCGCGGATGCGGAACCGGATGAGTTGAAGCGGTCCCTATCAGCCCTCGGGCTGCACCCTCTTATGCTGGACCGCTGCCTGGACAAGGCCAATACACCGGGCGTCATATCTTTTGGTAAAGCCGTTTTGCTGGAATATCCCGTCGCTTTGAACCTGGATGCTGCCGACCCAAGCTATGTAAGCATTATCCTGCAATACCCTGTGCTGATTACCGTGCGTCATAGCACTCTGCCCGCTCTTGATGACATGGTGCGAGCATTCACAGTAGAGAGTGAATCTGGTATAGATCACCTCGTACAACTTCTTTATATGATCCTTGACGAACTGACAGACCTGAGTGTGCAGGCAGAAACAGATCTTCGGGACAAGATTATGAACGTGTCCAGGGACCTGGCTGATAACCCGGCGATGGTGAAAGAAAAGGACCTTGCCAATCTGCGATGGAAGGTGGAAAAACTGGTATCTTTGATCGAAAATCAGCTCTACTGTGTTACCGGCCTGAATGCTTCCGATAACGCCGCACTCCAGGAACCGCATCGTAAAGCTTATGTTCAAGATCTTGTATCGGAGGTGGAGATAGCCCAACGTGGAATCTATCGCCTGGAAGCCCGGGTTAAAGACCTCTTTGACTCGTACCAGATGGCAGCCAGCACACGTGTGGAAAAGCGGCTACGTATACTGACAATGGTGTCTGCTATCACGTTGCCCTTCGGACTTATCGCGGGCCTGCTGGGGATGAATGTAGGCGGACTGCCCGGACTAAAGGACCCCTATGGGTTTATCATAGTTATAGTCCTGATGTTTACTATTGCCGTTGCGGAATTATGGTATTTCAAGCGTAAAGGCTGGTTCGATTGAACCTTCCAGGCAGGGTGTTGCGTGTTCGAATCCCGTCTCCCGCTCCACCTTTTTCCCCGAGTCCTGCAATATCTTACGCAATCAAATAAGTTGCCTATTTCATGTTTATTTTAATTTCGGTTTCGTTTTGTTCGGAGATATGTAAAGAGGTTTTGACCCTCTTACCGTCGGCACTACGGCATTCGATAACGTAGTCACCACCATATCCCCTGAAATCAAACCTGCCGTCGGCGTTGGTTAGCCCCGTTCCATTACTTTTCCACGATCTGATCAAATTTTGCAGTACGTAATATGCTTTCTTGGGTTTAAGGTCTGAATCCAGCAGTCCGCCATAGGCCATATATGATTCACGGTCGGACACACCCCATGACCAGTTGATGGCCCTTGTTGTGGGCTTGCTGAACGCAATAGTATAGAAGTCCGCCAGAAATTCAGCCTGTGTATCCTCGTTCCAGTTGCTGTGCCACCATGCTGTACCCGGCAATTGTCTCGACGGCGCCGAAAGCTCCTCAATGTAAATGGGCAGATTATACCGGCTGTACTGGTTCAATAGATCGGCTATAAGGGCCATATCCAGGCCGGCAGGGGCAGCGTTTTCGTTTGTTACCCCGGAATAGTAAAACTCAAGGCCTATGATATCGAAAGGCACTTTGCGCATCTGTAACAGGTCAATAAAATATGGGGTGGGGACATTATCGAATATATAGTAATCGGAGAGGTTGTATTCGAAAGGCAAGGCTGATGAGTTCATTAACACTTTGGCGCCGGGATTGGCGGCTTTAACTGCCTTACAAAAAGTTTCTGCCAATGCGACACGTTCGTCCAGGGTAAGGTTGAGGGCATTTGCCCAGGGCAGGTTGAGCTCGTTCATTTCCCAGGCATCGATCCTGTTTTTATATCTCCCGGCAAGCGCGAATATGTATTTACCTGTAGCGTCCTGTAACTGTGAAAAGTCCATTTTATCAAGGTATGCGGGGCAAAAATCATAGCCGACCGACTGATTACGGAATGTCCAAAGACCTAAGGTGCCCGTCAAATTAAATCGATCACCGAGCAGAGTATCTAATTTTTGAAAATTATCGATATTGTCCCAGTCAAAGACGCCGGGCGCCGGTTGCAGCCTCCCCCAGCGGCAGGTAATACAGGCATAATTTATGCCGGCGCTTTTCATCAGTTCGGCATAGGCCTGGTTGTACGAACCGTCAGGTCCCATGGGATTGGCGCCGAAAAGGAAATCGTTTTCGGTCTGATTTAATACAACCTGGCAGTCAGGTACAGGTTTGCCTTCACCATCGACAACTGTAATATGGGCATTTCCCTTCCTGTAACGTTCGATATCGTATTTGGCCTGCTCGATGCTCACCGCTTCATGGGACCAGAAGGCCAGCCTGAGACACTGGTTAAGCTCCCGCACAGCGGATTTCATATCCGGCGAAGGTTTTTTCGCCAGGAGTACTTCTGCGGATTGCAAATATGACTGAGCCCCCGCTATATCGTCTTCGATACTCTTGGGGATACTGTAACCGGTCTCTTTTAGCGCAAGATAGTCTGCCTGTAGCGCATACAGCTTGGATTTGGCAGCTTCATAATTGAAATTCAGTTCCAGTTTATCCGACTGCACGGGGCAGATATATCCCTTGCACTCGTTATCAATAACCAATATCACTTTACCGAACCCCGGCACTTCCCAGTTTATATTGAATTTATAAAGGTTAGCCGGCAATACGACAAATGCCGGTATGGCCTGGTCCCACTGCCAGTTGGAAATGGCATCGTAAATGGCCTCAAAACTGCTGTATTTAGGCAGGTTATTTAACGATGTGGCGTAGCTGTTAGCCCCGGTGATTTCGCGGAATCGCTTGTTCCGGATGAGGTTGCCATCGTTATCGTAAGCGTAAAGGACAACCGTGGCTCCCGGCCAGAGTTTGAAATCTGCCCTGTTTTCTGCGTCGGCTGCGGGCGTTATCCCCCTGGTCTGGGGCACATAGGCGAAATTATACTTATTGACCTGGCTGAGTATCCCGGTATAAAGGTGGTAGTGGTTGCCCGGTTTTAAAGATATCCGGTAATTACCGAGTTGATCCGTGCCGGTTCTGGACAGCGGTTTGTAATCAGCATCCGAGACGTATATTTCAACTTTCTCCAAAGGTTTACCATTGGAATCTGTGACGGTGCCCTGAACGGTTACTAAATCTGGTTTTTGTAATACCTCCTGTGATTGCGTGCCGGGAGCGGTGCAGGCCATGAATACCGCAATGAGGACAAAAAATAATCTTAATAACCTGGTATGGGCTACTGCTTTTGCTGCACAGGCAATATCCATGACTTAAATATATAACCGGGGTGCCATGCTGTCCAATAGCCCGGCACCCGTTAGGATTGATGTGAACTGTTGAACGGTGGGATTTATCAGGCGCTAAGACCTTGTCTTATTTTCCACAAGACTCCTGTCGGCGTCGACTTTTTCCGTGCGTGCCCAGGCCTTTCCCTGACCAGTAATAAAGAGAAAAAGACCGCCCAGTATGGGAATTGTCCAGAATGTCCAGTAAACGAACAGCGTAGCGGGGTTTACCGTGATCATATACCTTATACGGCTGGATTTTTTCTTGAGAACGGCAGCTGTCCATTTCCATGTGTTGATATAGATCGCCGTCATCAGCCCGATGTAGAAGATAATATTGACGATGGATAGGATGATTACCCAGAGCGGGTAGGGGTGCTGTCCCTGCAGCAACAGGTACAGGGCCCAGATTCCGCTCGGTATGCCGATAAGGTTTATGGGCAGCGACATAACCGGGACCATATTGAGCCGGGCAAGCTGGCGCTGCCAGAATTTAATGCCCATCGCTTTTAATGGAGAAGAATTTGATTGGAAGAAACCGCACATCCAGCGGTTCCGCTGAACTATGCCGTCAGGAATGAAATATTGAGGTACCTCTTCAATCAAAGGGTCTTTGATGATGCCGAGTTTCTTCTTATTTGCCCAGTATCTCAAGCCGATCTCAGGGTCTTCGATAGTTATCCAGGGATGAAAGCCACCCAGTTCATAAAGGTCCCCGGCCTTGAAAAATACGCCCTTACCCAGCACGTAAAAGGGGTGCCTACCGTTTGCCGACATGTGGGGATAGAGCATGCCGTCCCAGGTCATATGGTCGAAAGAATGCATGCTTGTGGATAGTGTGTCCAGCAAGTTGCCTACGACATTGGTGGACTGAAGTATGTCGTATTTTTGCAGCCCGGCGGCTGCCAGTTTGAAATGGCTGGGGGGTGTTATGCTATCGGCATCTATATAGTCGAGTATCCAGTCGGGTCCATATTTTTCATAGCAGGTATAAAAGAAATAAATAAGCTGACGTGTCTTTTTAGGCGGCAGGTCCCTGACGTAACTGTTTTTGCCGTGGTGCCACCAGTATGCCTTGGGATTCTTGGCCCAGCTCTTCCACACTATACCCCACGAGGGATCTGCCGTGGGCGGCACCTCCAGTATCTCCAGGAAAGCGAATTCACCCTGAAGACTTTTCAACGCAGCAATAGTCAGACTGTCGCTGGAATTGGGTATGGCTATGACTTTGTATTTATCCTTGGGATAATCGATTTTGCTCAGTGCCAGCAGGGTAGTATGCATGGTCTCTTTATCTTCGCAAAGGACAGGATAAGCCATGATTACCAGCGGTATCTTTTCAGGTAGGGAAACCGCTTTGCCGTCACCGCCTACCCAGTTGACCGGTCGGGTGAGGAAGTAAAAGACCACTAAAAAGGTCAGGAAATAGAGTGCCTGGGCTATTACATATACCCAGATGGTGTCCATTTGCCAGAAAAAGATCAGTACAGGTAACACAAGTACTGCAAAGGCTGCTAAAGGATATAGTATTGCCTGCGCCGCTCCCTTGGATCTCATCTGTTCTACCTCACACATTTATATTTAAATTGCTTTTACCAAATATCCTCAGATAAGCAAATGTTTTTGCTGCAGTTCATGTTCAGCCTGTGAAAATTTGTCGAGAGCATAGGCCTTTTCTCCCCAGGTAATAAGTTCCGTCATACCATTTTCCATGCTTATCTTTGGCTTATAGCCGAGTTTATCTTTTATCAACGATATATCGGCATAGCAGTGCCTGATGTCGCCGGCACGGAACTTGCCCGTAATCTGCGGCACTATTTTTTTTCCGACCAGGTTGACCAGCAATTTAGCGACTTCATTTATGGAAATCGATTTACCGCTACCAACATTGAACGTATGATAGTCCGCCGCTTTTTTCTCCATGCCGAGCAAACAGGCCTGGACGATATCGTGGACCGAGACAAAGTCCCTGAGCTGCCGGCCATCTTCGAAGATAAGCGGGGGCCGGTTATTCTTAATCCTGGAAAGAAAAATAGCGCAGATCCCGGTATAGGGGTTGGACAGGGACTGTCTCGTACCGTAGGTATTAAAAAAACGGAGTGCTACTGTGGGCAGGTTGTAAGCATGTCCGACGGCGTGGAACATCTCTTCCTGGTCCCTCTTGCCTATAGCATATATGCTGGTTGGATAAAGGGGCTTATCCTCGCGGGTTGCTACAGGATGAACGCTGTGATCACAGTCGGCGCACTCCACTTCCCATCTTGCTGCTTTAAGCTGCTCCTCACTACGCAATTTAGGGTATACCATTCCACAGCCACGACATGAATAGGCGCCTTCTCCATAGATGGACATGGAGGATGCCACGATGAGTTTGCTGATATTGTAATGCCCGCTTATGATAGTTTCGAGCAATTTGGCCGTGCCGTATGTGTTTACCTCAGTGTAACGCCTGATCTGGTACATGGATTGCCCTACTCCTACCATTGCCGCAAAGTGGTAGAGAACGTCTATATTCTTCAGTGCTTTCTTGATGTCCGATATAACGCGGATATCACCTTTGATAAATTCAGCATTTTTATTTAGATAAGCAGGTGGTTTGACGTGGACCTGGGGCTCGAGGTTATCGAGTATGCGTACCCTGTGTCCCTTGTTGACCAAAGCATCCACAAGGTGACTGCCTATGAATCCCGCTCCGCCCGTAACAAGTACCCTCTCAGGCATAATGACCCCCATTTAAATATAATTTTCTGTAAACCATGTGATTGTCTCCCTCAACCCATCATCCAGTCCGATATCAGGGCCCCATCCAAGCAGTGCTTTCGCTTTCGTGATATCCGGTTGCCGCAGCCGGGGATCATCCTGTGGAAGTGGTTTGAAAGCTATTTCGGTTTTACAATATGAAATAAGCTCATCGTCCCCGTGAACGGCTACCGAGACGATATCACTGCTACAGCCAACGATGCTTTTTATTCTATCAGCCAATTCCAGCATGTTGATTTCCATGGGATTGCCGAGGTTAACAGGGCCGTGCTCATCGGATTGCATCATGGCATAAATACCCCTGATAAGATCTGATACAAAGCAGAAGCTCCTTGTTTGCTTGCCGTCGCCAAAAATGGTCATAGGCTCATTTTTTAACGCCTGTATGATCAGGCTGGGGACTATCCTGCCGTCATCTTTTCTCATACGCGGGCCGTAAGTGTTAAAAATACGGATAATCTTGGTATCGCTCCCATAATAGCGGTAAAAAGCCATTGTACATGCTTCGGAGAACCTCTTGGATTCATCATAAACTGATCTTGGCCCGATTGGGTTTACATTTCCCCAGTAAGTCTCCTGCTGCGGATTTTGAAGGGGGTCTCCATATACTTCTGAAGTGGAAGATATGAGGAACCTGGCATTGTTTTTCCGAGCAAGCTCCAGGATGTTGTAAGTACCAAAAGAGCCGGCTTTCAAGGTCTCGATGGGCAGTTTTAAATAATCTATGGGGCTGGCCGGGCTGGCCAGATGATAAATGAAATTTAGCTTATCGTTCACCTCCAGTCTTTCGCTGACGTCTTTACACAAGAATTGGAAATCAGGGTTATCAGAATGGCCGGCTATATTATTGCGGTTTCCCGTAACCAGGTTGTCCACGCAAATAACCCTGTGCCCTTCTCTTAGAAGCAGGTCACATAGGTGAGACCCGAGGAAGCCTGCGCCGCCGGTTACCAGGGCAGTCTGTTTAGTCATATTACTGTCCCACCCTATGCGCCTACCCTGGGCGGTTTGCAGAAATAAGGATGGTGATAACTGGCCCAGGAAATGCCCTCATAAACATCCGCCTCTTCAGCTTTCAGCACCTTCCTTCCGTCTATTACGATTTTACCTGTGTAATCGTAAGTATTGAATACGTCCCATTCAGTGAGTATTAGTATAGCATCGCTCTGCAGCACATTTTCCGGGGTTGTGTATTCGATGCCGGGGAAAATTTCAGCGAAATTCTGCATCGCCTGTGGATCGTAGGCCTTTACCCGTGCGCCTTCATCGATCAAGGCCTGAACTACATCGATGGACTTGGTCTTCCTGACATCATCTGTTTTCGGTTTAAAAGCCAGGCCCAGTATGCCAATGGTCTTGCCTTTAATATCAGGCATGTGCCGCTTGAGCAATTCGATCATGCGCAGCGGCTGTTTTTCGTTCACCCTCACGACGGCATTTAGCAATTCCGGTTCGTAATCGACTTCCCTGGCGCGGGCAATCAAGGCTGCTGTATCTTTGGGGAGGCAGAAACCACCGAAGCCAAGCCCTGCCCTCAAATAGTCTGTACCGATACGCACGTCATACCCCAGCGCTTCCGTGACATCATAGACATTCACTCCCAGCTGTTTACAGATGTTCCCGATTTCGTTGACAAAAGAGACCTTGGTGGCCAGGAAGGCATTCGACGCATATTTGATCATTTCCGCAGTGCGGAAATTCGTACGAATAATCGGGCTTCTGAAAGCCCTGTATATATTACACAGGATATCCCCGGCCCGCTCATCTTTTTCTCCGATAATAATGCGGTTGGGATGAATGAAATCTTCGAGCGAGCTACCTTCCCTGAGAAATTCTGGATTTACGCAGACCCCGATATTTTCGTTTTTGCTGTAAAGGGGCTCGATATATGTTTCGGTCGTACCGGGAACTACTGTGCTGCGCACAACGATCACATGATATGTGCTTTTATTTTTCAGCACCTCGGCTGCCGTTTCGGCCGGGCCTTTAACGAATTTTAAATTGATCGAACCGTCGCCTCTGCCCGGGGTACCTCCGCATAGAAAAGAGACGTCTGTATCGATAATCTGCTCAAAGTCCAGGGTCGCCTTTACCCTGACGTCCTGCATAGCGCGGCTGAGACCTTCTTCATAAACCGGGCTGATGCCGTCATTGATCTTGGCTACTTTTTCCGCGTCAATATCAATGCCGATAACATTATGCCCTTTGAGGACAAAACCCACTGCTGCCGTCAGCCCCACTACGCCCAGGCCGATAATACTAATTGATACCGAACCGGCCATATCACATACCTCCCCGCTCTATTTTGCCGGATTTAACCAATCAGACAACAGCGGTAAATTCCCTTATCAAATTAATAGTACAAAGAATCTAAATTATTTACAAAAGCATATATAATTACCCTTTGAGAAGAAAACTTGAGTTTGTTACCCTTGTTGGATTGATTTACACTTATAAAATCGAATGGACCTGATAAAAACAGTCAGTAATGTCCTCGGCGTCATTTGCAGCGTTATCGGCGTCCTGCTGATACCGCTGAGTATCTGGTTTTTTCAGCCGGCGATCAAAAACAAGGACAGGACGTCCCTCATCATAGCGATCCTTGTCCTGGCCCTGGCCGCCGGCTGCTTCGTCGGGGCATACATCATGTTTACCACCGGCATAATTAAACAGGCCTGATCGCTTATTTAGACTTTAACATCTCCCGCAGCTCCCGCTTCAATATCTTGCCTATGGCGCTGGTGGGCAGGCTGTCCATGAACACGATTACTTTAGGCACCTTGTAGGGGGCTTCGCGCTTTCGTATGAAGTCGCGTATCTTATCCTTTTCAGCTTCGCTCTTGTCCACGCCTTCCTTGAGCACGATGGCGCTGGCCACAATCTCGTTGCCCGGCCGGTTGGGATCAGGAAGGCCTATAGAGGCAGCCAGCGCAACATCGGGGTGCTCGACGATTATGTCATCAAGTTCGCGGGTAAACACCTTATAGCCTGAGACAATTACCATGTCCTTGAGGCGGTCGACGATAAAGATATAGCCATCCTCATCCATGCGGCAAATATCGCCGGTGTAGAACCATCCGTCCCTGAGTGAGTTGGCGGTTTCCTCAGGCTTATTCCAGTAACCTTTCATTACCTGCGGCCCGCGCACCACCAGCTCGCCGGGCTGGCCTATGGGGACCGGCTCCCTGGTGGCCGGATCGACGATCTTGACCTCGGTATCGCCGACAGGCAAACCGACCGAGCCGAATTTGCGTTTGCCGTAGCGAGGGTTGGCCGCGATCAGGGGACAGGTCTCGGTCATGCCGTAAACCTCGCTGAATTTGTCCTTGCCCACGATATCCTCAAATCCCTTGAGGTAGTCCACCGGAAAGGGCGCTGCCCCGGCGATGCAACCCCAGATGCCGGAGAAGTCGAGCTCGCGAAATTCCGGCTTCTTCATCAGTTCGAGATAAATGGTGGGTACGGCTGTGAGCACGGTGGGCTTGTATTCTTTGATGCTCTTGATGATGAAGTCGTAATCACGCGGGTTGGGTATGGCAACCTGAGGCGTAGCCCACACCAGGCAGAACAGGCCGAGGAAGAGGCCGGCCTGGTGGAAGAGCGGGAAGGGACACAGGATGCGCTCCTGTCCCTTGACCGCTTCCACGTAGTTGCCCCACTGGATCATGTGGCGGACGACGTTGTTGTGGGTCAGCACGGCGCCCTTCGAGGGCCCGGTGGTCCCGCCGGTGTACTGCATCAGCAACGGCGCCTCGCCGCCCACCCTGACATTCACAGGATCTTCCGGGTACTCCTGCATGAGGTCTGTAAAGCGGTGAACCGGTATCGCTGACTCGGGCAATTTGAGCGGCTGCGCAGCGGGCAGAAAATCGCTGAAACCGGTCAACGTGATGGTCTTCAGCTTGACCTTTCCCAGGACCTGGCTGATATTGCCCCAGAAAACGTCAAGCGCCAGCAGTATTTTAGCGCCCGAATCGTTGAGCTGGTACTCCAGCTCCCTCGGTGTCAGCAGCGGGCTGACTCCGGACAGCACGCAGCCTGCCTTGGAGATGGCGGGTATGGCTATATAGTAAGCGGGAAGATTGAGCGAGTAAACGCCCACCACATCACCCGGCTTCAATCCCTGCTTGATGAGAAAAGCGGCAAAACGGTTGGAGAGCGCGTCGATCTGCCTGAAGGTTATCTCCTTTCCCATGTAATTGACCGCGGTGATATCCGGCACCTCATTTACAGCTTCCAGGAAAAGGTCGGTGAACATCTTGTTCTCGGGGTAGTCGAAGTGGTCTTTTACGTGCGGGTCGAAGGACTTCCTCCAGAATCTGCTGGCATATGGATCGCTCGCCATGCTGCAACCTCCTCTAACTATGAATGTGCTACGGATATTTCGACAGATAGATTTTAAGACAGGACCTATTATACTACAGCTACATCAATAGACGGCGCCGCCGTCAAGGAAAACCGGGTGTCCCGAAATGTAGCCGCCCTCGTCGGAGCACAGGAAGGCGCAAAGGTTGCCCACATCCTCCGGCTGACACACCCGTCCGAAAGGCAGATTTTTGGCCAGGTCTTTCAAATCCATCCCCATAGCGCCCCTGACCAGGCGCGCAGCCATATCGGTTTCAACAATACCGCAGGCGATCGTGTTCACTCTTATATTATGGCCCAGCTCTTCCCGGGCCAGGACGGAGGACAGGGCGTTGAGCGCCGCCTTGGCCGTGGCATACGGGGCGTGCCCGGCCGGGCAGCTAAATGGACTTACCGAAGATATGTTAATGATATCGCCGCGCTTCTGCGCCCTCAGTATGGGCAGCGCTGACTTTATAAAATAGAAGGCCCCCATCACATGTATTTTAAACAGCCGCTCCATCTCATCCGCTTCGGTGTCCGCCACAAATTTCCCACGCGAAGCTATACCCGCGTTATTCACCAGTATATCTATCTTGCCGAAGGTGTCGACGGTTTGCGCCACAGCAGCTTTCACCTGCGCATAGTCGGTGACATCAGCCTGTATCGATAGCGCCCGCCGTCCCATAGCCGCGATCGCTCCAGCCGTGGACTTTGCAGCTTCGATATCACGCCGGTAATTAAAGGCGATATCAGCCCCTTCCCCGGCCAGAGCAAGCGCTATTCCTTTGCCGATGCCCCTGCCGCCGCCTGTAACAATGGCTACTTTCCCGGATAATTTCAAGACCGCCCTCCTGTTAAATAAATCAATCGAAAACGAGGTTATTTAATGATACTGTTGACGCCGGCCGATAACAACTTACAGCATTGATGTAATTGGAAAACCATTTTCGTAATTGCCTGAAATAGGCGATAATAAAATGCGAAGCGGGAGCTATCCAGATTGAGGTAAACATATGAGAATCAAAGAACAGTTATCCAGGCGTGAACGGGTTTTGCTGGCAATGTCTCACCGCACAACGGACAGGATACCGATCAGCGATATGTGCGGAACACTGAACCCGCCGGCGGGAGAAGCTTTCAACAATTATCTCGTCCGCCATCACAATATAGACGCGATCAGCTACATAGTAGACGCGGTGGATACGCGAACTATAACCTATTTCTATAACGGACCCGGCCTGGAGACGGGCGAAGATTTCTGGGGAGTCAAGAGGAAGCCGGTGAGCTACGGCGAGGGCAGCTACGATGAGATCTGTTATTATCCTCTTAAAGATATCCAGACCGTGGGGGAGCTTAACCGTCACCGCTGGCCCAGCGCAGACTGGTTCAAGTATGACATTATCAAAGACATGATAAAAGGGCTCAACGGAGATACCGAATATTGCATTATTGCGGCCAGCGCCGCCCCGTTCGAAATGTCCTGGGCTATGAGGGGATTCGAACAGACTTTTGTGGATATGGTCACCAAACCAGACCTGGTACACGGCATTATGCAACGTGTGACCGATTTCTTCGTGGAGACCTTCAGCCGGTTGCTCAAGGCAACGGACGGTATGATCGACCTGGTTTACACGTCCGACGACATCGGCGGGCAAACGGGCCTGCTCATGTCTTTACCCATGTGGGAGGAGTTTATCAAGCCATATCATGTGCGTATTAACGAGATGGTGCACAACATGGGCGCGAAAATCATCTATCACAGCGACGGCGCCATCATGAGTGCGATTGAAGGGCTTATCGATATGGGCATAGACATCCTGCAACCCCTCCAGTTTGATGCCAGGGGAATGGACCCGGCCATACTGAAGCAGAACACGGGCACCCGGTTGTGCTTCGAAGGCGGGGTAAGCGTTCAGAAGCTCCTGCCTTTCGGCACTGCTGAAGAGGTGGTCAATGAGACGCGAAAACTCATAGACATACTTGGAAAAGACGGCGGCTACATCCTGGGGCCTTCGCATTGCGTGCAGGCCGGGACCCCTCCCGAGAATATTTATGCCATGTTCGAAACGGCGCTGAGTTATTATCCTCATGGCTGAACCTAATCAATAGCACCGTAAAAATAGTTTAGCATTATAATTTTAGACGACAACCGGACCTTTTTCCTTTATTCTGACCAATAATCCGTAGAAACAGGGACAACGCTTCCTATGGATTACAGGGAGGTGCAGCCATGGGTCAGAAACTGTCTGCGGGAATTAAATTGCTCTATTCCCTGGCTGAGATGGGCTTTTCCATGCTGCGCTCTTGAACTACATTTTGTCAGTTACCGAGCATCTTGATAATATGTTTGGCCAAGCTGTCAGTTATTTCCCGGTGCCGCGGAATGGGCTGTGAAATCCTGGTGATTGGATTCTGATACCAGTCATGTTTACTACCATGACGAATCAAAATGCATCCGATCTGCTCAATTTTCTTAATAAGATCTTCGCGTTTCAACGCACTACGAGCTCCCCATACTTGCGCACATGGGGAATCTCTCCACCGGTAATATCCGTATAGATATCTTTGAGATTCTCTTTTAACTCTTCTACCGTTGCTCCCTGGGTACGGTAATCCGGATATTCTTCAAGCCAACCCACCCACGCATCATTTTCCTGATAATAAACGAACTTTTTTGTTTCCACTATTCATCTCCCATGATAGAGATCAAAGATCGGGCAACACTGTTCAAGTCTACGACGATATAATACTTTCACTGGAATTATAGCAGATGGCCTAAACCAAGCACTACTTACAACCGCTGAATCCGGCTGCAAGTATCCGGGGAAATTCACCTTGACTTATAATCACGTTTTCAATAGATTTGTGATATGACAGCATCGTCCGCGCCAAAACCGCCATATATCCGCAAGGCAGATGTGAGGGGCAAGATAACTATCTGGATTGTAGACGGGAGCTACGTGCGCGGTCACATCGACGAAGAGTTCACCAACTTCGGCCAGCATTACAGGTTTCCTTTTATCCCGCTGGATGAGTTCTGGATAGACCACGAAGCAAAACAGGATGAGACGAGCTTTTTCATCGACCATTTGCTGGTTGAACACCGGCTCATGGCCAAAGGTAAATCGTACGATGAGGCCCTGGTCGCGGCGGATATGCAGGAGCGCATCGAGCGCCGGCGCGCCGGGGACGTCAAACTGATGACCCATCAAGGGCAGGAACTGCCGGACGCCAGGGGTGTCCACGAGCATTTATGGAGAAAATTAGCCAACGGTGTCAGCGTCTGGATCGTCAACGGCCGGCTTGTGCGCAGCGTATTCAATATCGACTTTACGGAGGGCGGTCACGACCACATATATGAGTTTGTGCCCGAGAATGAGGTATGGATCGATAACGATATCGAGGAACCCGAACGCGGCTATGTCCTTTTACATGAGCTGCACGAACGTAACCGCATGGCGGGCGGCTGGCCCTACGGCAAGGCTCATGACGAGTCCAGCCATCTCGAGTACCACTGCCGCCACAATCCCGATGAACTCCACGATGCACTGGCTGCAGAGGGCTGGCCTTAATACCGGGAAGTTCTAATTCCAAGGAATCTGAGTGCGAGCATGGTTATATCATCGGCCTGGGGGGCATCACTCACAAAAGTCTCAATGTCCTCGTGTATAGCCTTGACCATTCCTGTGACATCAGCATCTCTGGCCTTTGTCAGTGCCTCTTGAAGCCTTGCTTCAGCGTATAGCTGATTGTTCATATCAGTGGCTTCCGTTACACCATCCGTATAGAGAAAAACAGTGTCCCCTGGATTGAGAACCAGGCTCTGGCAAGTGAAGACCATGTCCGGCAGGGGGCCAATGACAAATCCGCGAGGTACGCTAAGATACTGGAAGCCACTCTTACTATTCCCCAGCAGGGGCGGCGGATGCCCTCCATTAGAAAATATCACTTCCCCTGTCTGCGTATCGAGAATAGCGCAGAATACAGTGACGAACATGCTGGTATCGTTTTCCGGATTGAGAATATTGTTCGTTTGTGAGAGCATTTCGTCCGGTGACGATCCTGCCATACCAGCGGTCTTGAGCAGGGCTTTGGTAATTGCCATGAAAAGGGCTGCCGGAATGCCCTTGCCACATACGTCACCCACAATAAAACACAGCTTGTCGGGCTGGACAAAGAAAAAGTCGTACAGGTCCCCACCCACTTCCCTTGCCGGTTTAATCATTGCATAAATGTCAAATTCCTGCCTGTCTGGAAACGGTGGGAAAATGCGGGGCAACATACTCATCTGTATATCAGCCGCCACCCTGAGTTCGCTTTCGATGCGCTCCCTGGCAACAGTAGTGACCTGAAGTTCCTGTATATACACTTTCAAGCTTTCGACCATATGCTGCACAGTCCTGGCCAGTTCACCCAGCTCGTCGTTCCGTTTAGCGACAGGATAAATTTCACTTGTCTGAAAATCACCCGAACCGATGGTCTGAGCCACGGCACATAAGCGTGAAACGGGAGATGTCAGCCTTTTTACCGCAAATACCGAGACGATAATGCCCGCCAGCAGTATTATAACCGCAGCCACCCCCGACCATCGCAACAGGTCCAACGTGGCCTCTATCACTACCTGATCTGTTGCCTTTCCACCCAAAATGTTGACGAATGTATCGCTGGTTCTTGAGACAAGCACTGCCGTTGTTCCCAGGATGCAGGTAGCTAGCAAGAAAGTTACTATTAATATGACTCTGGTCTCCAGTGTAAGCAGCAATCGCCTCATAACTAAAAGTAAGAGGGGGACAATGGCGAAAGCCAGCAATACGTTGGTCAACAGGGAGGGAAGCAACCAGCCTAAAATGGCCTCACTGAGCGGCATACGGTGGAGTATCAGGCTGCTGATGAAGGTGCCTGTGGCCAGGCCCAACAGGTTGGCAACCAGTATAGACAGCAGGACTGCACCGAACTGTCCAACAGTCCGGATGACCCTGATGCCCATCAAGTAAAGGATGCCGGGTATAGCCCCGATAAGCCCGTTACCGATAGACCAGTCCCAGTATTTTAGCCCGAATCCGGATAAAAAATCTCCGAATATATTACCTGCAAATCCGGTGATGAATCCTGTTAAAGGGCCGAAGGCCAACCCCATGGTTATCGGTACGGCAACCTGGGGCCGCAGGCTGACTAACGGCGCTCCAGGGAGAGTGAGGCTGCTGCATGCCCAGTTTAATAAGCCATAGAGAACGGCTGCTGCCAGACCCATCATCAACCGGGATGATATGGTTTTACCTGTCAATATGTCGGCTACCATTACCGCGGACTGAAATGCCGTCTTCAGCTACATTATATGCTCAGAACCAGCCGAAATAGCGGGCCAGCAGGAAAAGGCCCTGGATGATAAAGATGATCGCGACCAGCGCGTTCAGCACCCCGGGGTTCACCAGCACTATAATGCCGAAGATCAGAGTGATAGCGCCCACGATGAGCGGCAACCCCAGTGCAAAGCCTGAAGCGAGGATCTGCCCCAGTCCCAGGATGATCAGGTATATCCCCACCACGTAGTTCAGTATCCTCGGTATGATCATGACGAGGATACCGGCGGCCAGGGCTATTATTCCCCATAGCCAGTTGCCGGCGACAAGCCAGCCGATGCCGCTCAGAATCAGCGCGACGGCTATAAGGTAGTTGATGATGCGCGGGAATATCAGGATGATGATGCCGATAAGAAGAAGGATTATCCCCAGAGCGGGACCTCCGGCGGGTAAGCCCAGTGTTAGCCAGGGCATAGTGCACCTCCTCTCTCTCTATTGTCTATATTTTACATATAATAGACGGAAATTTCGAGCATGCTGCCAAGTAGCATTGTAAACAGGCATCTAATTTATCCTGCATTTAAACCCGCCTTGACATCAGTTTAAGACAACTGTTAGATTAGCGCTACTTGATAGGGCAGGAGCTTTCACCGCTTCAAATGCTCGCCCATTTTTAGGAAAGGATAACGGGTGGAGAGGACAATCCCGCAAATTAAACTGGAACCCGCTGCAGGCCGGGCGGCCGGCAAATTTCTGAGCGAACGCGGCGTCAGCCGGCCCCTGCGCATCGACCTGAATTTCAACGGCTGCTGCGACGCCTCTCTGGGCCTGCGTGTGGATGACGTCGCCGGGAGCGACCTTTATACCGAAGTGGAGGGCCTGACATTCATCCTGGACCCCGAGGTCTATAATCTCGCAGGCGGCATCACAATTGCCTACGTTGAGGAAGAGGGAAGGACGGGGTTTGTGCTGACGTCCGAAAGGCCGGTCAGCGAGTGGGAGGGTTTCGGGGTAAGTGAAATAAAAATCTGATTCATCCTGTATTCAGGATCCTGCGACGGCGGAAAATATATAGAAAGTTGAAGGGAGGTTTAAGTTGGAACAATACAAGCTGTTTATCAACGGCAAATTCGTCGACTCGGCAAGTGGAAAAACCTTCGAGTCGATCGATCCCGGCACGGAGGCTCCTATAGCCGAGGTGGCGCAGGCGGGCAAGGCGGACGCCGAGGCGGCTATAGAAGCTGCCCGCAAGGCTTTCGACAGCGGCGTCTGGAGCGGTCTCAGCCCGGCGGCCCGCATGGCAAAGATACAGGACTTCGCCGACCGGGTCTCGCAGCAGGCGGTGCGCCTGACGGCCACCGAGTGCATGGACTCCGGCCAGATCTTGAAACTGGCGGGATTTGCGCCGTTGCTGGGAATTGGACTTCTGCGCAATCTCAGCCTGACGGCGGCCACCAAATTCCCCTGGCATGAAGAGATACCCGTCTCGGGCAATGCCTTCGCGCCGGGCCGGGAATTCATCCGCAGGGAGCCGATCGGGGTCTGCGTGGGCATCATCCCCTGGAATTTCCCCATGACCATGGCTTTCTGGAAGCTGGGCCCCGCCCTCATCATGGGAAATACCATAGTCCTGAAACCCGCTTCGGTAACGCCCTTATCCGCCTTGATTTTAGCCGAAGCGGCCAGGGATGCGGGCATTCCCGATGGCGTGGTGAATGTCATCGCCGGGCCGGGCGGAGAGTTGGGCCAGGTGCTGTGCACCCATCCCGACGTGAACAAAATAGCCTTCACCGGCAGCACGGAAGTGGGACGGGAGATCATGCGCATGGCCTCCTCCACGGTGAAAAAGGTGACGCTCGAGCTGGGCGGAAAATCGGCCAATATCATACTGGACGACGCCGATATGGATCTGGCGGTGGAAGGCGCCTGCTTCGGGACCTTCTTCCACCAGGGACAGATATGCGAGTCCGGCACCCGCGTGCTGGTACCGGCGAAAATCTACGACCGCTTCCTGGAAAAGATGAAGAAGCGGGCTGAAGCATTCCGCGTTGGCTACCAGATGGACCCCGCGTCGCATATGGGTCCGCTGGTCAGCAAAGAGCAACTTGCCACGGTGGAACGCTACGTCAAAATCGGTAAGGACGAGGGGGCTGAGCTGATCACAGGCGGCAAGCGGGTTGAAGTAGCGGGCATCAAGGGCGGCTATTACTACGCGCCCACCATCTTCGCCAAAGTCAACAACAAGATGCGCATCGCGCAGGAAGAGATCTTCGGCCCGGTTGTGTGCGTCATAAAATACGAGGGCGATGAGGAAGCCGTGGCTATCGCCAACGATTCCATCTACGGCCTGGGGGGCGGGGTATTCTCCACCAACACGGCCAGGGCCGAGCGCGTGGCCGCCGGCGTCCGCACCGGTACCATGTGGATCAACAACTACCACGCCTTCGCCGATTATTGTCCCTTCGGCGGGTACAAGCAGTCAGGCGTGGGGCGCGAGCTGGGCATGGAGGGCCTGCACGAATATACGCAGGTCAAGAGGGTGCACGTCAACGCCATGGCCGATGTGAAATCGAACATGACCTTCCAGCTGATGTCCGACTACAAGAAGGTGGACGGCTTCGGATACAACTGTCCCACCAACGTGGTAGCCGGGCACGGATGCCTGCAGTCGATCGGCAAAGCGGTCGCCGACCTGGGCTGCAAAAGGGCGTTTATCCTCACCGACCCCGGCGTCCGCAAAGCGGGACTGGCCCAGTTGGTGAACGATGCGCTGGCGGACTTCTGCGTCGGCATCTACGATAAAATCCCCTCGGACCCCGACCTCGATTCCGTGGACGCCGCCGCTGAAGCGGCGCGCCAGCTCAGGGCGGACTGCATCGTCAGCGTGGGAGGCGGCAGCGTTATCGACACCGCCAAGGCGGTTTGCGTGACCCTCAAGAACGGGGGAAAAGCCAACGATCACCTGAACCTGCTGGTGCTGACCGAGGCCCAGACCCCGCATATCGCAATCCCCACCACGGCGGGGACCGGCAGCGAGGTGACCAACGTGGCGGTCATCACCAGCAAGGGGGCAGGACGTAAAATGTTCCTGGTTGACGCGCGGGTCATGCCGAACGTGGCCATTTTAGACCCGCGCTTCACAATGACCCTTCCCAAAGGGCTGACCGTAACCACGGCCATGGATGCCATGACCCACGCCATCGAAGCCATGACCAGCACCATGTCCAACCCGATTTGCGACGGCATGGCCCTGCAGGCCATACGCATGATCAATACGAACCTGCCGCTGGTTGTTGCCGACGGCAAGAATGAAAAGGCCAGGCTCAATATGCAGGTAGCCGCCACTATGGCGGGATGGGCCTTTACAGTGGCCCAGGTAGGGCTGGCGCACGGTATGGCACATACAGTGGGGGCATTACATCATGTCCCGCACGGGGCGGCCTGCGGCATAGTCCTGCCCAAGGTCATGCGCTATAACGTCGACCACTCCGCCGATAAACTGGCGCTGGTGGCGCAGGCCCTGGACGTTGACTGCGCCGGCATGACGGAGCGCGAGGCGGCGCTGGCGGCGGCCGACGCCGTAGAGGCTTTAATGAAGAAGGCGGGACACCCCATGAAGCTGCGGGAAGTGGGTGTGCCTGAGGAGAACCTGCCGGTCTGCGCATTTCACGCCATCGCGGATACCGCCGTTATATTCAATGCGCGTCCGGTCAGCGATCCCAACGAGGTGCTGGAAGTATATAAGCAGGCTTACTAAATCGGCCAAGAAGAGTTTTATAGTACCGGCACAATATGCGTAACTCTTTTACAGAGCTCGAGGAGGGTAATTATGCACAAAATTAAGCACGTGGTTGTTTTAATAATCTTATCACTATTAATTCAAATAGCCGCCGGCTGTGCCGGTAAACCTCCCCAGGCTCAAAAGCTGACCGTGGATCTTATATACGGAAGCGCCTCACTCTGGGGCATAAGCATCAGCGGCGTGCAATGGATGCCGGACGCCCGGGGGTTCACCTACTGCCGGTTTGATCCGCAGAATGGGCAATCAAGTATCTGGTATTACGACCTGCAAAGCAATAATAAAACCGTTCTCATCGATGACAAAAAGGCCGGTGAACTCGCCCAACCCACTGCCCTCAATCTTGACAGCTATTTACTTTCGCCGACAGGAAAAGAGCTGCTTTTGCCTTCCGATACCGACCTCTTCCTCTTCAATCCTGAAACCAACAGCCTGAGGCGCCTGACCCAGGATTCCGACTCCGAATCGGCGCCGCAGTTTTCACCCGATGGGATCAAAATAGCCTTTATTAAAAACCAGAATATCCATGCCATGGAAATCGAGACAGGCAAAGACACACAATTAACCTCGCAAGGCACTGAAAATTTACTGGTGGGGCAGGTCGACTGGGTCTATGGGGAAGAGTTCAGCATCGACGCCGGATTTTCCTGGTCTCCTGACAGCCGTTATATTGCCTATTATCAACTGGATCAGAGCGCCGTCCCGCAATTTCCTATCACCGATTTCATTCCGACCGAGAACGAGGTTGCAAACACGCATTATCCCAAAGCCGGGGATAATAACTCCATCGTGCAGGTCGGCGTAGTTTCGCTGCGAGATTTTACGACCGTCTGGATGGATACCGGGAGTAATACTGACATATACACACCAAGGATAAAATGGCTGCCGGGCTCCAGCGCGCTGGCTATTCAGCGCCTGAACAGGTCGCAAAATGAACTTGAATTACTGTTAGCTGATGTTAAGAGCGGCAAAACCGGCACGATACTGAAAGAAGAGAATGCCGGTGGCTGGATCGATATCTACAATGACCTCACGTTTATCAAGGCCGGCAGGCAATTCATCTGGCCGTCCAATCGCTCGGGTTTCAAGCAGCTGTATCTATATGACATCGATGGAAAACAGATACGTCAGCTTACAGACGGCAACTGGGAAGTGGATGATCTGGTCGGGGTCGACGAGGAAAGTGAACTCGCCTATTTTCGGTCCACGGAAAAAGCGTCGTGGGAACGCCACCTTTACCGCGTGGATTTGGCCGGCAACGGCTTCCAGCGGCTCACACAGGGAGATGGTTGGCATACTGTCAGCATGTCACCGGACCGCAGCTATTACCTGGATTTCTTCTGCACATATATCCAGCCTAATAAGGTGAGCCTGTATACGGCAACCGGGCGATCCGTCGACATCGTCGAGCCGAATGATGTGCCCGTGCTACAGGAATTGGATCTGGTGAAACCCGAGTTTATGACGTTTATGAGCGATGACGGTGTGGAATTGCCCGCATTTATGATCAAACCGCCGGATTTTAATCCCGCTAAAAAGTATCCTGTGCTGATGTACACCTATGGCGGACCGGTTTTCCAGGCAATCTGCAATCAGTGGGAAGATGACGCCCGCAAACGGAACCTGTGGCATGAGATGATGGCACAGGAGGGATATATCATATTTGCGCTGGACAACAGGGGCACACCTGCCCGCGGCAAAGCCTTTGCACAGGCGACATATCGCCAGTGGGGAACCTTAGATATTCAGGATAAGATCTCCGGCGTTAAATACCTGCAAAAATTGCCTTACGTCGATTGCAGCCGTATAGGTATCTGGGGCTGGAGCCATGGCGGATATTTGACCTGCATGTGCATGCTCAAGGCCGCAGATTACTTCACCACCGGCATTGCCGTTGCGCCTGCGACCGACTGGCTCAACTATGACACGATCTACACCGAGCGTTACATGGGCAGGCCGTCCGATAATGAAGAGGGCTACGCAGCCAGCTCAACGCTGAACCTCATAGAGAACCTGAAGGGAAAACTGTTGATCGTACACGGTACGTCCGATAACAATGTGCACATGTCGAATACCATGCAACTGATTTATGCGTTCGAAAACAGCCGTAAACCCTTCGATTTAATGCTCTACCCGCGAAAACTGCATCACATGGACGGGCAGGATACCAAGGTGCACCTGTTCAACCTTATGACCAGCTATATCAAGAACAACTTGTGAAGGCGTGTCGCGTCGCCTCATCGCATCGCAAGCGCGGCCGACGAACCGGTCACCGTCAGAGGCGCCGGCCACTTTATACGGAAGGATGCCGGCGTAGAGGTAGCCGGCCAGGCAGCTGATTAAATCAATTTTCTGTTAAGGCTGCAGCGTCAGTACCTGCGTCAGGTCCCCGGCGGAAAGGTAATGTGTCGCCACCTGTTGCCCGCTTGCCCACATTTGCGCAAGGTCGCCGTAATACGGGCTTAAGAGTAACCCTGATTGCCCTGGCGGGCTCATGATAGTCGAATTTTCCAGATCTGACATGTCCACTATAAGCCTGATGACCCCGCCGGCATCCATGGCGTAAGGGTTCTTGCTGTCCCACATGCCCGCATTGATGGTGAACCCGTCGCCGTTAGTCGGGATGGGGCTCAGGTTATAGAACGCCAGCTTGCTGCCGAGGGGATGCTTGAATGTCATCTGGTGGACCTTCCCCCACTGCCACTTCGAGGGGTCCTGTCCCAGCCTGGCCGACAGCTCCGCTATCGCGTCCTTCATGCTTTTCCTGATGATATCATCGCGGTTTTCCCTGATACCGGCCGTCGTAATATCATCGTAAAAGGCATTTTCCTTATCGTTCACCATTATAGTAAGCAACCTGTCCGGAATATATATCTGGTAATCCTGCGTGAGATCTGCGTTCAATTTCGCACCGATCTTGTTTTCGAACGTGTTCTGCACCATATACTTATAGAAAGCATTGAAAAGCGTGGCCGCCGGGCTGTTAACGTCGGATGAATAGTTCCAGCCCTTAAACAGGCCCAGAGCCGGCTTCATATCGTCTATATTGTCGCAGGCGGCCAGGGCGAGTGGGACCCAGTATTGCGCCTCAACGGAGATGTTATCCAGCTGCATTTTCCTGATCTCGTCAAAGGTAAACTTATCTTTGCTTTGAACTATTTGCTGGAAGCGCAGGGCACGTTCAATCATCCAGAAGTCGGTGATATGGTAGTCGACTTTTTTCGGGACGTTATTGAAGGACGCCACGTACCCCTGGCCGGGATTTAAATCATAGGGAAGTTTGTCGAAGGGGACATAGCCCGTCCAATCGTATTTGCCCTCATCACCCGGCACGATCAGGGTGCCGTCGCCGGCCTTCCGTACAGGCGGGGACGCCATATACTGGTAACCTATATTCCCATAAATATCGGCATAGCCGAAATTGAGTGTAGGTGTACGCACTACGCTTAACGCGCTGCGAAAATCATCGAAATTTTTGGCTTTATCCAGGGCGACGAAACCTTCCATGATGCCGAGGTGCGGCTGAAGTCCAACCCACATCATGGCGCAATTGGCAGGCGCCCGGGGCATTACATCGGATATGATGGGGCCGTGCCGGGATATCCTGACCCGAAGTTTCTCCTCCCTTATCCCATCCTTTCCCTTGACCCTTATGGTCTCTTCAACTATCTTGAAGTTCTTGTAACCGTCTTCGGTCAGGTACTGATCGGCATCGGCGGGGTTTATCTTTTCGATGAAGAAGTCCATCTCATCGCCCCGGCCGTTAGTCGTGCTCCAGGCAAAATAGCGGTTCAATCCGAGCACGTTGATAGTGGGGGCGCCGGGTATCGAACCTCCCATGACATCGTAGTCGCCGCCCTTCAGGTGGACCAAGTAAAACAGCGCAGGTATGGTGGGGGCCAGGTCCGGGCTGCCGGTGAAAACAGCTTTCCCCGAGGCAGTTCGCTTGCCGGAAAAGATCATCCAGTTGCTGGCAGCAGTATCCAGGGGGAAGGGGCTATCGATGCTGCCGCTGCCGCTCCCGCCGGCAGCGCCGGCAACCCCTGCCGCAGGACGATCAACACCGGATGTAACAGGCGGCACCGCTGCATCTGCGCTGGATACCATGGGAGCATCTGCGGGCACAACGGGGATGATCGTTTTCAGCAAATCACTGCCGGCCGAATTGCCGATCTGGTTGAGTATGAGCTCCGTATCCTTGGAACGGTTCAGGCTGTAGGCCATGAGTATCCCGCAGACCATGGTGTCCTGGGCTTTCCATGTTTGAGGCTTAAACCCGAGGATGGTGTACTCGCTGGGAAGGTATTTAGCCTTGCTTATATAGGCGTTTACCCCGCGGGCATAAGCGTCGACTATCGATTTGGCGCCCGGCTCCAGCCCCGAGTATTCCTCTTCGGCTGCGCGGTAAAACCCGACCGTTTTGAAATATTTATCGGTGTCAAGCATGATGTCGCCCAGCACCGAAGAGAGTTCACCCCTGCCCGCAAGGCGCGTCATATCCATCTGAAACATGCGCTCGCGGGCGGTGATATAACCCTGGGCGAAAAAGAGGTCGGCCTCATTCTGCGCAAAGATATGCGGGATTCCGTGTTCGTCGGTACGCACCTCCACACCGGCTACAAGGCCGTCCAGCTTTTCTGTTCCGGAGTACGACGGCTGGGGAAGCTTGAATACTACCTGTACCGCTATGGCCGCAACTATCACCAGGACAAGCACGACACTCAGCGATATGATGAGAACTTTCCCTTTCTTCGATTTCACGGATCCACCTCCTGTATACAATTGAATAAAATTGGAATGGGGACTTTCGGCTGCCAGTTTGTCTACACTACCATGGTGCGCTTGTTTATCAGCGCCCTGGTAAGCTGAAAGTCTATCTCCAGGTTCAACCAGAACCGTGCCGGGATTTCCGGCATGGCTTCCTCAAGTTGCAGGGCAGTCTCTGCTGTAATTGCCTTTTTCCCGTTAACAATCTCATTTATCGCATTCAACGGCCTCCCCATGCGCTTTGCCAGCTCCTTCTGAGAAATTCCTCGCGCCTCAATTTCTTCCGCGAGAAATTCACCGGGAGGGATAGCAACGTCGGGATAGGCATCCGTCTTAGTTACCATGGTAATCCTCCAAATCTATGATTCGCACTTTGTCTTCCTGCACCTTTTCAAGAATAAGCCGATAATTTCCAGTCAGTGTAATCGAATACAGTCCTGCATATTTTCCTTTCAAGTGGTGCAGCCGAACCGCCTTTAACCCAAAAAGCTGGTTGAATTTTTCAATAGCTCTTAAAACTGCCAACCTCTGGATATACTTCCGGCCGACTGGAACACCGAAAATCCGGCTGGCCTCCGGAAGACTCACGCCCGCTTCAGCCAGCCGCTTCGATGAAAACTCGATGTTCACCCATACACCCTATGGGTGTAGAATACTCAATTATGTTAAATTTGTCAAGCCCTTTTACTTAGCCGCGGTCCTGGCCTTGTAGGACCGCTTCTTCTGCTCGTACAGGTCGTAGTATTCTTCCATCATGTCGCGGATGGGCAGGTGGTAGGGACATCTTTCCTCGCATTCGCCGCACTTTGAGCATTTAGCGGCCATGTCGAAAAGTCCCGACCAGAAGCCGAAGATCTGCTCCTCCGGCAGGCGCGCCATGAAGCTGGGAAAGGTCATGACCGACGATATGTGTATTCCCTCCTTGCAGGGCTGGCAGTAATCGCAGCGGTGGCAGAACCTGGCGCCGAGCTGCTCCTTCAGTTTGAGCATCTCCGCACGGTCCGATTCAGTCAGCTCCAGTGGCCCGTTCAATATGCCGACGATCTCGTCTATCTCCTCCACCTTCTCGATGCCCGGGATAGTGGCCACGTCCTTGAACTGGAAAAGGTATTTGAAGGCGATTTTGGCGTTGGCGATCATTCCACCGGCCAGCGGTTTCATATCTATGAAGCCGACGTCGTGCTTGCGGCAGAGGGGAAGCAGTTCAGCGGCCGCCTCGTCGGTGACGAAATTAAAGGGGAACATCAGGGTCTCGAAGCGACCCGATTCCACGGCCTTCTTAGCCACGTCGATCTGGTGGGAGGTGACGCCTATGTGCCTGATCTTTCCCGCTTTCTTAGCTTCCTCCAGAACCATCATGGGCCCGGCCGGGTCGAGCACCATATCCAGCGTCTTGAAATCGCTGACGGCGTGGAGCTGGTAGAGGTCTATATAGTCGGCGCCGAGCTGATTGAGGCTTTTATCCAGGTGTTTGATTATTCCTTCCCGGTCCCGGGCTGTAGACTTGGTGGCGATGATGAGGCCATCCCTGCGTCCGGCGATGGCCTTGCCGATGCGCGCCTCGCTGGTCGAGTAGGCGTTGGCCGTATCGATGAAATTGATGCCGTGGTCCAGGCACCTCTTGATGACGGCGATGGCGTCCTCTTCGTTCAGCCTCTGTATGGGTATACCGCCGAACCCGATCCTGGTCACCATTAAGCCGGATTTTCCCAGCCGCATTTTGTCCATCGGTAAGTCCTCCTATGTTATTTTAGCACCGCCCGTGCGCTATAATAGATTACTTAATTCGGGTAGGTGTGAAGTGCCCACAGTGAAAACCGCTGACATCAGTCTTTATTACGAGGTCCATGGTGAAGGCCAGCCTTTACTCCTGATCATGGGTTACGGCTCCAACTCGGGCCACTGGTTCGTGATCCTGCCCCGCCTGGCCAGCCGCTTCAATGTCGTAATCTTCGATAAGCGGGGCACAGGGAGGAGCGACAAGCCGGATATACCTTATACAGCGGAGATGCTGACGGGGGACATCATCGGACTGCTTGACGCCATCGGCATCGGCGCTGCCCATGTCTTCGGCGTTTCGATGGGCGGCATGATCGCCCAGGAGCTTGCCCTCAGGTATCCCGAACGTGTGAAGAAGCTTGTCCTGGGCTGTACTTCCTGCGGCGGGCCCCATTCCGTCAGGTCCAGCCCCGAGGCGGCGGCCTTTCTATTCGACCCGGAGCGGGCCAAACTCTCCGACGAGGAGAGGGCTCTTTCAACCGTGCCGTGGCTGTGGAACGAGGACTTTATCGCCAAGCACCCGGAGGCCGTCCAGCGTTATGTAAAGACCACGACGCAATATCCCACCCCGACCCACGGCTATATGAGCCAGGCAAATTTCCTGCTGACTCATGATACTTATGACCGCCTGCCGCAGATCAAGGCGCCGACGCTGGTTTTAACCGGCGCGCGGGACCGCCTGATACCGCCCGAGAACTCCAGGATACTGGCTTCCAGGATACCCGGCGCTGAACTGGTGATATTCGAACGTGCCGGACACGGCTTTATTTCGGATACTGCTGAGAAGAGCAGCGATAAGATCATCCAGTTCCTGGAGCGGGGAACTTAGTCAACTATTTCGTTACCAGCAATTCCTGTAGGGGCGGACCTTCAGGTCCGCCCGATCAACGTTTGTAACGGACACGCGGGCGGGTTTGAAAACCCGCCCCTACGGTAGGGGCGTACCTTCAGGTGCGCCCTTATTCGTGTTAAAATAAACCGTTTTACTCACGTAAAAACGCGAGGAGGTATGTGTCATGGGTAAGATCTACGGCGGCCATCTTGTTGCCAGGTATCTCAAGCAGGTTGAAGGGGTTGACGTTGTATTCGGGTTGAGCGGGGGGCATATCGACCGCATCTTCGACGGGTTCTACGAATACGGCATTCGCCTGATAGACGTGCGGCACGAGCAGGCGGCGGTGATGATGGCCCACGCCTGGTCCATCTTTAAGAACGAGCCGGGCGTCTGCATCGTCACAGCCGGCCCCGGCTTTACCAACTCACTGACCGGGCTGGTCAACGCATACATGGAGAACGCCCCGGTGGTGATGCTGAGCGGCATGTCGCCCATCAGGGACAGCGAGAAGGGCGCGCTGCAGGACATGAGCCAGGCCGACATGGTGAAATCGGTGGTCAAGTGGCACGGAGTCTGCCACGATACAAAACGCATACCCGAATATATCTCCAAGGCCTTCCGCGTGGCCATGTCGGGCAGGCCGGGTCCGGTCTTCCTGGAGCTGCCTCCCGATATACTCAACGTGCAGGTCGACGACGCGGATATCACCTGCGCGCAGAGGGCCTGTAAATCCTACAGGTCCATGCCGGACCTGGACGCCATCAAAGAGGCCGCCGATGCGATCAATACGGCGTCCAAACCCCTGCTGGTGGGCGGCAGCGGCGTGGGATTCAGCGACTGCGACAAGGAGTTGAAGGACTTCATCGATAAAACGGGCATCCCCTTCGTGTTGATGAATAACGGCCGGGGCACACTACCGGATGAGCACCCGCTCTCCATCTGGGACGGGGGACAGATCGGCCTGTTGTCGGCGCTGCCCATGGCCGACCTGGTGATGGTTTTGGGATTGCGCTTCAACTGGCTGATGTTCTTCGGGCAGGGCTTCCCCGCTGCAACGGTCATCCGCGTCGATGTGGAGTCATCCGAGCTGGACAGGAACAGGTGCTGCGATATCGGGCTTTCCGGCGACATCGCGCTCACACTGCGCGAACTAAACAAGCATGTGAAGAAGAAGGAGCACGGCGCCTGGATGAAATCGTTGAGAGAATCCTATTTGCCGCTGGTGGCGGGTGAGATCGAGTTGCGGGATAAGGTATCCGCGCCGATACACCCCGTGCGCCTGGTAGACCAGGTTAAGAAAGCTTCGCAGGACAGCCCCATCTATATCATCGACGGCGGCGACGCCTCGTACTTCGGCCTGACGGGCCTCAGGGCAAAGGAGAAGTCGGGCATCATCGGTGGAGCGGCGGGACTTTTCGGCTGCCTGGGCACGGGCATACCCATGGGCATAGGCGCCAGGGTGGCGCGTCCCGACAAGACGGTGGTGGTGATCAGCGGCGACGGCTCCTTCGGCTTCAACGCCATGGAGTTCGAAACGGCGGTGCGGCACAACATACCCTTTGTCTGCGTGGTTGTGAACGACCAGGCCTGGGGCATGATCAAGCACGGGCAGGAGATAAACTACGGCCCCAAGCGGCTGGTGGGCTCCGAGCTGGGTGTAATTCACTACGAGGAGGTGGTCAAGGCGCTGGGCGGCCACGGTGAATTCGTGACAAAGGACGAGGAGATCATGCCGGCCCTGAAGCGCGCGCTGGCCTCGGGCAAGCCGGCCTGCGTGAACGTGCTGACCGATCCCACGGTCACCAGTCCCGGCACACTACTGCTGGTCGACGGCCTGAAAATGGAATAGAAAATAAAGAGGGGGGACAGGGGAGATGAAGGCCTTACAGTTCTCCGTTTCCGTTCCGCAATATCTGGCGCTCACGCTGCTGGGCGCTGTAAACAAGAGCCTTTTCTATAGCGGGCCACTGGCCACCGTGAAGCTGGTGGATGCGCCCGAGCCGGCGCTGCCTTCTCCCGACTGGGTCAAGGTCAGGACGCTGATGTGCGGCTTCTGCGGCAGCGACCTCAACCTTATTTTGCTCAAGGAGTCTCCCACGGCGTCGCCCTTCTCGTCCTTCCCCTGCACCATGGGACACGAGATATGCGGGGAGGTGGCGGAGGTAGGCAGCGGTGTTAAAGACTTCAAACGGGGCGACGTCATCATACTGGTGAACCAGCTGGGCTGCGTGGTGCGGGGCATCGAGGACCAGTGCAAGAGCTGCCGGGAGGGGCGTCCCTCCAACTGCGAGAACATGGCCGAGGGAAAGCTGGCGCCCGGCATGTTCACCGGCATCTGCCGCGACACGGGCGGCGGCTTTGCGCCCTACTTCATCGCCCACAGGGACCAGCTTTTCAAGCTGCCGGAGGGGATTTCGGTCAAAGAGGCTGCGCTTTTCGAACCGCTGGGAGTGTCCTTGCAGGCGGTGCTGGAGAACCTGCCTCGGGACGGCGACCAGGTGCTGGTGATCGGGGCGGGAGTGATCGGCAACTTCGTCATACAGTCGATACGCGCCCTGGGCAGCAAGTGCAAGATTACAGTGGCCGAGCCCTACCCCTTCGCCGCCGACATGGCGATGAAGTCGGGTGCTGACAGGCTGATCTCCGGCGGCGATATACTCAAGCACACTATCGAGATCACCGGCGCGCGGGCCTATAAGCCCATGATAGGCAAAGAGGTGTTGATGGGCGGCTTCGACAAAATCTTCGACTGCGTGGCCAGCGAGGCTACCTTGTTTACCAGCATGCGTGCGCTGGCGACGGGCGGGACGCTGAGCATGGTTGGCATCGGCAAGGACGTGAAACTCGACCTGACGCCGCTGTGGCTCAAGCTCCAGACGATCAAAGGGGCCTATTCCTCAGGTTATGTAAACTACCAGGGTGAGCGGAAGCACATCTTTGAAATTGCCTCGTGGATGGTGAAGCTGAAGAAGATCAAGCTCGAGCCCCTGGTGACACACACCTTCAAACTTGAAGATTACCGGCGGATGATCGAGGTCAACCTGAGCAAGGGAAAGTACAGCGCCCTGAAGACCGTTGTGTCCTTCGACTAACCCGTCATTGCGGGTCCCCCGTGTTTGACAAAACGGCATATTATAGTAATAATATAACAGCATACAAAAGTTAAGGGAGAATATTATGGCCGCCCAGGTTGTTAAATTAACCATAAGCTTGCCGCGTGATTTATTGTCAATAACTGATGAAATTGCGGCTGAAAGAAAGATCAGTAGAAGCAAAGTTGTATCCATGTGTTTACGGGATCTTGCCGACCGGAGATTGAAACTGAAAATGGCAGAGGGGTATAAAGCATTGGCCAAAGATAATTTGAAATTTGCGGATCAAGCAGTAACCATTGCACACGAAGTATTGACCGATTAGGAATATTCCTACATGTTTGTTGACTGTAAGCGGGGCGAGATTTATTTAGTTAATTGGGATCCGGCGAGGGGTAGTGAGCAAGCTGGAACAAGGCCGGCTGTAATTATTCAAAACGATATAGGAAATACATTCAGTCCTACTACAATTGTTGCTGCATGCAGTACTGCCGGTACTAAAGCCTATCCGTTTATTGTTAAAATTAAAGCGAAAGACAGCGGTTTGGATAGAGATTGTTCCGTCAATTTAGCTCAAATTATGACGATTAGCAAGGCAAGATTGGTAAAGAAAATTGGCCAACTGCCACCTGACAAGATAATTGAGCTTGATATGGCTATTGTAAATAGCCTCGGACTGTAGGGGCGGACCTTCAGGTCCGCCCGCCCTTCCTCTCGAGTAACATCTCCATGAACGACCCTGCTGTTTACCGGATATTGCGGGCAAGCTCCCCATCAGGCGAAACTAGGTTGGGGCATCGCCTGGGCGTAAGGTTTAATGAAAATATCACCCGTGATCGATGCCGTGATGGTTACATTTGCGGTCGGTTTATGTGAATGATATTTTATGTTGTGTTTCTTGAAAAACTTGTCTCTTTCCCCAACATCCTCCAAAGTGTCCAGGTGCAGAGAAATCGCTTCCTTGAGCTTTTCTTCTGCGTCATTTAAGGTATAACCGAAAGTAGCCGTCCCCAGCTCTTTGCAATAGGCTACCCACTTCTTCCCTTCCTTGTGGAACTCCAGGGTTAAAACTACATATCCCCCGTTTGTCATGCCATATCTCCGTTTTAGAATTTACTGGTTAACCCGGTTACACTGTTAATTATAACCACCTCGTATTGAATTTGCCTCTTTCCATCACTTTTGTCCAATGCCTGGTGCCGGGTAATTCGTTTGTGAAAGCCGGAAGAGTCATTGCTCATTTACCGCTCCTCCGCCACCTCCAGTATGCGGTCTATCCTGAAAGTCCTCTCCTCCCCGCGTTTGAGGCAGAAGGCGCGCAGGCCGCGGAAGGTCTTGCCCCCGTAGCTGAAATCCCCCACTGCCAGCGGCCTGATCACACGCACCGACTTCTCGTCATTGGGCTTGAGGTAGGTGATGCGCAGCTTCCCGCCCATGGAAATAGTCATGATGATGAGCTTTTCCTTGTCCTTCACAGACAGCAGTTGCTCGGCTTTACCGTACTGGTAGCGCGTGACGAACTGCACCACGCGCCAGTCCATCCAGATGTGTTTCTTCTGGATGGGCTGTTTGAGCACGATGCCGTTGAGCGAGGTGCAGCGGCTGAGCGCCACGTACATCTGGCCGTGAGCAAAGGTGCCCCGGCCGATATCGATGACCACGCGTTCGAAGGTCTTGCCCTGGCTTTTGTGTATGGTCACCGCCCAGGCCAGCATCAGCGGGTACTGGGTGAAAGTGCCCACGGCCTCCGATTTTATCTCCCTGCCCTCCAATTTATAGTTGAATATCTCCCAGGTATACGGCTCCACCATTTCATGCTCACCGCCGGAAAGCTGCACGCTGATGCAAAGTCCGCCGTCCTCGCCTTTCTTGAACCCTGTTATTTTGCCCATGCTGCCGTTGACCCAGCGGCCGGCGGAGTCATTATTCAGCATCATCACCTGTGCGCCCGCTTTGACCGTGAGAGCCTCGGCTGTGGGCAAGGCATCGTCGTTGAACTTGCCGTCCCTGGCCGCTTTGAAGGTATGCAGCTTGCCCTTGAGCTTAGCCAGTTCGGCGGCGTTGAGGTCCGCCGCCATGGCGTTGGTGGTGGTGAGCCGCAGAGAGAATCCGCCGCCGGGTATATCGTATTCCGGAATGCAGCGCTTGTTGAGCAGGCTGAGGCCGCCGTCGTCGATGCTGTTATTGCGGATGGCGTTGAGCAGTTCGATGAAGCCCTGGTCGTGCTGGCGGTAGACCTTCTCCAGTTCGATGAATTCCATGTCGAAAGTCCTGAAAACCTGGGAGCTGAAGAAATATGGAGTTTCGTATAGATCGGCGAAGACGTCTTTTTCCCGGGAGGTGACCACGGGCGGTAGCTGGTAGAGATCGCCCACAAACACCATCTGGACGCCGCCGAAGGGCTTTCGGGAGTCAGGCCCGTTGAGCCGCAGAAACCGGTCCACGCAGTCCAGCAGGTCCGCCCTGACCATGGATATCTCGTCGATTACCAGTATGTCCAGCTTCTTGTAAAGGCTGCCGCCCTTTTCCACTTTCCTGACCTTCGGGGGTGTGATGTCCGGCTTGAAGCCGAAGAAAGAGTGTATGGTCTGGCCTTTAATGTTGAGTGCCGCTACGCCGGTGGGGGCCAGCGCCACGACTTTTTTGGCTGTTATACCGCGGTAATACTCGAGCAGGGTGGATTTGCCGGTTCCGGCGCGTCCGGTTATGAAAACGCTCCTGTCCGTCTTCTCCATGACGTCCAGGGCGCGCCGGAACTGTTCGTTTATCTCGATATGCTGCACTGCTGTTTCAGCAGATTATACATTGAGTTAATGCTTACGCCCTATTGCCTGACTTTTTCAAAACCGAATTTCTTTAATCCTTTTACTGCAACCCTTACCCTGAGGGCCGGTAAAGCGGTCATAGCGCGACAAGGACTTGCCTGGATTTGCTTTCATCAGGGATTTCTTCACCCCGCTCCGCCCGATATTCAATACAAAGTCCAAGCGCTTCCTTCATATTCTTCAGACATTCATCGTAATTCTGGCCCTGCGCGTGTGCTTCAGGAACTAACGGGCAGCCTGCAATCCAGTATCCATCGGGAGCTTCTCTGATTATCACCGTATATTCCATATCAAGCCTTCAGGTTAAATTATAACACATCAAAAGCTGTTTACCGGATATTGCGGGCAGGCTACCCGTTAAGCGCTAACACAAGCCTGCGTCGCCGCTACGCTCTGCTTTCCCACGTCATTGCGAGCGTATTCCCCCCGTCATTGCGAGCGAAGCGAAGCAATCTGGTGCTCTGCAATCACTCGCAAGATTGCTTCGTCACTACGTTCCTCGCAATGACGTTGTTACGTCCCGATCCCCTTCCTCTCGAGTAACATCTCCATGAACGACCCTGCCCGGTCCTCGAACTGCGAGAGCGAGAAATTGGCGGGGTCCATATGGTCGGCCTCGATCACCACCGAGGGCACGCCCAGTTCCTTCTGCAGCGCCCGCTTGATGTCCATCTGTCCCAGCGTGATGGGCAGGCACGACTTGTTGGAGTGCAGTATTACGCCGTCGATGTGGTAGTCGCGGCAGGCCTTGAGCACCATCTCCTTCCGCCTTTGCATCGAGACGCAGGACACCATGGGATAAGACTGCAGCGACTTCATGGCCAGCGCCTCAAGGGGGTTGGACGTGTCCAGCCGTATGGACCAGGCCGCCGAGTAGGTCTCGGCCACCACCACGCCCCCGTATTTCTCGAAGTAGTTGAAAAGCCCCAGGTTGTACCACAGCGGTATGTTGTCCCAGAAAAGCCGCACCTTCTCCTCCGCGATTATGCCGGTGCCCTGCTCCGCGCGCTGCTTCACCTCATCCCTGACCCTGGTCAGGTAATCGACGGCGAGCTGTGTGCCCTGCCTGGTGACCATCACGAACATCAGACCCACCTCAGCCGCTGAGATCGGTGTGGGTATGCAGCGCCGGTACGAGGTGATCTCGTCCCACAGTGCGCAGGACTGGTCGGACAGGCGCACGACCTCCGCCAGGCGGTCGTAGTCTAACTTTTTGCCGGTGACCTCGGTCAGGAAGGCGATGATGCGGCGTATCTCGCTCAGGGCGTAATCGATGTGGTAGCGCTGTATGTTCTCGATGGGCACCTGTGGCAGGTCGGCGTAGAAGACCCTGGCGCCGGGAAAGCGTTTGGCGATGTACTGGAAGTTCTTCATGGCCGGTACGCAGCCCGCGCCCGGCACAAAGATCATGTCGGGTTCCGGCAGTCCACCCAGCGGCACATCTTCCGTTCCCATCATGCCGTTGATATAGCCCACGCAGTTGCGCAGGTATCCGCACAGGTCCGGGGAAAACCCCATGGACTCGGCGGTCATGTAATTTTTATGTATCAGCCCGAAGGCGGCGCAGACGGGCGACCAGTTCTCGGGGAAGGACGGCTGCAGGTCCATGGCGTAGAAGATCTCGATCAGTCCGTTCATGGGCGGCATCCAGCCGACGGGCTTACCTGCCTTCTTTGCCTCGTGTCCCTCCAGGTAGAACTCGGCCACGATCTTCTGCAGTTCCCTGGCCGTGGCCAGCCTCTTGGTCGATTTACCTTTAATATCCATCTTATCCGCCTATCATCTCGAAGAATGCCCCGAAGCGGGTCTTGAGCTGGCCCTCGATGTTGCCGCTCTCGTCCATCTCTATCGACAATACCGGTATATCGTCCTTTCTCAATGCCTCCGACAGCGCCGGGTAATCGGCCAGGTGCGGCGTACAGAACTTCTGGAAGAGAAAGATCACACCCTTTGCGCCCGATTTTTCCACCAGCTCCTTTACCCACGGTACTCGGTCCTGGATGGTCGAGCGCGACGGGCATGGGAAGCGGCGCATATAGCGGTCGATCAGCCGGTCGATGGGGTTTGCGCCCGAGCCGTCGACAGGCTCACAGAAGCGGTACCCGTTGCAGAGGTCGTCGGCCACCACCCGGCCACCCATCGCCTCCAGCAGGTCGAATATCCACATCTGCTCTACGATGCTGCCCGATACCATCACCGGTATGCCTTTAGCTGAAGTAGCTTTACGACCATCGAGGGCGCCGGTGAGGTTGGTGAGAAGTTTGAGATACGCCTCGGGAGGCAGGGAGAAACCGGCCTCCATTATGGTGTAAAAGTCGCTGGCTGACGGCACAAATATGTTCCGGAGGCGCAATTCGTGCAGGCGCAGCAGGTTACTCCTGATCTCCGCGTAAAGGTCGAGGGAGCGGCCCAGCGTAGTCGAATCGATCCTTCCACCAGCCCCGGCCAGTTTATCGATAAGCTCGTTGAGAGTATCTCTGTAGTAAGCCCTGGCGCTTTCACCGGTGTTGTACGGCAGCGGCACGGTATGAAAAAGCCCGATCCCCGTGTTTGCTTCCCAGATATTCATCATGCCGCACGATATATCGCAGGTGTAGCCCTGTATTACTCCTGAAAGATATTTGTACTCACCGCGCATCGCCCGCTCCAGCGAGGTCCGCATATAGGGGCAGACGAAGTTGGGGACCAGGTTGCCGGCCTTCTCGACAGTTGTCATGCCGCCGTAGATCCTGACCGGCAGGAACCCTGCCGCGTGTATCAGCTCGATGGGAGTGTAAGTACAGAACCAGCCAAAGAGCTTCTGTTTCTTTGCATGCCGGGTGAGCCGCTCCGTCCTATTTCTGACAGCGTCTGCAAAAGGACGGAGATCGATGGGTACCCTGGTTAACTCGATGCTATCCGCCACAGAACTCTTCCTAATAAAAAGTGTACCTATTAAGCTTCATCATATGCCGCTGGCCAGGTGGGGTTTGTCCTGCTACAAATTGACATCAGAATATTACCATACAATCACCGGGCAGGGACACAACATTGACCCTCCGCATTGCCAATCTCAGGAAAATTCGAGATTATCCAGCTAAGGCCTTAGTATAGTACTATATAAAGGCAGTGTAAATCAGACACCTAATCCAGTGCAAGGTCAGGTGTATGAAGGTCTTATAAAGGAATGCTTTTAGAAACACAAACGTCTAAAGGGATCATTGAATATCCCAACTCAGTTAAAATACTAAGGGGATTCTTGATTATAATTGGGCCATCAGCCGTATGCGAATCTAGGTCTACGTTAATGTAACCATAAATCGAATATCGTTCTGCTTCTTTTTCAGCTACTTTTCTTTCGTTGTAACTCCATATAAACCTTAGGTCATTTAACCTTGTACCTTTTACCTCAATGAAAATGTTTGTATCTGGGTTTTCTCCAATACCTTTGTAGGAGCGAATATCATAGCCAGCCGACATATCAACCTTGCTTATTTGTGTAACCAGCGGCGCTAGGTAGGGCAGAGAATTATTTATTAAGCGAGCCTTTTCATATTCTATAGCAAGGCTTTCTGCGAGTGCTCCAATTTGATTATTTTCATTATCATTATCGATGGCATTACTGGGGAGTGGATCTCGAATTTTCATCAGTAAATCGTTGATAATACTAAGATACTCAGGAAGAATCTTAGCTTTGTCCTTGTCCACTTCAATTAATTTGATATCAGAGAGCAGCATCAACCATTTCATATCTTGGTCTAATTCAGCTTTGTTTCTATCGTAAACAAATGTTTCGAGGATGGTGTCTACGCGAAATTTTAACAAAAATTGACCGCAGCACCATTCTTTTGAGTCAAGATTGAGAAATATATTCTTTAGGAAATAAATCCTGGCATCTTCTCGGATCTCAGGGCATGGTGCTACTTGACGCTTGCCAAGTTTTTGTCCAATTTTTGTGAGGCAATAGTCCCCTGCTTTTAATATTAGGAGCCCAGCATTTACCGATTCTGCAATAATACTATAAATATTTGAGTACGTATCTATAAGCATCGAGCTCCGCACTAAATGTCTTAGATCTTCAGAGGGGATCGTCGAAGCCCTAATAGAAGGGAATATCGAGCATAGATTGGCAAGTTCCTTCGGTCTAACTATCATTTTTGCTAGCGAGTTTCCTAATATGCTCTTCGACCATATCCAGGTCCAGTTTTTCCTCGTCACCAAAGTAGTCAGCCCAATAGCCAGGAACAACTCCCGGGAAATCATCTTCTAGAACATGCTCCATGTTGAACATTTTTTGCTTTAAGCGCTCATGTATAATCTCATCAATAGTATTGTTCGCTATAAGTATGTAGTAACAGGTTTTTTGATCTGATTCTAATCCTATTCGATGGATGCGATCCAGAGACTGCATATAATGAGCGCAGTTGAAAGTACGATCCAGATAGATAGAGTTGTGACACACTTTGTGTAAGGATATTGACTCAGCACAGGCTGCGGGGTTTGCAATTAGTAATCTGCAACTATCGTCGGTCTTGAACTTTGCAATTAATTGTTCTCTAGTCAGTTCTTGCTCATCAGATGACGAAATGGGAACATTCCCATAAATCAAGACTGGAGAATATTTGTCCAACACCTTCTCCATCATTATTAAATTGTATATAAAACTACTCCAAATAATTACCTTACTACCACTATCGCATAGCTGTTTCACGATCTGCTCAGCTGCATTGAATTTGCCTGGGGTTTCGTAATTGGCATAGTGCTCAATCCCTTGCTTTAGTGATAAGTATCCCAGCTCCATTGGTGGTAGCAGGAACTCTTTACATTCCTGGCGAAGAAGAGTCGGATTTGATGCAATTTGTAATAATCGAATTGCTCTTGCCCTCCTCCATTCCCGAAAAGCATCTCTATCTTTAGGTTCCTCCTTCAATTGAGATAAAAATTGAATTGCCACCCCGTTGTAGATTCTTGACTGAAGTGGAGATAGATCACATTTAATAATTTTGAAGGAGACTCTGGGCAGATCTAATTGCCTCTTTGTAGTTCTAAAGAAAAGCGGATCGATTTTTTCTTTGACCGAGGCTAAAGCAGTATCTATGCTCTTCGTTTTGATATCAACAAGGTAGGATTCAACAGATCCAAGAGGAGATTGATCACGCCATAAGAAGGCAAACTGAGACCATAGGTCCTCAAGACTATTTGGCATTGGTGTACCGGTCAGAATGACTCTATAGCCTGCATGTTTTGCTAAACTGATTATTGCGTCAGCAATCTTACCACCTTGGGGGCGCTTGATGTAATGAGCTTCATCAAGCACAATTAAATACCTCTTCCTTTTTAGCGTATCTATTATTTTGGCAATATCTCTTGATGCACTGTGATAAGTAGTGAGTACCATCTCATACTGGTCAGCAAGTAGGTAGAGTTCATCACGTCTGACTTTTGGAATTCCTGCAATCCTCACACTGTTAGGTTTAGTTCCAAAACATTCATAAAACTCATATTCCCACGGTTCAAAACAAGCAGCGGGACCTACCACAAGTAATCCATCTATATCAGAACTATTCCGAAGGATATGGTAATAGGCTAATGCCACTGTTGTTTTACCACTGCCTGGTACGGAATAATTTGCGCCGTTGTTTATAGTTAGAAGGTGATCAATAGCGGAAATTTGGAAGTCTTTTAGGTGTCTTTTAAATCCAGTCGATAAAAGATGCGTTATTCTATCGCGACTATGAGTTGCTAAGGTTTTCTTGGTTGCTCTACCTCTTTTCAGGAGGTCTGCAAAGGCATCCACATTCTCTCTTTTCTTCTTTAAATAAGTTAAACACTGATCATCTACTTCTACAGAAATATCATATCTCTTGAAATGATTTATTATGTTTTCAATAATATCAATTAATTCAGATTCTCCACGATCAGTCCATACGTAATTCTCTTCTTCAAGCTCACCGTCTAGCGTGCTTTTCAAGTAAAGTGTATGTAAAGGATGCAGTACTGTTCTTTTACTGGACTCTGATGTACTTTCGAGAACCAGCTGCTTCTCCTTATAGGAAAGTGCAATCAATAAACCCCTCCAGTGTTCTTTTATGAAATGACTAATCGCTAATAAGCTATGACTTCTTGACCCTTTTTCTTAATTTGTTCACTAACGCAATTATTTCACTTAGTACCTTGTCAATTTCCGAATCGGCTGATTCACAACTATCAGGTGAAATTGCCTGAATATTCTTTAAAGCTCTGTTAGCAAGGGTCAGTGGTTTCCCGGCATCCTTGACAATTGCTTGCTGTTCTTTGGCATCTTCGTAGATTAACTTAAGTTGTTCCGTACGGTTTTCACGCCATATAGTCTCTTCCCGAAGATCCCTTTGTTCAGATATCGGAGCGCTACATTCGTTCTTCTCTTCTTCGACCGAGTCTTCTATAGGTTCATCCTTAGGCAAGGGCAAAACTCTAAATTGTTTCTTTTCTTCATCGCTTAAGCTATGATCGACACTTAACGCTTTCTTTGCCTCTTCCCAGGCATCGGAAGTGGCAAAAATATCGCGTAAATCTCTAATACGGAGATGCGGCATGCGCATCCTTATGTAGTAGAAGCCAACAAGCTTTAGTTCATTTATGTCATCTTTAGTTGGTGTCCAATCTCTTCTAACTGGTCCCCTTGGCTTATTCGCCCAATCTAAAATATTGATGAGATCGATGAAGTGTTCATTTAGATTACTAACTAAGTAGTATTTACCGTCCTTTCCCAAGAAGAACTTCAAATATTCATCAATTAGCGCTAATCGCCTTATATCATTATCAATTTGCTCTTCGGTGACTCCATATATTCGAGATGCCATTTCTGGTATGGTTAATCCGGAATTGAGTCCTTCACTTAGTTTTAATAAATGATTAATAGGGCTATAGTCCAACTGTTGTGGTGCGGACAATTGAATCCCTGCCTCAATCAGCCACAGTTCTGATTTATTTATATCAGAAGGGAGAACATGAACATCCAAATAATTGTACTTATCATCATGAGTTTCATGGCATAATTCCTCAAGTAGGGCTTTTCTTCTATTGCCATTGATAACAACACCATCAACAGTAATAATGCCTGGAGATATTTGAGTATTTTTTCTCAAATCTTCTTTGATTTTCTCATTCTCATCAGTGCGAATGGAAAGGAGTAGCTCTTTAAGAATGGCACTATCAGCTTTGTTAAATTGGTCAAGTATTCGTCCTAATTCTGCTTCTTTTTCGATAACTTCAGCCTTATATCTGCCGTTAGCTTTGTTAAATGCTAGATCATCAAGTTTAAACCTATAAATCGGATAAAGGGATGTGGCACCTTTTACGGTGAGTTTAGCGGATCGCAACCTATCTTTTCCGCCTGCATCGTCTTCCTGCTTCTTCGCATGCTCCCTAATTAATTGTTTCCTCGCTTCGTTATATGGCATAGCTGTTACCATAAATACCTCCCTTCAATCTCTAGAAATCAGTGAGGACTGGCACCCTTATTTGATTTATCTCGGCGGATTTACCTTTTTTGCAGTAGCCTCATCGGTTGTTAACCTGATAGGTGGATGTTTTTTGCTTTGTGCATCTATAAAGTGCTTATTTTTCCAAAGCACTTCTACGCGTGCAATGTCCTTTCCAGATGTATCTCGGGTCGTTGTAGAAATTAGTTCTTTACCCCAGCCTCGTTTTGCAGTTAAGACAGAATTGTAAAGCTCATTATCGTAGCCGCTTATGAAAATCATAGATTTGGAGGCACAGCAAAGATTCAGCAGTTCAATATGAAAAGATTCATCAAGGGCATCAACAGCGTATGCTTGCTTCCGATCAATCAAGTAGGGTGGATCTAAGTAGATGAGAGTCGCCGGTCTATCACTGAACATAGCAATAAGTGTACGAGCGTCTCTATTTTCAATTCGAACATTCCTCAATCGTTCTACTACAAGTGCGAGCCGTTCGGGCAAATTGTACCACCTGTTGACTCTGGCGTCTCGACCATCTCTGGAGTAAGATTGCGAATACGAGAAACCAGCACTCTGACCGCCATTAGCTCCATTAACAGTCATCATAGTCCCGACTAAGAATCTTCTAGCTTTTTCAAGGGGAGAAGTGATGTTTTCACGTTTTTTGGCTATGACGAACTCAGTTCGTGCGTAAGGAGTTAGAGAAACAGCTTTGCATAAAGCCTCGGAGTTGTCGCGGAGTTGTTGGAACAGATTTACGACTTGATCGTCAAGATCGTTGATCACCTCAATCGGAGCCGGAGCTTTTGCTAGGGTCACTGCTGCTGAACCACAGAAAGCTTCTACCCAGGCATTGTGAGGTGGTAGACCCTTAATTATCCTTGCCGCAATTCGTTGCTTAGCGCCATAATACCCAAAAGGTGGTTTTATAGCGTGAGAATTGTGGACGTTCGTATGTTGTCGATAATTACTCACTATGCAGATGTTCCTTAACCATATTTTACGACACGACAGATTGGGCCATCCTGATGACTAGCGATTGAGTTAAAATGCTCAGAACTTGTACTTTCGGCGTGTACCGCCCTCAATCATGAGATCATTAAATTCCTGCCAATGCAAGTAATAACCATATCGATCATTAACAGGCAACCAATACAGAGTACCTTTGCTGACTCTAAGCTTTCCAAGCTTATCCTTACCCTTTTCTATTTGAAATATGACATCCGACTTGCCTATCGGAACTCTCGGCATCTTGGTGATAGATACTTTGTGATCAGCCATATTGCCACCCCCCCCAATTTTCCTAAAGTATACACCAACTAATCAATAGGATATAAGCGAAAGTATGTCACGCGCCTGTGCAAATCGCTAGCAAGCGATAGTACAGTGAATGAACAACTAATGGGCGTGCTAAGTCACATTGGTAACTCCTAGTATCCTGAGTCAAATATTCATAACCAAAGGAAGTATTATCGACAGATAACAACTAATAAATATATTATATTTTTCTTCTTCTACGCTGATAAGGACTTTACTACCGCTATAACAGCCGCAATCGTAATAAATGCCACGGCTAGTACCAGCGCCGCTACGCCGAGGACGCACAGGCTGGAAGTGATGCAGAAGCCGGCACCGACCTTTGCGGCCGTCCACCCTTTCCCCACCCTGCTCAGCCCGCGCGTCTTGACCGCGGCGAAGCAGGCAATGACCAGTATGAAAAGGCCTGCGATTGAAAACCACAGGTTAAACGGTGCCATTATGAGACCCAGGCCGAGGGGGATGCTGCAGAAAAGCGCTACCCGCTGCCAGGTTAAGGACGGCCAGGGCAGTATGCCGGGCATATCTGCCGGGCGAGGCGGTGGGTTTGTCGGGGACGGCGGCGGTTCCTCGCGTGTACGGCCACGGCTGCTGCCGCTGCTTCTCTGCCGGCGGTAAAGGTCGTAATCAGCCTTTTTCAGCGGGTCGGACAGCACCTCGTAGGCCTCGTTGATCTCCTTCATGCGCTGCGCGGAGCCGCCGGCATCAGGATGATGCTTCCGCGCCAGCGCCGTGTAGGCAGCCTTGACCACCTCGGGCTCGACGCCGGGATTTACGCCCAGTATGCCGTAATAGTTTTTCCAGTTAAGCTCGTACTGCTCCATGGTTTAAATCTGTACGATGCCGCTTCCTCCGCATACGTGGCAGCGCTTCTGCGACTCGAAGCCCGGCGAGCCGGCCTCCTCCTTGCCTGTTCCACCGCAGCGCCCGCACCAGCTGTCCTCCGGGCCCATCCTGACCCTGCCGCTGCCGCTGCAGACACCGCAGTCACGGGGCTTGCTGAAGGCACCATAATGCCCCTGCTGACCCGTACCGCCGCAACCCCTGCAGTTGACCACTTTACTCTCATTTTTCATTTGATCCTCCTCGATTATTTATAGTAGATGTCTTCTTTCTTGAACCCGATCGGTTCGCTGTTCCTGCGGCTGATGCGCCGCAGTACGCTGTCCACCTCCTCCCTGGTGAAGCTGTAGCCCTTCCTGATGCCGTACAGGCTCCTGCGCTGTATCACCAGCCCGTAGATCACCTCCTGCACCTGCGCCGGCGTATAGCCCTCGGTCCTGCAGACCACGTGCTCCTGCACGGCAGGCTCAAGGGGTATCCTGCGGCACAGGTTGCGCACGATCTCGCGGCGCAAATCCCGGCCGGGAGGATGCATGGTGATGATGCGGTCGAAGCGCGAGGGACGCCGGCACAGGGCGTCGTCCAGAGCCTCTACATAATTGGTGGTGGCGATGGTCACGACCTCGCTGCACTCCCTGACGCCGTCCAGTATGTCCAGCAGCTCGTTTAGCGCCTCGCCCCGGGCACCGGGACCTCCCCTGCTCTCGCCGATCAGGTCGATGTCCTCTAAAAAGACGATGGCGGGCCTGAGATCGCCGGCTATGTCGTAGATCTCCCTGATGTAGCGGGCGTGCACCAGCAGCGCCGGATCGGCCGCCAGGCAGGTGATGCCGGGACTGTTGCTCATGAGCACCTTGGAGATGAGCGTCTTGCCCGTGCCCGGCCTGCCCGCCAAGATCAGCCCCCTCTTGCGCGGTATGCCGTATTTAGCCAGCTCTTTGCTGCGCTTGAGAAAGCCCACCGTGTTGGCAACCAGCTCATCCTTGAGCTCGGGCTGCAGCGACAGGTCGTCCCAGGTCTTCGCGCCGGGCTGGATGAAGGACAGGCTGCCGTTGTACTTTATCTTCTGACCCTTATAGAGATGGAGCTTCTTTACCGTTTTGTCTATGTCGGCGGCGAAGCGCTTTACCTCGCTCTTGATGACGGCCGGCCCTTCGACAGCGATCCAGGCGCGCTCACCGTGGCGGCTGCCCTTGATGCGCACCTCCAGCCGGCTGCCGGCGCGGCTCAGCAGCAGGCGCCCCTGGGTAAGCACGTTGATGCGCCTGCCGGGACCAGTATTGATCTCGTTGTAATCCGGCCTGGAGTCTTTGTACAGGCCCAGCACACGCACGACTTTCCACTTCTCGCTTTTTAGGTAATCCTTGAGCGCCAGCGCCAGCAGGTCCTGGTAATAGTGCTCCACCACTACCGGCAGCTCGACCTTCCTGCCGCCACCCAGGAAGTTCTCCGCCAACCCGGCCAGCTTCGAGAGCCGGGCGGCCGCTTCAGACCGCGATCTGTTTTCAGGGGAGTCGTCTTCATCTTCGTCGTCGCCGACGCAATCGATCATGTCGTACATTTGGCCGGGGTCCATCTTCACGTTGTTATCCTCTTTTCAAAGATTGTGATGATACTCTATATCGGGGACGGGACAGCTATATGTCACCACCAAACCAGGATAAATGTTTGTATTTCCGTAACAGAGGCTGTACTATAAACATGCCGGGGAGATAATTAAGCAAAGTGTGGTAAACGGATCGAGGAAGAATATGGCAGTATCCGACAAATTAATAAAAGAGGCTATTAACTCTACTGGCGGAAAAGACCAGTTTGCCAGGCAATATGAGCAATATTGCGACAGCGTAAAGTATATTGATGAACACCTGCAGGATCTTTTAAAAAAGCACGATGGCGAATGGATAGCGGTCTATAATTCTGGAGTGGTTGCCAGCAGTAAAAATCACGATGCGTTAGTACGCAAGGTTACACGGCTGAAGCTACCGGTTAAGGAAGTAGTCATTAAATATATATCCAGCCGGAAAGTGGTTACGCTTTTCTAATATATGCTGAAAATACAGTGTAGTCTGTCTACTTTTGGGTTTAATATGTCGCCTGCACCAGCCGTGCAGGCACTTTGCTATATACCCCGCGTACAGCACAGTGAGTGGGTAGACTTCTTAATAGATACCGGAGCGTCTGCCACATGCCTTAATGGCATCTACGCTTTGGGCCTAGAGCAGTATAAGCGTACAGGCACAGTCCGCAGGTCGGCCGGAATCAGTGGAAGCTGCGACTATTTCTATGAAGAAGCCCTGCTGATCTTTATGGACACACGGAGACGCCAGGTGGCTGAACCAATAAAGCTGGGCATCCAGTGTATCCCTAACACCAATCAGAATGATCCGGACTGGTTACATTGTCCGTGCCTATTGGGTAGAGACGTCCTGAATAAATACATTTTTAATTACGATGTTCAAAGCGGGCGGGTGACGCTGAAGGGGTAGGCGCAAGTAGCGGTACTATTCGTTATTTAACACCTGGTGTTTGGAAGTGGGCATTGTTCGCAGAGTGGTGAGCCATTAGGGAGAACAAGAGGGACAGGCTGGCGCGGCTGAGCAAGGTGGAGCACCTGCTCTACCAGTGCCCCGATGGCCTGACCATCAGCACCATAGCTGAAAAATGCGGCGTGTGCAACAGGACGTCGCGGCGAGACCTCGAAGCCCTGGAATCCATTGGCGTGCCGATCTGGGAGGACGGGACCAAACGCGGCATCGCACCGGGATATTTCCTGCCACCCATCTCCTTCACACTGCCGGAGGCGATGACCATATTCCTGGCGGCCCGGTTACTGCTGTCCTACAGCAACACCTACAACCCCAATATAGACTCCACCTTCGTCAAACTGAACTCGGCCGTGGCCCCACCGCTGCGGGACCAGGTGACGCGCACCATAGACTGGATGCAGAAGCTCAACAGGGACGACCGCCTTCGGCGCATAACTGACAGGTTGACCCACGCATGGATCAACGGCCGCAGGGCGCAGATCTGCTACCAGGCGCTGGGACGCAGCAAGGCCGGCAGCCGCATGGTCGAGCCCTATTTCATCCAGCCGGCCACCTTTGAGCACGCCAACTACCTGATCGCCTACTGCCACCAGGCCCGCAAGGTGCTCACCTTCAAGATCGACCGGATCATCGATATCGCGCTGCTGGACGAGCGCTACTCGGTGCCGCCGGACTTCGACGCCAACAAGTTCCTGGAGCCCGCCTGGGGCATTACCCTCTACGGCAAACCGATGACAGTAAAGCTAAAATTCAATAGCGAGATCGGAAGGTTGGCCCGTGAGACGAGGTGGCACCCGTCACAGGCCGTGAAGACTCAGCCGGACGGCTCAGCCGTGGTCACTTTTAAAGTGCCGGTGACCGATGAATTCATCGCCTTTGTAATGCGCTGGGGTGAGAAAGTGGAGGTGCTGCGGCCGGCCAGCCTGCGCAGGAAGGTCGCGGGGATCGCGCAGGGGATGATGGGCGTATACCGTAGTAACAAATAGTCTTATTCTTATGCCGCTATATTTTGACACTCATATATTAATAAACGTATAGTTTCTCCTGATAGAATAATGGTAGTCACAGTTTATGTCTTCTATTTCGGAGGCACGGAATGAAAATTAAATACGACCCCCAGGTCGACGCCCTTTACATATCCTTTAAGAAAGGACCTACCCAGGTAACATCTTTGCATTTCAGTGAGGACGTGACTATTGATCTGGGTCCGCATGAAGAAATAGTAGGTATCGAGATCCTCGGCGCCTCAGATCATCTTGCACTTGAACGCCTAAATCCAAAGGTTCTTCTCGAAAACCTCAGTCCAGCCTGATTGATGACTCAACAAACTGCAGTATTCGGCGGGGGATGTTTCTGGTGCACGGAGGCGGTTTTCTCCGAGCTCAAGGGGGTAATCAAGGTTGTACCCGGTTACACGGGCGGCCGGACCGCTAATCCCACCTATCAGCAGGTGTGCAGCGGCAACACCGGGCACGTGGAGGCTGCCAGGATAGAATACGACCCGGATCTGATCACGTACAACGACCTGCTGGAGGTCTTCTTTTACACCCACGACCCGACCACTCCAAACCAGCAGGGCAACGACCGCGGCGAACAATACCACTCCACTATCTTTTACCTGGATGACGGGCAAAAGGAAATGGCCGAGAAGTTCATCGATAAATTGAATGCCGGCAAGGAGTACGCCGGCCCCATCGTCACCACGCTTCGGCCACTGACCCGGTTTTACGAGGCCGAGGATTACCACCAGGGCTATTACCAGCAGAATGCGGGGCACGTTTACTGCCGGATAGTCATAGCGCCCAAGTTAGCCAAGCTCAGGGCTAAATTTAAGAGTAGCTTGAAGTAAGGCGCAATGACGAAAAACAAAAACGTCATTGCGAGGAACGTAGTGACGCGGCAATCTTGTGCGTGATTACGATTGTACAGGATTGCCACGCCCTTTGGGCTCGCAATGACGAAAAGGGAAAACGGGCTCGCAATGACGGGGGTGAGGGAGGACCCGCAATAACAGGCCAAAGCCATCGGATAGTGTCCTATGCAAAGAGCGCCAGGCCTGTTATACTATACATGTGTATGCCTGTATGCATATATGCCTGTATGGAGGTAGTCAATGAGCAGACGAATGACTGTAGTCTTTCATAACGATGAATTGTATACCGATTTAAAAGTTGCGGCGGTCCGCCGCCGTCTCACTGCCAGTGAAATAATTGCCGAGGCTGTGACCGAATGGCTTGAAAGCCGCGAGGATGCGGCACTTGTGCCCGTGATTAAGGCTGCGCGTGCCGAATACCAGGCGAAGGGTGGACGTCCCTGGGACGAGGTCCGGCAGCAAGTAAACCGCGACATCGCCAAAAGGAATGGGAAGAAGTAGCCCTCGGGATTTTCATGGCAAACTTGCCGACCTACCGGATCGAAGTCTCACCTGCCGCAAACCGTGATATTCTTAAATTGCAGGAGCGGATACTCAAGCTGGATTTTGACCGTCTGTCTCAAGCCGTTAACAAATTGGCTGAAGAACCTCGCCCCCACGGAGTCAGGAAGATTAAAGGGGACGTAACTGCATACCGCATAAGGGTAGGCAATTACCGCATTGTTTACGATGTTTATGATGATAAAAAGCTGGTCGTTATCCTTCAGGTTGTGCGCCGTAGTGAAACTACCTATAAATAGCGAGGAACGTAGTGACGAAGCAATCCTGTGAGTGATTACACTACACCAGATTGCCGCGCTTCGCTCGCAATGACGAGAGCAAGAACGGTCTCAATGACGTGAGTACACGTTTAGTAACCCAGTTAAATAAATTTCTCGCAGAGGTAGACCGCCGCCATCGCATCTTCCCCATGGCCGTCGCAGCCCATCTCCGTTGCCAGGCCCGGCGTGGTGCAGGCCCCGCCGATGATGACTTTAACCTGGTCCCGCAGCCCAGCCTTCGCGATCTCCTCTACCGTAGCCCGCATCGAGACGATCATGGGCGTGAGCAGCATCGAGAGCCCCACGATCTTTGCGTGGTGCTGACGCACCGCATCGACAATGCGCTGAGGAGCAACGTCGGACCCCAGGTCGATCACCTCAAAACCGGAGGCGTTCAGCATCATGCCCACCAGGTTCTTGCCCAGGTCATGGATATCCCCCTTGACGGTCGCCAGCACCACCGTGCCTTTGCCCTGTATTTCGGTGCTGGTCAATAACGGCTCCAGCGGGACCAGGCCGGCCTTCATCACCTCGCCCGCCAGCAGCAGCTCCGTCAGGAAATATTCGCCGGACTGGTAGCGCTCGCCCACGATCCTCATGCCGGCGCTCAGGCCGTCGTTCAGCACGACGCGCGGGTCGGCGCCCGCCTTCAGGGCAGCGCTGACCTCCCCCGCCACAGCATCGATATCCAGGCTGACAACCGCATCCAGCACACCTTTTATTGCATCACGTTCGTTCATCGCTCTCCTCGCCGATCTCAGGCTAATTTAAGGGGATACGCCCCATAACGGTGGGTATCTTCAATCATCCAGCGGGTGTTTTCGACTTTCACCGCATTGTGCGAGTTGGTCATGGCCATGATGTACCCGCCGTCCATGGCAGCGGCTTTCAGTTGGGCCTTGACCGCTGCCTCCACCTCCTCACGCGTGCCCTCGCTCAGCACGTGGGAGATGTCCATGTTACCTAAAATGCACATACGCTTCCCATACTGCTTTTTCACCTCGGCAATGTCTATGCCGGCAGTCGGCTCCAGCGAGTGCACGCCGTCGAAGCCCCAGTCGGCGAACAAGCCCAGCAGAAGGTTCACGTTGCCGCAGGAATGTATGATGATCTTGATGCCGCGTTTGTGCGCCTCTTCGCAGATCCTGCGCAGGCTGGGGCCGAAAAATTCGTCCAGCACGCGCGGCGGCATCTGCGGGCCGCTCTTATGGCCCATGTCGTCGGAATAGATGAAGGCCGGCATACCCGCATCGGCCGTGGCATTGATGGTCGCCAGGTATATCTTCTCGTAGTATTTAACCATTTTCCGCACAAAGTCGGGGTTGCGGCGCAGGATCACGGAGAAGTTCGTCAACCCCATCGACTGGGAGGCGGACTCCCACAGCCCGGAGAAGAGGCTGCCCATCAGGTAAATCTTATCCCCGTAGCGCTTCTGCAGGTCGGCGAACACACGGTATATGATCTTGTAAAATTTGTCGGGATCGGGGTGATGCCAGGCCTCCCACAGCTCCGGCGTGGTCAGCAAGCCCTGCCGGTACATGGGCGTATCCACGTTTCCATCCGGGTCGGCCACCAGGTCGTACAGCTTGCCCCAGATGTCGGTGGACTGCCTGTTACCCCTCAAATTGAAAATCGACGAGTACATCAGCCAGGAGCAGTCGTAGCCCAGGGCGATGTCGGCCTCGAGCTTCTTGCCCATGAATTTCTCGGTCTCGCTGGTCATCCAGCCCACGCGGTTGATCAGCGGGGAGGCGAGCTTGAACAGCGCCCCGGTCACCCCTTCCCGGATCATGCTTAACGGAAGGGCCCCGTCTTTATTGCCCAGTATCTCGTAAATCTGGTTCTGCTCCTCGGTGCAGGAGAAGATGGGCACGCGGTCCGGCACCCCCAGGTTTAATGCGGTTGCGGTACGCTCGTGACTGTTCATCGGCTACTCCTACTTCCCTGATTTCCCTTTGAATTATAAATATGGCCGCTATCCAACTTCGTCAGCCCCGGCCCTGATAGTATCTTCTTTGATATAGTGCTGTCAATGACAGGTTAACTATCGTACCGATAGATGATACATGGTATAATCGCTTTCGATGTGCGCAGTAAAAGGTAATTATGCATTTATAGATGGCAATAATTTATATCTGTCAACAAAGGTACTGGGGTGGAAATTAGACAACCGTAAATTCCGGGTTTATCTGACAGATAAATACAAGGTCAGCTTAGCTTACTATTTCATTGGATATATTGAAGATAATGAAGATCTGTATAATAACCTCAGAAAAAGCGGGTTTACCCTTATTTTTAAGGAAGTTGGACATGACGATGAGGACAATGTTAAGGGTAATATTGATGCAGAATTGGTATTACAGTCAATGATTGATATTGAAGAATATGATCAGGCTGTGATTGTAACCAGTGACGGTGATTTCGCCTGCGTGGTTAAGTACCTACTGCAAAAAGGAAAACTCAATACTGTGTTAGCTGCAAGTAAAGTTGGTTGCTCCAAATTATTGAGCAAAGCAGCAGGAGCAAAAATAGATTTTCTTGATAATCTGAGGAATAAACTTGAATATAAAAAACAATGAGGCGGAACCCTTTTCGGACTAACCCTAAAGCGTTCGCCTCGTCGTGATACGATGATATTTAAGCACATTATTGCGCATTAGTCAAACACTCTCTGCCCGGTTATTTACTGCGGATACCTTCGCTGACCAGCGTAAACATCCTCATGCTCTCTTTCTCCAGGTCAAAACCCCCGTTGGTCAGGCACCAGTCGAAGATCACGCCCCTCTCCGTCCTGATCACCGTGCGCGTAATCTCATCGGCAGTCATATCGTTGCGTATCTCACCCTTCTTCTGACCCAGTACGACCGCCGCTTTGATCAAGGTATAAAGGGACCTTTCCTCAGAAGCCACCTGCGAGGACTCGCCCCTTTCCGCGCCGATCTGGCTCTGATATGCCACCTTGATGCCGGAAACCCCCATCTGAATAAGGTAGGAGGTCACCCCCCTGGTAAAGGCCAGCAGCTTCTCCTCGGCCGTCCGCTTCGACTGCATCTCCCGGGCAACGGTCTCGTTGTAATAGGCGTCCAACTTGAGGAATTGCTCGAGCACGATCGCGTCTTTGGACTTGAAATGGCTGTAGAAGGTGCCCCTGGATACCCCAGCCTTTGTACAGATGTCGTCGATGGTCACACGGTAATAGCCCTTCCTGGATATCAGCGAGATGCCGGCATTGTATATGGCCTGCCGCGTCATCATGGCGTGCTTTTTGCGCAGGGAGATACGCTCTTTTACCATGTCAATCATTATACACTAACTGTTGACAAACATGCATCTACTCATTATACTGTTGTCCATTATTATACTGTAGTATAGCTTGATAGGGAGGTGTGTTATGGATCTTCTGCTGAAAGACAGGGTGGCGGTGGTGACCGGGGCCGGCAGCGGAGTGGGACGCGAGATCACTAAAGTTCTCTGCGGCGAGGGCGCCGGAGTGGCGGCGGTGGATATCAAACCGGAAAAGGCCGCTGAGACGGTCGAGCTGGTCAAAGGCCTGCCGGGCCGGGCGATTGCCTACAAGGCTGACGTCATAAATTTAGAGGAGTTCCAGGGGGTGGTCAACCGCGTCATCTCCGACTTCGGGCAGATAGATATTCTGATCAACAACGCTGGATACGGCGTATACAAGAATTTCGAAGCCTCCAGCGGACAGGACTGGATGATCGATATCAATATCAATTTGATTGGTGTGCTTAACTGCACACGCTCGGTGATAAACCATATGAAAGAGCGCAAATACGGTAAGGTGCTCAACATCGTGTCGGACGCCGGCAGGGTGGGGGAACCCTTCCTCACCAGCTACTCGGCCGCCAAGGCAGGCGCCATTGGCTTCTCGAAGGCGCTGGCCAAGGAGGTGGGCAGGGACGGCATCAACGTGAACTGCGTCGCACTGGGCACCACCAGGACACCCCTGATCGAACCCTTCATCACGCCCGAGGCGGAGAAAAAGATGCTCAAACGCTACCCGCTGGGCCGTCTGGGCCTGCCCGCCGACCATGCTTACCTGGTAGCCTTCCTGGTGTCCGACCGGGCCTCCTGGATCACGGGACAGGTCATCTCGGTCAATGGCGGATACTCCATGCTCTGATGACTATTTTATAAAAGGAGATAACTATGAACGACGTCTATATCATCGGTTCGTATTCCACGCAGTTCAAGAGATGGCCTGAGAAGTCCATCAAGGACCTGGTCAGGATGGCCTACACAGGCACGCTGCAGGACTCCGGCATCGAGGCCAAAGACATCGGCTTCGCCTGGTTCTCCAACTGCGGCTGGGGCTACAGCCTCCCCGCCTCCGACAAGGCGCCTGCCGTGCCGGGTCAAATGAACGTGCGCGGACAGGTCGCGCTGGCGCCCCTGGTCAACGAGGGCCTCTTCCCCAAACGGGCGCCCGTCATTAGCGTGGAGGGCGCCTGCGCCAGCGGGTCCCTGGCCTTCCACGGCGCCTGCAAGGACATCCTCTCGGGACAGGTCGATGTCTCCCTGGCCGTGGGAGTGGAGAAAACCTTTTACCCCGACCACCTGGCACAGGTCATCGAGATGTTCTACGGCGGCACCGATACCTCCAGGTTGAACGAGCTCTTCAAGATGCACGCGGATATAGGTAAAGAGACGGGCAAGGAGTGGTCCACCAGCGCGTCCCACACCCTGTTTATGGACATCTATGCCAATATGGCCGCCTGGCATATGAAGAAATACGGCACCACCGAGAAGCAGCTCGCCATGTGCGCCAGCAAGAACCACATGCACGGCTCTCTCAATCCGCTGGCACAGTATCAGTTCGAGGTGCCCGTGGAAAAAGTTATGGCCGATTACATGGTGAGCTGGCCCCTGACCCGCTCGATGTGCTCGCCCCTGGGCGACGGCGCGGCGGCGGCCATCCTCTGCTCGGGCAAATACCTGCGCGGGCTGCCCGCATCAATTAAAAAAAGGGCCATAAGGGTGCTGGCCTGCTCCCCCGCTTCAGGATACGAGCACGCTATGGGCGAACCTTCTACCACCAACTGGGCAGCAGAGCGGGCCTACAAGGACGCCGGCAGGAGCCCCTCGGATATCGACGTCGCCGAGGTGCACGACGCCACTTCCTTTGCCGAAATACATCAGCTGGAGCAGCTCGGGTTCTGCCCGATGGGCGAGGGCGGCAAATTTACCGAGTCGGGCGCCACCAGGTTCGACGGCAGCAAGCCCGTCAATACCTCGGGCGGACTCGAATCTAAGGGACACCCCATCGGCGCCACCGGACTTTCCCAGATAAACGAGGTGGCCACACAGCTGCGCGGAGAGGCCGGCAAGAGACAGGTCAAGAATGCCAGAACCGGGCTGATCGAGAACGGCGGTGGCATCGTCGGCTTCGAGGAGTTCTGCTGCGTGATCACCATCCTGGGCAACAAATAAGCGAAATAAATCGAGGAAGAGGAGAATGATTTAAGATGACAGCAAACGCACCTACTCTACCGCTGGAAGGCATCAGGGTCGCAGACCTTACCTCCATGGCCGCAGGGCCGGTATGCTCCGTCGCCCTGGCCGACTGGGGCGCTAATGTAATCAAGGTCGAAACGCTGCTGGGCGAGTTCGGACGCTACTTCGGGGCCACTATGAACTGCCCCTGCACACCGGACGATAACATCTTCTACGAGCTGGGCAACAGGAATAAAAGGGGCATCTCGGTCGATCTCAAGACCGACGAGGGTAAAGAAATTATTCATAAACTTATGTCAACATCCGACGTCTTCGTCACCAACTTCCGGGTCAACGCGCTTAAACGACTGGGGCTGGACTACGACTCGGTGGCGCCCAAATTCCCAAAGCTTGTTTACGCCTACCTCAACGGCTACGGCGACAGGGGGCCGGAAAAGGATAAGCCGGGGTTCGACCTGGCGGCATACTTCGCCCGCGCCGGCATCACGGTGGAGTTCGGCGAGACCGGCACCGAGCCTCTGCCCCCGGTAGCGGGCTTCGGCGACAATACCACCGGCACCTTCCTGGCAGGCGGCATATGCGCAGGCCTGCTCAACCGGGCCAGGACCGGCAAGGGCTGCAAGGTGCAGATCGCGCTGATGAACGCCGCCATGTGGAACCTCTCCCTGGATATCGCCTCCGCTAACAACACCGAGGGGGGATGGGCCAAGCCATCGAAGGCCCATCCGCGCACTGGCCTGATGAACACCTACCGCACCAAGGACAACAAGTGGCTGATGGTCATGGCGCTGGAATACGACCGCTACTGGAAGTCCTTCTGCGAAAAGGTACTGCAGAAGCCGGAGCTGGCCTCCGACCCCCGCTTCGACAACATCTTCGCCTCCTTCGAAAACGCCGAGGCGCAGGCGGCCATCATACAGGAGGAATTCGGCAAATACGACCTGTCCGATCTGGTCCCCCGCCTGAAATCGGCGGACATCGTCCACGAGGTCTGCCAGCGCTGGCACGAGCTGAAGGACGACCCCCAGGCGCTGGAGAACGGCTTCATCATGCCCTACGAACTGCCCAGCGGCAGGAAGGACTGGGTGATCGGCAACCCGGTCAGGTTCAATAGCGAAAACACGACGTTCAGACGCAGGGCGCCGCGACTGGGCGAGCATAACGCCGAGGTGCTGGCCGAGCTCGGGTACACTGAAAATGAGATCGCCGACCTGCGTGGCAGGAAAATCGTACTGTAGCAACGCAGTTTTCCTCCCGCGGGTCGGGAGATAATACTGATAAGGAGTCTATGATGGGAAACAGGCTTAAAGGCAGGGTGGCGGTCATCACCGGCTCGGGACGCGGCATCGGCAGGGCCGAGGCGCTGGCCCTGGCCGTCGAAGGCGCCAGCCTGGTGATCAACGACAAGGGGGACGCGGGCGACGGCACGGGCTACTCGCAGACTCCCGCCGAGGAGGTCTGCCGCGAGATCCGTGAGATGGGCGGCGAAGCCGTCTCCAATTACGATTCCGTGGCCACGCGCGAGGGCGGCGAGAATATCATCAGGACCGCCATCGATACATACGGTAAGATCGACATACTGGTCAATAACGCGGGCATACTGCGCGACCGCATGGTATTCAATATGAGCGAGGAGGAATGGGACGCCGTGATCAGGGTCCACCTCTACGGGACCTACTTCTGCACCAAACCGGCCAGCATGCACATGAGGCAGCAGCGATGGGGACGCATTATCAATACGTCCTCCATCTCCGGGCTGGGCAACATGGGACAGTCCAACTACAGCGCGGCCAAGGAGGGCATCGTCGGCTTCACGCGCAGCGTGGCGCTCGACATGGCCAAGTACGGCGTAACCTGCAACGCCATCCGACCCATGGCCGCCACCAGGGGCATCACGCCCGAACTGAAAGAGGCCATCGGCAAGAAAGCGGCCGGCATGGGCATCACCGACCCGGACGAAATAGACAAATTCTTCAAGCAGCTGTTCTCGGCGGGTCCCGAGCACGTCGCCGCCTTCGTAACCTACCTGGCGACCGAGGAGGCGGGCTTTATCAACGGGCGCACATTTTATGTAAACGGGACCAACATCGGCCTGTATACCGACCCGCAGATCACCTCGCAGATCAACCGCGAGGAGGGCGTCTGGCCGCTGGACGAGTTGATCAGCGCGGTTCCCGGCCAATTGTTCACGTGAAGTGTATAATCGAATAACACATGACTTTCAATGAGTTGGTCAGGCTGCTGGAACAGAACGGATTCGAACTCATTAAAGAAAAGGGTTCGATCAGATATTATGCTAAAGCCGGGCTGGATAAACTCGTTAGAATCGATTATCATAGTTCACGGGAAGTACCAACGGGCACATGCAATGCGATATTAAAAGCCGCAGGTATTAAAAGAAAATAATATGCTTGATCTGAAATATTCACTGATTGTAGAGGCCACTGAAGACCCGAACATTTTTGGTTTCTATTCGCCTGATCTTGAAGGTTTCACCGGCATCGGCCATTCGATTGAAGATTGCCTTTATAAGGCCAGGTGGGGCGTGGAAGAGCATGTTGCACTTCTAAGAGAAAGAGGCCTGCCTGTTCCCGCTCTGAACAAGCATGCAACTGTAACAATCCAGAACGAGAGGCAAAACAGGTCGGCGGCCCGACTATAGTTACTCAGTTTACATCTTAAACACTGGCCTGTACCGGCTCAAATATCACTGTGTAGTTGGAGACTTTCAGTTTTTGGCTGCGTCCTTTTCCAGCTGTTCCAATATCAATTCAACCGCCATACCCGCAACCTCACCAGCCAGCGAGGAACAACGCTCCAGTACACCGGCCTTGAGCGCAGCCTCGAGCTCGGACGGCTCCATCAGATTGAAGAAGCGGCCGTAGAACTTGACCTGCAGATCGTGGCAGCGGCACACACCGTATCCTTCCATGAACCTGTTCTCAAGCTGGCGGGAAAGCAGTAGAGCCTTCATCATTTTGCCGCGGCGATGGAACTCCTCTTTACGGCGTCCGAACATATGGCCGATGGCCATAACTGCGCCCGACAGCGCCCCGCAGTGCCCGTCACCCGTCAACCCTATGCCATCGGCAAATCCGGTAGCCGCACGTAAAACGTCGCCGTTTTCCACGCCCAGCGACTCCGTCACAGCAGCGAAAACGCTCTGCGCGCAGTTGCCGTTCTCGATCTCGTATTTCTTCGCCAGCGTAAATGCCCTGTCCTTGATCTCCTGCACGGATTTTTCCACGTCCATGTAACTCCCTAATTAAACTGTAACTGTACTATCCTGGAATTGTTTTTTTCGTTTGATTCAACAACTGTATTGTCGCTATCCACTCTGACTTCATAACTGTGGAGTTCTATTGCCGGGGTCAACTTAGTCATGCATTTGTGGTCTATTCCGTCACCGGGAGATATTGAATCTATAAGTATAGTCTCCATAATTGCGCCGTCTTGCAGCAAAATAACCTTACAGGGAGCCGAAGATTCCGTGCCTGAATTGACCACCGTGTAATATATGTACCAGGGGCTGCCCTGTTGACCTACGGCCTTTATCCCGCCGATGGTAAGGTCCGGATACTTGGTTTCAACAATGGGTTGGAGCTTTCTGAGAATCATTATATTGACGACGACAGTCTTGGAGCTCATGCCGGCGGCGTTGCTGGCCACCATCGTGTAGGTGGTACCCGCAGCGGGTGTCACAACCTGGCTGCCGGCGGCAGACACATTGCCGATACCCGGGGTTATCATTATGGCCGTGGCGTTTTTAACGCTCCAACTCAACGTGCTGGATTTCCCTTCCAGCACCGATACCGGTGATGCGGTAAATGACTCGATATTCGGTAATCCGGCCACAATATCGGGTTGGACTCTTCTTACCATCATTATGTTGATGACGACAGAATTGGAGCTCATGCCGGCGGCGTTGCTGGCCACCATCGTGTAGGTGGTAGCCGAAGCGGGCGTCACAATCTGGCTGCCGGTGGCAGACACATTGCCGATACCAGGGGTTATCATTATGGCCGTGGCGTTTTTTACGCTCCAGCTCAAGGTGCTGGATCTACCTTCCAGCACCGATACGGGTGACGCAGTGAATGACTCGATATTTGGCAATTCGGCGGCAGCCGGCGGCGCGGCCTGGTCGCCCTGCGTGGTTTTGTTCTCCGTGGGTGTTTGCGGCACGTTGATATTGATACAGCTTATCGAAATGACCGTTATGGTAAGAAAAATGATTGATAGGATAGTGCGCGGAAAATGTTTATACATCATCTCCTCCCCCCACGAGTGTTTGGCAATAGTATACTACGGCAACGTGCGAATGAACAGTACACCTTGATTATCTTGCCATACTACCTGGCTAATACTATACTTGCTACAGGGTTCCGCAGCGGCCTATAGTTGCACTTATGAAAAACATCGAGACTATTACATCCGCGGAATGCGCACGCATCCGCGGGATTCTCTTCGACATCGACGACACCTTCACCCACGAGGGTAAAATGCTGCCCGCAGCCTTCCAGGCTTTGTGGGACCTGCACGACGCAGGCCTGATCACGGTCCCGCTCACCGGCCGCCCGGCCGGCTGGTGCGACCACTTCGCGCGCATGTGGCCGGTGGACGGCGTGGTCGGCGAGAACGGCGCCTTTTATTATTATTACGATCACGCGGCGGGCAAACTGCGCCAGCGCTATATATTCACCCCCGAGCAGATCGCCCACAGGCGCAGCGAACTGGAATCCATCAGGCAGGAGGTGCTGCGCAGGGTGCCGGCCGCCGGAGTGGCGTCCGACCAGCCCTTCCGGCTGTTCGACCTGGCTATCGACTTCCGCGAGGACGTCAGACCGCTCAGCGAGAGTGAGATAGACGAGATCTGCCAGATTTTTGCGGACCACAAGGCCACGCATAAAATAAGCTCGATTCACGTCAACGGCTGGTTCGGCGACTATAACAAGCTTTCCACGGCCAGGCTGTTTTTAGAGGAACGCTTCTCCCTGAAATGGCAGGACGCAGCCACTTGCATGCTCTTCGCGGGGGACTCCCCCAACGACGAGCCCATGTTCGAGGCCGTCGATCTCAGCGTGGGAGTGGCCAACGTCCAAAATTTCAGCCATAAGATGAAGCACCTGCCGAAGTATGTCACCGGCAACAGCGGCGGGCACGGCTTCGCCGAGATGGCCCGCATCATACTTGATAAAAGAAAACAGGCTTAAGGAGCAGATAAGTGAGCACTAAACCCGTTGTATCGATAGTCAAGGGCAAGTTCCCGCCGGACAGGCAGGAGATAGACAGCATGGTTCGCAGGGCCATAGACCTGGCGGGCGGCTTTAAAGGGAAGATCAAGAAGGGCAGCCACGTCGTGCTCAAGCCCAACCTGTTCGCACCCTATCCCCCTCCCATCTCGGTGGACCGCCGCGTCATCTCCAGTATGGTCAGGCTGGCGCGTGAGGCCGGGGCCAGGCGCGTGACCGTGATCGAGGGCGTGAGCATGGGAACGCTGATGAAACGGGTCAGGCCGTCGGCCACACCCTGTGGCATGAACAGGGGATTCAAGACGGCCGAGATCATGCGCATGCTGGGGATCAAACGCGAGGTGGAAGAGGCCGGCGGCGAGGTCATCGGCGCAGAAGATGCCGAAAAGGTGGAAGTCGATATCAAGGGCGGCATAGCGCTGCACAGGGTGAATTACCCCAAAGTGGTGCTGGACGCCGACTGCTTTATCAATATGCCGGCCATGAAGACGCACACCATGACCATGGTGACACTGTCCATCAAGAACCTGCAGGGCCTGCTGGACGAGCGCGGCAGGTACTATTCACACCGCGACGACCTCAACCAGCATATGGTCGATATCAGCAAAATACGCAAGCCCGACCTGGTGCTGCTGGACGGCCTGCTGGGCATGGAAGGCATGGGCGCCGGCGAGGGGGGCACGCCGCTGGAGATGGGCGTGATCATGGCCAGCTACGACACCGTGGCCCTGGACTCCATAGCCTCGATGTGCATGGGCATAGATAATCCCCTGGTGGTCGCCACCACCAGGCTGGCGGGACACGACGGTCTGGGCACGGCCAACCCCTTCCTGATCGAGGTCGCCGGTGAGTCCGTCGCTTCAGTCAGGAAGAAGTTCCTGCTCCCTGCCACCTATACCGTGCCCATCGACAGCCTGGTCACGGGAGTATACCCCAACATCGATATCTATATAGGCGGCGCCTGCTCCACCTGCTGGCTGATGGCCGCGCTGGCCGAGAGCCTGCTGGCCAAAATACCGCAGCGGGTCTCGTTGATCGTGGGGGTGGATCCCAAAATACCACCGAAACTGAGGACCGATATGGCGCACACCTTCTTCCTGGGGGAATGCGCCCTGGCCGCGGGCGGGGACCTGCTGGAGCTGAGGAACGCCATGCAATTAGCCGGCGTCGACCGCTTCCTGGGAGGCTGCCCGCCCTACGAGCAGAGCCTGGTCAAGCTCGAGGATATCATGATCAATATGGGCTACCTCGACCCGCAGGAGCTGGTCGAGAAGGCCAACAAGCACAGGGAGGAGTTCTTCCATTATTACCATAAATACGATCCGACATGGGAAGCGGAATTGTGATGCATTGCGGGCACGAATTCGTCATTGCGAGCGGAGCGAAGCAATCTGGTGTTGGAAACCGCGTCACACAAGATTGCCGCGTCGCCTTCGGCTCCTCGCAATGACATGGTAATCTATAAATAACAGGAGGTTGACATGGCTGAGAAGAAATATGTGATCGCGATCGATTCGGGCACGCAGAGCGTGCGGGCGGTGATCTTCGACCGGCAGGGCAACCAGGTGGCCATCGAACAGGCCGAGCACGAGCCCTATTTTTCGCAACACCCGGGCTGGGCCGAGCAAAACTCCGAGGACTACTGGGCCAAGCTGTGCTTCTGCACTAAAGGTGTTATGGCAAAGGCCAAAATCCCGGCCGACGAGATCACGGGCCTGGGCATCACCACGCAACGCTCGGCCTCCTTCCCCGTGGACCGTGAGGGCAACCCGCTGCGCCCCGCCATCATCTGGCTGGACCAGCGCGTGACCGAGAATGCCCCGCCCATCAGCATGAAGGCACGCATGGTATTCAAGGCCATCGGCCTGGGGGACGCCATGGACAAGGCGCACCGCGAGTCCAAGTTCCTCTGGATACAGGAGCACGAGCCCGAGATCTACAAAAACACCTATAAGTTCCTGCAGATCTCCGGCTGGCTGGTTAAAAAGATCACGGGTGAATTCAAGGACTCTTTAGGCATGATGGTGGGCGCCTGGCCCATGGACTACAAGGCCCTCAAGTGGCACTCGCTGGACCTGGCCTACGAGACCCTGGCCGTCAAGCGGGAGCACTGCGTGGACCTCTTCCCGCCGGACACCGTGCTGGGCCGCGTGACGAAGAAAGCCGCTGAAGAGACCGGACTGCCCGAGGGATTGCCCGTGGTGGTGGGCGCGGGGGACAAGCAGTCCGAACTGCTGGGCGCCGGCGCCATCGATCCTTCCATCGCAGTAATCAGCTACGGCACCGCCACCTGCATGGAGGTGATCAGCTACAAGTACATCTCCGAGAAGAATATGAAGTTCTACACCTGGCCCTCAGCCCTGCCCAACGCCTGGAACCTCGAGGTGTTCATCTACCGGGGCTTCTGGATGGTGACCTGGTTCAAGCAGGAGTTCGGCCACCGGGAAGCCATCGAGGCCGAGAAACGCGGCGTGGCGCCGGAGGTGGTGCTGGACGAGGTCATCAGCAAGATACCGCCCGGGTCGCTGGGATTGATGCTTCAGCCATACTGGACGCCCATGATCTACGACAAGTATGCCAAGGGCTCCATCATCGGCTTCGGCGACGTGCACACCCGGGCGCACCTCTACCGTGCCATACTGGAGGGCATCGGCTACGAGCTCAAGCGCATGTACGAGGACATGACCAGGAAGACGGGCATCCCCCTCAAGGAGATACGTGTGGGCGGGGGCGGCTCCAAGAGCGACGTGGCGGTGCAGATAGCCGCCGACCTTTTCAACCTGCCTGTCTCGCGCATGGCTACCTCTGAGATATGCGCGCTGGGCGCGGCCATCGATGCCGCGGTGGGCACGGGCATGTTCGGCTCATTCAAGGAGGCGGTGGCCTCCATGGTCAAGAAGGGTAAGACCTTCCAACCCAACCCGGCCAGCCACCACGTATACCAGCAGCTATATAAAGAGGTGTACCTCAAGACCTACAAGTCGCTGGAGCCCCAGTATAGAAAAATAGCCAAAATCACCGGCTACCCGGTTATTTACAAGTCGGCTAAGTAGCCTGGCCGGCGGCCTTGATCATCTCGGCCAGCTTGCGGCTGCCTTCGTAGAGCGTGCGCTTGCAGGTGGCGAAGTCCACGTGGTACAGGCCGAACCTGGCCTCGAAGCCGTGGGCCCACTCAAAGTTGTCCATCAGGGTCCAGTAGAAATAACCCTTGACCTTGATGCCGTCCGCGATGGCCTTGTTTATCACCAGCAGGTCGTCCTCGATATACTTCGCCCTCTTGGTATCCGCGGCATCGGCGATGCCGCTCTCGGTGATGTAAATAGGCTTGGAAGTATAGGTGCCTATTAATTTGAGGGAACGGTACATGCCCTCGGGGTAGACCGCCCATCCCATATCGGTCAGCTTCCCGGGCAGATCCTTGGTGATCTCGATAAACTGCTCCCTGGCGAAGGGCTTGAAGACGCGATAGTGGTTGGTGTAGTAGTTGAGGCCGATGAAATCGAAGGCGTCTTTCTGCCCGCCCCTGAATTTCTCGCTGACCACGCCGGGTATGGAGAAATCGAAGCGCCCCTTCACCAGGTACTCGAAATGCGAGTTGTTCATGTTGTTGTTGAGCATGCGCGCGATCAGGATGTCCAGCAGGCTCCACTGGTTGGGCGGGTCGAACAGCGCCACGTGCACCACCAGGCCGACCTGGGCGTCCGCCCTGATCTTCTTGATGGCGTTGTAGGCCGCCGTGTGCGCCAGCAACTGGTTGCGATAGACCCTGGCCGCTTTCACGGCATCCGTCAGCGCCGGGGGAAACTCGGCGCTGTAATAACTCAGAACGGCGTAGATGGCCGGCTCGTTGATGGTGCACCATATCTTTACCTTCGGCCCCAATTTGCGTACGACGCGCTCCACGAACCGGGTGAAGATGGCGGGGGAATCGTCCTGCAGGAAGGCCCCCTTGTCCTCGAACCAGATGGGGTTGCTGAAGTGGTGCAGCGTGATCATGGGCTCGATGCCGTTGGCCAGCATCTCGTCGACTTCCTGTTCATAGTGGTCCAGGGCCGACTGGTCGAACTCCCCCTGCCTGGGCTCGATCTTGCTCCACTCGACGGAGAAGCGGTAGGCGTTGAGCGAGAGGGCCTTCATCAGCTGAACGTCCTCTTTGTAGCGGTTCCAGGCGTCGCAGCATAGGCCGGCCTTCTGGCCGTTGAGTATACGCGGCTTGCCCTGTTCGTCCACGGCGGACTCGAACTGGTACCAGTTGTTGTTGGTGCAATTGCCCTCTATCTGGTGGGAGGCCGTTGCGCTGCCCCATAGAAAGCCCTTGCCGAAGCGCAGCGGGGCCTGCTTCAACTTATTGAAATCGAACTTCAGGTTGAGCCAGCGGTCCCTCAGGCTGAGGACCAGTATAATATACGCTATGACCAGTGCCGCGATGACCAGTGCCGTGACTAATAATGCACTCATAATCTACTCCTTGCCTCCTATACTCGATGCCGGAACGCAGGCCATGATAGGGTTTAACTATAGCCGTTGTCAAGGCACTTAGCGAGTATGTTAGCGAGTATTGACAACCACGGATATCTTACTATAGTATGGTTCACAATTATCCCCGGCCGCTGCCAGGCGGCTGAATTCAGGCCCGGTACCGGCAGTTGAATATGAGGCAGGTAAGCGTCAGATGGATAAGGTAAAGATCGGCTTCGTGCCCGCGCACCGCGAACCTTTCGACGATGATTGGGCGGTACAGATGCGCAAAAGGTGCCTGGGCGCCCTGTCCCGTGTCAAAGGGCTAGAAGTCGTGGTTCCCGACGGCAAGCTGACTCCGGGAGGGCTGGTGCGCGACGACAACGACGCCGATAAGGTAATTCGCCTCTTCCGGGAAGAGAAAATCGACGGGCTGATGATCGGCACCATGACCTTCGGTGACGAGGTGTCGGCACTGGCCGTGGCGTCGGCCTTCCGCGACCTCCCCATCCTGCTCTTCGGCACAAAGGAAGGAGATTTCACCTCCGACGGCGGGCGCAGGTCGGACTCGTTCTGCGGCACGCTGGCGGTCTCATCCGGGCTGCACCGCAGGAAGATACTCTTCCTCTTCTCCGGCATCCTGTTCCCCGAGGACAGCGCTTTCATCTCAGATATTAATAATTTTGTAGCGGTCTGCTCCATCATCAGGGGTTTCATAGGCGCCAGGATCGGACTGGTCGGACCCAGGCCGGAGCGTTTCGAAACCTGCATCAGCAACGAGGACGCGCTGCTTGATCGGTTCAACCAGAGGGTGGTGCCCACTTCCATGCTGGATATCATGCTGCGCCTGGAGGATCTCAAGGACAATGCGCCAGAGCTGCAAAGGATCGGCCGCGAGATGAGGAAAGAGGTCGACCTGTCGGCCCTGGGTCCGGTAAAGGTAAGGAATATTGCAGGATTGCAGTACGCGCTCAGGCAGTTCGCCGACGAAAGAGGGCTTTCGGCCCTGGCCGTCCAGTGCTGGACCGCCGTCCAACAGGCCTACGGCATATCCGCCTGCTACGCGCTGGGGCGCGTGACCGACAGCGGCCTGATGACGGCCTGCGAGGTGGATGTTTACGGCGCGCTGACCATGCTGGTACAGAACCTGGCCACATTAAAGACGACACCCCCGCATTTTATAGACTGGACCATCAGGCACCAGACCAAAAAGAACGTCTTTCTCTCCTGGCACTGCGGCAATGCCCCGGTCTCGCTGGCCTGCAGGCCGCAGGGGATCGCCATCCACCCCCATAGCATACTGAGCAAACAACTGGGGAAGGAACGCTCGCTGGGGACCGCCGAATTTCAGCTCAAGCCGGGGGTGGTGACGCTCTGCCGGTTAGCGGAATACGACGGTGAATTCAAGATGCTGATAACACGTGGCGAGATCATGGAATCGCCCCAGCGCCTGAGGGGCTCATGGAGCTGGGTAAAGGTGCCCGACCTGGACGGGCTCTACCGGACACTGGTGGAAGAAGGATTTACGCACCACGCCAGCCAGGTCCACGGGGACTACACGACGCCGATCCAGGACGCCTGCGAGCTCCTGGGCATACAGGTCGTTTTCGTTTAACAAAGATACGTACGGACGTTGCGTCCGGTATCTGCCGGGTATGACCGCTGAAATAAAATAAGGGGTTGAAAATGGAAGAAAAGAAACTGCCACTAAGTACCAAGCTCGGCTACGGATGCTGCGATTTCGGAGGCAACCTGTTCTTCACTGCCACAGCCTTCGTGCTGATGAATTTCCTCACCGATACGGTGGGGCTGGCTGCAGCGCTGGCTGGCATCGCCCTAATGATCGGGCGCATCTGGGACGCCTTCTACGACCCGGTCATCGGCTTTATCTCCGACAGGACTGTCAATAAAATGGGCCGGCGCAGGCCCTACATGCTGGGAGGCGCAATCCCGCTGTTTATCGCCGTGGTACTGATGTTTACCAACCCGGCGCTGATCGCCGGCGCAGGCGTCAGCCAGATGACGCTCTTCATCTATGCGCTGGTGGTCTATATCATCCTGTGCACGACCTACTCCACGGTGAATATACCCTATTCGTCACTGGGACCTGAGCTGACCGCCGACTATCATGAGAGGACCTCGCTCAACGGCTACCGCTTCGGGTTTGCCGCAGTCGGCACATTGCTTGGAGCAGGGTTGGCCCTTCCGATCGTGGCCCTGGCCCCGGACAAAAGCCTGGGCTTCGTGCTGATGGGCGCCATCTTCGGCGGCGTGATGATGATTTCGGCTCTAATCACGGTCTTTACAGTCAAGGAACCGGCCCATATCCGGCCGGCCCAAACCCTGGGCTTCGTCGATACCTACAAAGCGGTGTTCAAGAACAAACCCTACCTGCTCATCCTGGCGACCTACATCGTCCATATACTGGCCATCACCGTGGCCAGCGCCATCGTGATCTATTACTTCAAGTACATACTGGGGGACGAGGGCGCCACTACCTTTGCCATGCTCATTCTGATCGCCACCGGCATGATCTTCATACCGGTCAGCGTGGCCCTCAGCAAGAGGGTGGGCAAGAAGCTGGTCTACGGCATAGGTTTTGTCGTGATGGCAATCATGCTGATGATCATCTTCATCTTCGGCCAGACCATGGGCGTGACCTTCACACTGGTCTGTATGTTCTTCGCCGGCACCGGCTTCGGGCTGCTCTACGCCATGCCCTACGCCATCGTGGCCGACGCCATCGAGTACGACTATCTGAACACCGGCGAGCGCCGCGAGGGCGCCTTCTTCGGCATCTGGACCTGGGGGCTGAAAATCGGACAGGCCCTGGCTATTTTCCTGATGGGCGTTACGCTGGAGGCCATGGGCTACGTGCCCAACGTCATGCCGCAGTCCGCCAGCTCGCAGCTGGCCATCAGCCTCTTCCTGGGACCCATCTCAGCGGGCCTCTTCCTGCTGGCCGCCGTGTTCCTGTATTTCTACCCCATCACGGAGGCTAAGTACAAGGAGATACAGAAAGGTATCGCCGAGATGGAGGCTAAGAAGGGCGCCGTTCCCCAAGCTTGAAATCCAGGATCTGGGGAAAGCTCTCCCTGATATCCAGCATGGCGCCCAGCGTGAGCACCACGGTCCAGGCCACGCAGGTATGGAAACGTCCCTTGGTGCCCAGCACCCTGTGCTTGTAGTCCCAGTTGGTCTGGTTTATCTGCTCGGGCTGCCAGCCGAGGAAGTCGCTGCTTTTCCCCAGCCGGTCCCGCGGGCTTGAGATGAGCTGGCCGCAGGCGCCGATCATAACCAGGGCGCAGCTCTTCCAGAGCTCCTCTCCCGTGGCCTGCCACAGCCTGAGGAAGTCGAAGGCGATAGAGAAGCCGTAGAAATCCAGGTGGTGATGGGCCACCGAGACGGACGTCATGCCCGTCGTCTTGAAATTCCTCTTGCCCAGGGGGCTGCGCGGGTCGAAGGCAACGTTGTAGGTGTACATCCAGCTTAAGACATACCCGGCGCACAGCCGGGCGTACTTCAGGTAAAATTCATCGTGTGACCTCTCGTAAAGGTCGAGGAAGGCCCTCAGCATCGCTACGCCCGCCTCCTTGTCCACGCAGTCGGCGTCCAGCGTATCGGCGTAAAAGGCGTTTTTATCAACCAGCGACGCGTAATACCTGCCCGCCTTTTCCAGGGCCCTGTCGATATCGTCCCGCCGGCCCGTGATCTTCTCCAGCTCGACCAGCAGGCTGACTATATATGCGCCGTTTGTGCCCAGGGTATTCATGGGGCTGCCGGAGATATCCCACCACCTGCCGAAGCTGCCCTCCTCCACACCCCCGAGCTGGTGCTCGAGATAAAAAGCCGCGTTCTTAGCCGCCAGGTCCCGAAACTCCGGCCTGTCACGTCCCTCTTCCTTCAACAGACGGTAAAGCCTGAGGTAATTGACCATGACCTCGCCGTTGCACCTGGTGTTGGCCCCATCCTGCAGCTCCGGAGGTGTGCCCACGCCGATATACCCTCCCCAGCGGCCGTCCTTTAGCGAGTAACAATCCCGGTGAAGCCCGTTGGGTAAGGCGCCCGCCAGGAAAAATTCCCCGATCCTTTCGGCGATGTCCAGGTATTTACGGTCGCCGGACTCCTTGCCGGCCCGCGCAAAGATTGTGGCGCCCTCCAGCCCTCTGACCAAAAACGACCCGGCGGCGAACTCGTAAAAAGATTGAAAAAGGCCGTTGCCCCTGCCCATTTTGATGGCGGTGATCTTACTGTCATCAATGAGCAGGTAACGCAGGTGATTGAACTTGAGCGACGCGATCTCGGACCAGTCGGCTGCAGGCGGGCCGCCTCCGGGTGCTGCGAACTCACCCAGCGCCAGATCGGCAAGGCGCATGAATATCTCGCTTATATGCTGGCAGCGGCCGTAGGCGATGTAGAAGCTGCGCGAGTATAGGAAGGGGGTCTTTGCTATCTTAAATAACCTCTCGCCGGCCTTGCTCAAGCCGCCGATAACTATGCCTTTTTCCGTATATGTGCGGGGCTCTTCGGTGTACGGGACCCTGATCTCGAAGGCGGGCTTATCATCGCGCAGGCAGGTCTTGATGCTGGATATATGGGCGTCGTCCCGTGAGGGCGCTGCAAACACGGCCTGCCAGTCCGAGCCGTTGTGGAGAATGGAGCAGGAGGGCAGGGGTATCCTGTCCTCCCTGAACGACCAGCCCGTATCGATGTCACCGCGCGGGAAACGTCCGCTGCCCATCACGTTACGATCGTACATGACGGACGGCACCAGCCACTGCCTTAGATTTGGGTCAGGGCAATAGCCAAACCCCAGTTGCCAGCTTCCCGGCTGAGATATTTTCCAGCTCCTGTCGACGCGCACCAGCCCTTCGCTGAAGGTGAAGCGGTCCGACAGCTCCGCCTGCTTGAAGACGGCCTTTACAATATTGCCCGGTCCGGCGGCAACTTCCTCCGGCTCCAGCCAGTCATTACCTCTCCTTATACCGTAATACAGCTCTCCCAGCTCCACACCCCCGTGGATTAACCTGACCGTCTTTCCATACTGCTTAAGTTCCAGGTCCATCGCATCTCTCCTTTATTTTTTACATACGCGGACTTATAATCATAGTAACATATGGTAGAAGTGCCTGCTCGTATAAATCCCGACTTCGCCTGCTACAATCACCCCGACAGGCAGGCTACCAGGGGGTGCTGGCGCTGCCAGCAGCTTATCTGCGACGAGTGCAGCGAAACGGTGCTGGGAAGGACCTACTGCCTGAAATGCGCCCAGGAGGTTGAACAACTGCCCTCGGAGCCGGATATCCTCAAGCGCGAGTTCAAGTCCCCGGCGCTGATGATCGCCATCATCATCATCACCCTGGCCATAGCCGCCGTAGAGATTTACATCATGACCAGGTAAGCGGGCCCTTCCCCGGCACAGCTATTAAGTCTGCCTCGTGGAGAGCTTCATAAACTGATATACTTCTGCCCATGGATAATGTTCTCGGTCTGAAACCCTTCTTCGAACCCCAATCGATCGCCATCATCGGACTTTCCAGGAAAACAGGCGCCGGCGCCTACAACGCGCTGGAGAACCTGGTCGGCTACGGCTACAGCGGGCAGATCTACCCGGTTAACCCCAACGCGGACGAGATCATGGGCTTCAGATCCTACGCGTCGGTCAGCGATATACAGGGCCCGGTTGACCTGGCAGTGATATCTACACCACGCGCAAGCGTGCCCGGCCATATCAGGAAATGCGCCGCCCGCGGCATCAGCTGCATCAGCATCGTAACCCAGGGCTTTAACGATGCGGGCGACGAGGAGGGCCACCGACTCTTCAAAGAAATAAAAGAGCTCGCCGCTTCAACCGGTTGCAGGATACTGGGCCCTAACAGCTTCGGCAGCGCCAACGTCTTCCACAATTTCAGCTCGGCCTTCGCCAGAATATCCATGCAGCTAAACCCGGTCGGGCTGGTCAGCCAGACGGGCGGCATCTTTAACGCTGTCTCGGAGTTCAGGTTCGTGGGAAAGGGCATCGACGTGGGCAACATCTGCAACATCGATTTCGCCGACTGCCTGGAATACTTCGAAAACGATCCGCAGGTAAAGGTCATCGCCCTGCACATCGAGGGCATGCCGGATGCCAGGCGTTTTATCCATACCGCCCGGCGCATCTCCGCCCATAAACCCATCGTCGCCCTGAAAACCGGCAGGAGCCGGCAGGCGGTGAAAGCAGCCCAATCGCACACCGGCTCGCTGGCCGGCAGCAACGAGGTGTGGGAGGCAGCCTTAAAACAGGCGGGGATCATCAATGTAAATAGCCTGGAAGAAATGGTGGACGTTACCCGCGCCCTTTACATGCTGCCGCCACTCAGCAATCCCAACATCTGCGTGGCCACCTTCAGCGGCGGCAGCGCCATCATGGCGCTGGACGCCATGCAATGCTCGGACCTGCTGACCGGCGATTTATCATCGGACACTCGGGATCAGATCCGGAAAATGGCGCCCGCTTGGCTGGGCGTGGGAAACCCGGTGGATTACTGGCCGATGGTGATGGGCTCGGAATCCATATCACGCTCGATCAGGGACATCATGGAGATACTGCTGGCGGACCGGACGTACGGCGGCTGGATGTTCATACAGATCGTCCCGAACATGGGGATAAGCGATGCTACCAGGGACCTGCTGAAAGACCTGGTGTCCCGGCACCCGGATAAGCCGCTGGTAAGCGTGCTGACCGGCGCCTGCGGCTCAGAGCTGGTTAAAGAGCTGCAGGAAGACGGCAAAGTACTGGCTTTCCCCACGCCGGAAAGGGCGTCCCGCGCACTGGCGCGTCTCTATCAATATTCCCTGCGCCGCAGGCTCCATTGATCAGCGGGGCACGCACCTTATTACGATCACGTCACTCAGCATGGGGAAGATGCGCGATAGCCTGTCGAGGGACAGGACGATGAAGCGGGTCAGGCCGGCCGGCAGGGCTGCCAGCATATCGCCCCAGCCCGGCGTACAGCAGAGCATGGAGACCCCTGTGACTTTATCCACCTTCATATAGCGGTTGGCCATGCCCAGCAGAGTGCGGTAATCGAATTTAACCGTGTGGTCGGGCGGCGGTTCCCAGGGCAGCCGCTTGTAGGGATTCCTGATCCCCAGCAGCTTCCTGCAGCTGAATATCAGCTTGCCGAGCTTGAAGCCCAGGCTGTCGAAGTTGGCGATGGCTATGACCGCCATGCCGCCCGGCTTTATCGCTATGGCTATCTGTTTCAGGGCCTTGTCCGGGTCCGAGAAATGGTCCAGGGCGCCCTTGCAGAGGACCTTGTCGATGGAGCCGGGGACTACGGGGATGCTCTCCCCGATGCCCTGCAGCACCGCGGTATTGTAACCGTCCAATTTGAGGGTCTCGCGTGCGTGCGACAGCATGACAAACGAGGGCTCGATGCCGATAAGGTCGGCGCCCGACGCCGACATGTTGACGATGTCGATGGCCCGGCCGCAGCCGATATCCAGAATACGCTCACCTGGATGGGGGTCGACCATCTCCAGGGTGGCGCTGCTCATGCGGCTGAACAGGAACTCAACGTCCGGCCTCAGCTTATCCGGCAGGACCTCGTTGTCGTCCCAGTTGAGATCAACCCTGCTCATTTGCATGCGCACAGAAACACGTAATTCATGGCCGTTAAAGTATATCAGAATTATATGCCGGCATGCGGGATGACAGGGGATTCAGGGGCCGGTCAACGCGGCAGGTCGTGTACCGCTGCTTCGAGTTCGGAGTAGCGGGTCATGGCGGACGCGCGGGCAACGAACTCTGCCAGCGAGGCGGAGGCGCCGCGCAGCGCTTTCATCTGCCCGTAGACGGGGCTGGCTGAACCGGGGTCACGGCCATAGATGCCATGAAAAGCAAAATAGGCCTGGTTCAGCTTCCTGATATGGTAGCCATTGTCGTTGAAAAATATCCTCCTGGCCTCCATGTAGGCCTCGGCCTCATCGATCCTGCCGGCGGCCAGAACTTCATCCACGTGGCGCCGCGTCAGGCGCATCTCCGCATCGAAATCAAACCCGGCAACCGGCCCGCCGGCCTGCTGCGCTCCCTTATCGTAGCGACTGTAAACGGCGGCACCGACCTCGTCGGCCATCATCCCGGCCAGCGTTTCATTCATGTTGATCACGTTAGGGTCCTGCCTGAAGCCCAGGCAATCCAGCAGGTAGAGAAAGCCCAGCGGTCTCAAAGCCAGGTACTGGTGCGACCATTCCTCCACGGCCGCCCCGACAACGTTTTTCAGCGGCATGGAAGGTGCGATGATGGCGGGATAAGCGGCGCCGAAACCTCCGATCTTCACGACCAGGGCGGACAGGCCCAGACCGCTGATTCCTCTCTCGACGTCCTCTACCTGTCCGGCGTTCAGGCCGGACAATAAAAGCAGGCGATCCTGGTACAGGATGCGCTCCCTGGGCGACACCACCAGCAGAAGGGGTGGGTCCTCAAGCCTGATATTGACAGGGGGCGCAGCTGCAATTTCGTGCTGCGCCAGCGCCTGCTCTATGTCCCTGGCAAGCAGGTCAGACGAGACAGCCTGGCCGTCGGCGGGGGAGCCCTGGTCTGAGGGAGTAAAGGTATTTTGCAGCTCCCAGTCCACCAGATTTAAGGAATACGGCCCGGCGATGCGGCGTATCTCAGATCCGCTATCCTGCCCGTTGCCCGGCAGGCATCCGGCCGAAAATATCAGTAGCATTAATAGTGCGTACAGGGTGCTTGCGCGAATGGAGTTGCGGCTGAACACCGGACTAATCCTTTGCGCCCGGCCCGGACATGTCGTAATCCAGCGCGCACAGCCAGTTGGCGGAAGCGCGGGGGAAGCCGGCCATCTGCCGCCTCACCTGCACCAGGGCCTTTTCGGCCACATCTTTGTAGGATTTATTGCCGGTCACAGCATGCAGGCGCAGCAACGCATCGACGGCGGCGGAATTCCCCGAGGGGACTGCGCCATCCACCAGGTTGCGCGACCTTATAAAAATGTTCTTGTCCCCGGCCACAGAGTCGTAGAGGAGCCCGTCAGACCCTTCGCTGAACTGAGTTAGCATGCTGTCGGCCAGCCGCCGGGCCTGGTCCAGGTAGCCGCCCGAGGGGACAAGCGCGCCCAGGTCCAGCAGTCCCCGAATCATGCAGGCATAGTCCTCCAGAAAACCCATGCTGCCTGCTTTCCCATCCCGGTAAGTATGCCGCAGCACACCCGAAGGGCACATGGAGGAGCTTATAAAGGACGCGCAATTTTCTGCCGCCTTCAGGTAATCCGCACGGTCGAATGCCACCGCCGCCCCGGCCAGGCAGCTTATAGCAAGGCCGTTCCACGAGGCCAGTATTTTATCGTCCCTAGTCAGGCTATAGCGCCGGCGGCGCGCCTGCTGAAGCACGACCCTGGCCTCATCCAGCAGACTATCGGAAAGAGCTGCCGCATCAGGCGCCACGGTTAACACGTTGCTCCCTTCGAAGTTTCCCTCTGCGGTGACGCCGAAATACGCCCCCAGCTGTTGCGCCGGGACCCGGCCCAGCGCCTTCTCAAATTCGCCCTTGGTCCATGTATAGAATTTGCCCTCGACACCGTCGCTGTCCGCATCCTGCGAGGAGTAAAAACCCCCTTCAGGCGACCTCATCTCGTCCAGCAGGTAATCCAGCGTCTGGCCGGCTATTCTTTTATACAGCGCTTTACCCGTGGCCCGGTAAGCATGCAAATACAGGCTGCCGAGCAGGGCATTATCATAGAGCATCTTCTCGAAATGGGGTATGCGCCAGACATTGTCGGTGGAATAGCGGTGAAAGCCGCCGCCTACCTGGTCGTAAATCCCCCCGCCGGCCATCCGGTCCAGCGTGAGCTCCAGCATGCCTGAAACGGAGGGCTTCCTCGTCCGCATCCTCAGCAGGAAGTCCAGCGCCATCGGCTCGGGAAACTTGGGGGCGCCCCCGAAACCGCCGTTAACGCGGTCGAACTCCTCGCACAGCTTGCTGCAGGCGTGGTCCAGCAGGTCGCTTCCCTCCGGCGCGTCTTTCCCTGCCACGTTTTGGGAGGAAAGCAGGGCCTGCAGCTCATCTGCCTGTTGCGTTATGTCAAGCTTATGCTCGCTGTAGGCCTGTTTGACCGTCTTGAGAACGTGCTTAAGCCCGGGCATCCCATGGCTGTTCTGCGGGGGGAAGTAGGTGCCCCCAAAAAAAGGTTTCCCCTGCGGTGTGAGGAATACGCTCAGGGGCCACCCGCCCCGGCCGGTCATGGCCTGCACGGCCTGCATGTAGACGTGGTCGATATCAGGCCTCTCCTCCCTGTCCACCTTGATGCTGATGTAATTCCCGTTGAGGTAGTCCGCCGTGCCGCTATCCTCGAATGACTCGTGCGCCATAACGTGACACCAGTGGCAGGCGGAGTAGCCGATGCTCAGGAATACGGGACGATCCTCTTTGACCGCCCTCTGGAAGGCCTCGCCGCACCAGGGGTACCAGTCCACGGGGTTGCCCGCATGCTGCAGCAGGTAGGGACTCGATTCCGCCGACAGGCGGTTCATTCTTCCTTTTCCATTTTCCACCTAAATATTAGCACCCGGCGTTTATTGTGCCTTAAAATCCCTGCCCGGCCAAATCCGCGCCGCTCGGCAACTAAGCATTTCTGCCTAAGTCTTTTCACCCATTTATGCGCTTGTGCGCAAATTTAAATTAAGCGTCACGACGGATGTCCGCGCTTATTGAGCATGTTAAATTTATAGCGTAAAGAAAAAGGATACGGAATCACAAAGGAGGCAAAGACAATGGCTGAATTAATGGAAAAGGTCCAGAGCACCACAGCGGCACAAGAGGTTTCGAGGTTCAATTTCTGGGCTGACAAGCAGCCCTGCTGGGAGAAGTGCCATTGTCCCGAGATGATAAAGGCAGAGTGCCCTTCCACCGCCTACCAGTTCCTGGCCTGCTGGGAAATCGAGGGCACCTACTGCAAGCTGGATGACCGCGGGGCGACCGGCAAAGACACCAGCATCTGTGAAGTCTGCAGGGTTTACAAGAAGTACGGAAACGGCGAACCCATCAGGCTCAAACTCTTCGGCAAGGGCATGGACACCCAGCTCAAAGCCATAGAGAAAATAGCACGCTGAGCTCTGCCCCAACCACGAGTTGTGAAGGCTGGCCTTAAAGGCCAGCCTTTTCTATTGTCCGCTGCATAACGATTAAATGTGACTTTTATTACTTGCGCAAGCTAAAAAATTGCTATAATTGGCTTACTGGCGAACGGAGGATGTAAATGAAAGACGGGCAGATGGCGATAATCGATGCGCTGAAATACGCGCTGCAGATGGAGTTGGACGGGGAGAAGTTCTACACTGTCGCAGCCCTGGAAAGCAGCAACCGGGTGGGCAAGGACCTTTTCTCCTGGCTGGCCGGGCAGGAGGGACTCCACTACAAGCGCTTCGAGGAGATTTATGCAGCCATAACAGCCGGCAAGGACTGGCCGCTTACCAGCGTACATCCTGGAAAAGCGGTTAAGCTGGGCACGCTTTTTTCCAAACTGATCAACGAGGCGGGCACGCCCGCCGCTACAGAGGCGACGGAGATAGACTCGGCCGATAAAGCGATTGAACTGGAAATAAAATCCCGCGATTATTACAGGCAAAGAGAGGTTGCATCTTCCTCGGATGACGAAAGAAAGTTTTTTAAGGCCATCTCCGCCGAAGAGCAGGGACACTACCTGGCGCTGGTCGATTACAAGGAATATATCACCGATCCCGTAGACTGGTTTACCCGAACCGAACACCATCTCCTCGAAGGGTGATCATCATTTAACAATATGGAGGTGAGATACACATAATGAACTCCAAAGCCCTGTATTCTCTTAGCTACGGCCTTTTCGTCGTGTCGTCCCTGAAGGGAGATAAGATCAACGGTCAGATCGCCAACACGGTCATCCAGGTATGCTCTGAACCGCAAGTCATCCAGGCGGTAATCAACCGCAGCAACCTCACTCATGAATATATATCCGCCAGCAAGGTTTTCACGGTATCCATACTGTCTAAAGAAACGCCGCTCAGCTTCATCGGCGGTTTCGGGTTCAAGAGCGGCCGCGATGTCGACAAGTTCAATGGAATCGGTTATAAGACCGGGCAAAGCGGTGCTCCGGTGGTGCTGGACAACTCACTGGCATATCTCGAGGCCAGGGTGATAATGCAGACGGACGTTCATACTCATACAATATTTGTGGGACAGCTTATCGAGGCCGATGTCATTAAGGAAGGCGAGCCCATGACCTACGCGTATTACCAGCAGGTCAAGCGGGGCACAACCCCCAAAACAGCGCCGAGCTACATTGCGGATAAAAAGGAGGAGAAAGCAAAAATGGATAAGTACCAGTGCAGCGTTTGCGGTTATATTTATGACCCGGAAAAGGGTGACCCCGACGGCGGCATCAAGCCCGGCACAAAGTTCGAAGATATACCTGACGACTGGACCTGCCCCGTTTGCGGCGCGGAAAAAAACCAGTTCAAAAAGCTCTAAACGGAGGTTAGCATGAAAAGGAGCCAGATCAGGCCCGGCATCGACGCGGTGGGCGCCATAGACTGGGACCGCCGGCTATTCGACGCGCTCATCCCCTTGCCGGACGGCACAAGCTACAACTCTTACCTCGTCCGCGGCAGCGAAAAAACCGCTCTGGTAGACGCGGTTGACCCCGCCATGGACTTTGTGCTCACGGACAACCTCGACGACCTTAAAGTCGAGCAGATTGATTATGTCATCTGCAACCACGCCGAGCAGGACCATGCCGGCAGCATCCCCATAATCCTGGACCTGTACCCGGAGGCAAAGGTTGTCTGCACGCCTAAATGCAAGGCTATGCTGATAGACCTTTTACACCTTGACGAAGGTGTCATTATGACTGTTAACGACGGCGATACGCTGTCCCTGGGCAACAGGACGCTGGAATTCATCCATGCGCCATGGGTGCACTGGCCGGAGACCATGGTCACATACCTGCGCGAGGACAGGGTCCTTTTCTCCTGCGACTTCTTCGGCTCCCACCTGGCGCAGACCGCCCTCTACGTCCAGAATGAAGGCCAGGTATATGAGTCGGCCAAGAGGTATTTCGGCGAGATCATGATGCCCTTCAGGGCCAATATAAAAAAGAATATGGAACGGCTCAAGGGCTACCCCATCGACGTCATCGCGCCCAGTCACGGGCCGGTCTATGACAGGCCGGAATTCATCCTGGACGCCTATAGGAGCTGGGTCTACGATGAGCCCGGGAACATTGTCCTGCTGCCTTACGTCTCCATGCACGGCAGCACTAAAGATATGGTGGACCACCTGGTGGGGGCGCTGGTGGAGCGTGGCGTGAACGTCAGACAATTCGACCTAACGGTTGCCGACCCCGGCAAGATAGCCATCGCCCTGGTGGATTCAGCCACGCTGGTGCTGGCGACCTGCACGGTCTTAGGAGGGGCGCACCCGCTGGCCGCCAACGTTGCGTTCCTGGCAAACGCCCTCCGTCCCAACCTTAAATTCGCCACTGTTATAGGCTCCTTCGGCTGGGGAGGCCGCACCATAGAGCAGATCACCGGCATGCTGACCAATATAAAACCCGAAGTGCTGCCGCCGGTATATATTAAGGGCAGCCCGACTGAAGCTGACTTCGCCGCCCTCGATACGCTGGCGGACACGATCGCCCGGAAACACCGGGAGAACGGCTATAAATAAACGTTGACAGGAGTGCCGACCATGAGTTACTGGATGTGTGATAATTGCAGCTTTGTGATCGAATCAGCCAAGCCGCCCGACCCCTGCCCCAGTTGTAAGATTAAATGCGCCTTCAACGATGTGACCTGCTATACACCCGAATGCGGGGGCCTGGGCACGCTGGATTCCAGGCTGGTGGCCCAGCGCGTAATGAAAAAAGAGAAACCGGGAAAGGTGATGCACTTCAGCGACCTGGTCAGGGGGCGGACCTCCGAGGGCAGGGAGAAACACATCCCCAGCATCGAGCTGATTAAGGGCCAGGGGAAAATGGGCAAGGACCTGGTGGAGATCGTGGTAGGCAGGGAAGCGCCGCATCCCAACACGGTGGAACACTATATTGTCTGGATCCAGGCCTTCGGCGTAAAAAAGGACGGCCGCATACTTGACCTGGGAAGAGAGGTATTCAAACCCGAAAAAGGCAAGCCGATTTATGCGTTTGAGATCGATTCATCCGAGTTCAAGCACCTCTTCTCCTTCAGCTACTGCACCCTGCACGGCGTCTGGGAACAGCACCTGGAGCTGTAATGCCGGCGCAGGATAAGTCCGAGAAAGCCAGTATCGAGGTCGGGGGCATGACCTGCACAACCTGTGCCCTGACCGTCCAGAAGGCGCTGGCGGAGACGGAAGGGGTCAAGAAGGCCGACGTATCCTTTGCCGCTGAAAAGGCTTCCATAGAATATGACCCAGCAAAGACCGACCTGGCAAAGATCGCAAAGGCCATCAACCAGCTGGGATATAATGCCCGCACCGAGAAAAGCACCTTCACCGTGAGCGGTATGTCATGCGCATCCTGTGTTTCCCGCGTCGAAAAGTCGCTGCAGGGCCTGCCGGGTGTGGTTTCAGTGGCAGTCAACCTCGCATCCAACAGGGCGATGGTCGAGCACACACGGGATGCCGATATCAGCGGGATGCTTCGCGCAGTGGCCGACGCCGGCTACAAGATGGAACTGGTGACGGCGGAGGAGGGCAGGGAGGACACGGCCGCGCAGCGGGAGGTGTCCGAACTCAGGAACCAGTTTATATTCTCGATATGTGTGGCCGCCATCGTCATGCTGCTGAGCATGACCACCATGCTCGATTACGACTGGAAGCCTTACCTGCTCTGGGCACTGGCCACGCCGGTGCAGTTCTGGGCCGGCCTGCGCTTTTATAAGGGCGCCTGGGGCGCTCTCAAGCACAGGGCGGCAGATATGAACACGCTGATAGCCGTGGGCACCTCGGCGGCCTATTTATACAGCGTGGCGGTGGTTCTCTTTCCGCATTACTTCGCCGCGGCGGGTATCGGCCACGGCCTGTACTTCGACACCTCCGCCATGATCATAGCCCTGATACTGATGGGACGTTTCCTGGAATCGCGCGCCAAGGGCCAGACTTCCGAGGCTATTCGAAAATTGGTCGGCCTGCGTCCCAACAGGGCCACCGCCATACGTGATGGCAAGGACGTGGACGTAGCAGTGGAAGAAGTAGTGGAGGGTGATATTCTGCTGGTGAAACCGGGGGAGAAGGTGCCGGTGGACGGCATTGTCAACGAGGGCTATTCCACCGTGGACGAGTCCATGCTCACCGGTGAGAGCATGCCGGTTGAAAAAAAGGCGGGGGACAGCGTGACCGGCGCAACGCTGAATATGACGGGCAGCTTCAGGTTCAGGGCGACCAGGGTGGGCAAAGACACGGTGCTGGCCCAGATCATCAGGCTGGTCGACGAGGCCCAGGGAAGCAAGGCGCCCATCCAGCGGCTGGCTGATATTATCGCCGGCTATTTTGTGCCCATAGTGATCTGCATCGCCGTCGTAACATTCGTTATCTGGCTGCTGATAGGGCCCCAACCCACTTTCACCTATGCGCTGCTCAATTTCGTGGCCGTCCTGATCATCGCCTGCCCCTGCGCCTTGGGGCTGGCCACGCCTACCGCCATCATCGTAGGCACCGGCAAGGGGGCCGAATACGGGATACTCATCAGGAACGGCGAAACGCTGGAGCGTACGCACAGGATAACCACGGTTATGCTGGATAAAACCGGCACCCTCACTCTGGGACGTCCCCGGCTGACCAACGTGACTGCCATTCCACCGTTCAGCGAAGATGAGGCCCTGCGCCTGGCGGCGGCGGCGGAGCGCAACTCGGAACATCCGCTGGCGCAGACTATCGTAAGATTGGCTCAGGAAAGAGGGCTCAGCGTGCCCGCGCCTGAGGCTTTTCAAGCCCTGCCCGGCCTGGGCATTAAAGCCGGAATTGAAGGCCATGCAGTTTTAATCGGCAACAGTGCGCTGATGACGGATAACGCTATTGAAACGGGCGGGGCCGACAGGGTGGCCGAGCAGCTTTGGAACGAGGGGAAAACCGTGCTCTTCCTGAGCGTCGATAAAAAGATTTCGGCTGTGTTCGCGCTCTCGGACACGCTCAAACCCAATGCGGCGGCAGCCGTATCCGCACTGGCGAAAATGGGAATCAGTGTTGTAATGCTTACGGGCGACAACCTGCGTGCAGCCAATTATATTGCCGGCCAGGCGGGAATCGAGGGAGTAATCGCGGGAGTGCTGCCTGAAAACAAGTCGTCTGAAGTGCTGAAATTACAGCAGGCCGGCCAGGTGGTGGCGATGGTCGGAGACGGCATAAACGATGCTCCGGCGCTGGCCCAGGCCGACATCGGCATAGCTATAGGTACAGGGACTGATGTGGCGGTCGAAACCGGGGACATCACGCTTATGAGGGGAGACCTGTCAGGGATAGTGACTGCCATCTCGCTGAGCAAACGTACTATGCGCACCATCAAGCAGAACCTGTTCTGGGCATTCGCCTACAACGTTATCCTGATACCCGTGGCGGCCGGCGTACTTTATCCCTTCTTTTCAACCGGGAACGTGCCGGCCGGGCTGCACTTCATATTCGGCCAGTACGGTTTCCTCAACCCCATGCTGGCCGCGCTTGCCATGGCGGCGAGTTCGGTTACCGTCGTCAGCAATTCCCTTCGCCTGAAATCATTTAAACCCGCGCGGTTTGTAGCTATTGATGCAGGAGGTGTCACAATGGCTGTTGATCCCGTTTGCAAAATGGATGTGGATGAGAAGAAAGCTGCGGCAACTTCAGAGTACAAGGGCAAGAAGTACTACTTTTGTGCCGCAGGCTGTAAAAAGGCCTTCGATTCCAACCCGGAGAAATACCTGGCCGAAAAAAAGTGACGGATGTCATATACGGGGTGGTAACGGCAGGCTAATATTAATGAAATCGTGGCTTATAATATTATCTGACGGAGGGTGAGTTGAGAAAAGCCGAGATTATCGCATTATTAAACAAGGATATCGAGGGGGAGCACGCAGCCATCATCCAGTACCTGGCCCATGCCTATGCCATGGGCGAAGGTGAGTTGTCCTGCGAAATCGAGGCCATCGCGCGTGAGGAGATGCGTCATCTCGATTGGCTGGCCGAGACGGTAAGCGAACTGGGAGGCGTCCCCAGCTTCACTCGCGGCAAGATGCGCCAGGGCGGCAAGACTGTGCCGGCCTGGATGAAAAACGATGTCCTGGCCGAGGAAGACGCGATTAAGATGTACCGGGAGCACATAGCCCTCATCAAGGACGCTAAGATCAAGAGGTTGCTGGAGCGTATACTCTCCGACGAAAAGTCACACCACGGCGACTTCGAAGGCTTCGCCAAGGAGGCCGCTAAAGAGAAGATGAAGGATCTGCGCGGCAAGCGCAGCGACAAAGTCACCCGGGTGCTCGACTGGGGCATAGAACACGAGTACACCGTAATCCTCCAGTACCTGCTTCATTCCTACCTGGCGCCCAACGATGAGATGAAAGAGGAGATGCAGGACCAGGCCATCAACGAGATGCAGCACCTGGGGTGGCTGTCGGAAAAAATGGTTAGCAGGGGCGGGCACCCCCATATAGAGCACGCCAGGATCGACCGATCGAAGAAGCCCGTCGATATGCTCGATGCCGACATCAAGGTGGAGAAAGAAGTTGCAGCACAGTACGATAAGGCATCCCGGGAAATAGACGACGTTAAGCTCAAGAAACTATTGATCAGGATACGCGACCACGAGCTATACCACGTAAAAGTATTCAACGACCTGAAAAAGACGGTCGAGTAATAACAAGGAGGATCTGCTATGGCATACGAAGCACGGGATTATTCCAAGCTGCTGGGGATGGAGGGGTTCAGCGACAATTTGATGAACACGCATTTCACGCTCTATAAGGGCTATGTCACCAACGCCAACAAGTTATTTGACACTCTGTCCGGCATGCTCAAGGAAGGCAAGGCCGCAACACCCGAATATGCTGAACTCAAGCGCAGGCTGGGCTGGGAATTCAACGGGATGAGGCTGCACGAGTACTACTTCGAAAACCTGGGCGGCAAAGCCGCGCTCAATCGTGATGGAAAACTGGGCAAGCTGCTGGCCGCCAACTTCGGCAGCTATGATAGCTGGCTGCAGGACTTGAAGGGCACTGCCACCATGCGCGGTATCGGTTGGACCATACTTTACCAGGATGTGACCGGCGGGAAACTCTTCAACCAGTGGGTCAACGAGCACGATGCCGGACACCCTGCCGGGTGCCAGCCGCTGCTTGTGCTGGATGTCTTCGAGCATGCCTTCATAACCGAATACGGCCTCAAGCGGGCCGACTACATCGAGGCTTTCCTCAAGAATATCGACTGGACGGCTGTTGAGGCACGCGTCCGCTGACGTTATCCAGGATACAAATTAAATAACCCGAAAAATACGAACAGGTGGTATTATGTTAAATTCTCGCTCCGCACGCACGGTTATGCTGTTAGTTATTATCCTCTTAACCTGGGTGCTGGCCGGATGCCAGGCGCCCGCCCAGCAGCCTCAGCCTGCTCCCCAGTCGCCTGCTCCTTCTGCTCCTCCCCCGGCAGCCAACCCCACGCCTGCTGAGCAGCCGGCAGCAACGGGCAGCAATTCCGTAGCCTGGGCTGCAGATGGTGTAATAACGCCGGGTGAGTACAAGAACACCAAGTCTTTCGGTGATTACGAGCTTAATTGGACAGCCGACGACCAGTACTTGTACATGGGCATGAAGGCCAAAACGATGGGATGGGTTGCCGTGGGCTTCGACCCCGAATCCATGATGCTGCACGCCGATATCGTCATGGGATACGTTCAAGACGGGAAACTATCCACTGCGGATATGTACAGCACAGGCCAGTTCGGGCCCCATCCTCCCGATGTACAGCAGGGCGGCACGGATGACATCCTGGCATCGGGGGGCAAAGTAGATAACGGGTATACAACCGTTGAATTCAAACGGAAACTGGACACGGGCGACAAGTATGACAAGCCGTTACACAAGGGAGTAAACAAGACCATCTGGGCCTTCGGCAGCGATCCGCAGTTTACCATCAAACATACGGCACGCGGGTCGGCAGAGATCGACCTTTAATAAAAATCCCTGTAAATACTAAATATCGAGGTGCGTCGTGGATGCATTTTTTCACTCTCAAACAGCCCTGAACATTATCCTGGCTTTCGCAATATCCAATATCACGCTGGGTATACTGGTCTTTTTTAGCTGCCGCTGCATGCCGGGATTCAAATTCGCGCGCGGCCTGATGCATAACAAGTCATACCTCAAATTCTACAAATTTCACGCCTACCTGTGGCTTCTTTTCCTGGCATCGGTCATGATACATGCTTTTTTTGCCATCAACTTCGCCAGGTAATGGAGCATGCCATGCGGTTCAATCGTGTTTTTAGACTGACGTCCCTGGGCATGGTAATACTCGCCACACTGCTGGCAGGCTGCGCCGGCAACATTGTATCCGACAACAGGGACCTGACCGCGGTGCAGGTACGGGAATACCAGGGGGAACGCCTTTCGGCCATCGGCGATTTCCGTGAGAATTCGATCAAAGGCCCCCAGCATGTGGATATAAACTCCTACCGGCTGCAGGTGACGGGCCTGGTGGAAAAACCGCTCTCCTATACATATGTCGAGATCGTATCAGAGAACAAGAGCTACACCAAGCTGGTCACACTGGACTGCGTTGAGGGCTGGTCGGTTAAAATCCTCTGGGAGGGGGTGCTTGTCCGCGACCTCATCGATCCTGCCGGCGTGCTTCCCGCGGCAAACACCGTCATCTTCCACGCGTATGACGGTTATACCACCTCCCTGCCGCTCAGCTACATCAAGGACAACAACATCATACTGGCCTATAAAATGAACGGGGTAGCGCTGCCGCCTGAACGCGGGTTCCCTTTCCAACTGGTTGCCGAGGATAAATGGGGCTACAAGTGGATAAAATGGGTGACCCAGATCGAGCTATCGGATAATCCCGACTACAGGGGATACTGGGAACGCAGCGGCTACTCCAACGACGGCAGCCTGGACAAATCCTTTATCGGCAGGTAAGGCAGCACAGTTGCTAGTGCTAAGTACTTCCGACATGTAGACGCTTACCCAACTACAATTGATAATATCAATCCAATTCATTGACATGTGATATAGACATAGCGGTGTTTGTATGTTACGCTGTTTATGGAGGTAACAAATAATGGGTGCTTCTTTGAAACGCACTACGATTTTTCTGACCGAAGACCAGCTTGAGAAACTTCGTCAACTGGCTTTTATCCGGCGGACATCCATGTCGAACCTGATTCGTGAGGCAGCTACAGAAGTGATAGAAGATGCAGAAGATATCAGGCAAGGTTTGAGGGCTTTAGCAGACGCCGATGGCACGATCGATTGGAAGGATTATCAGAGCAAGCGGAAAGGATAAAAGCACACAAAGTGAGCTACAGGGTCAAGATACGAAGCGCTGCACAGAAGGATCTCAATGCCCTTGTTGGGCAGGAGTATGAGGCCGTTGCTAAGGCCATTTCAGCTTTAGAAAAAAATCCAAGGCCGCCCAGGGTAAAGAAGTTGGCTGAAAGTGGATTATGGCGTGTTCGCATAAAAAAATGCAGGGTGGTATACGCCATAAATGATACAACCAAAGAAATCATAGTTGTACGTGTTGCCAGGCGAAGTGAGGACACTTACAAAAGACTATAAGACAAATCTACCTGCTGCTGTTTCTCACTGTTTACCCAAATTCCGCATGGAATACATGATCTGGCAGTATATCAGGACTTTTTCCTGACAGTCAGCGAGAGGCCGTCAATTGCAGTGACCGTCACCTCGTCTCCGGCCTTCAGTTCGCTGCCGGGACAGGATGCCTTCCACAATTCCCCCTGCACCCTGACGTATACTTCCGATTGCAGAATAGTTTCCACGGTACCTGTGCTTCCCACGATGGAATCGGGACCGGTTACACCATCGTATAAAACCGTGGGGTGTCCCACGCGGTACATGATATAGGAGTACACGGCAAAACAGGCCAGCACGGCTGCCACCGCCCAGGGAGGAACATTCACCCCGAAAGAGGGCAATATCCACAAAAGCAGTGCGGCTATAGCTATCTCTTCGATAACGGTGCTGATGAGAGAGTAAATGGTGTGCCAGCGTCCCGATCTGCGCTTTCTCAATTGTTCCCCGGGCGCCGCGGCCTAATCATCGAATATCGCCACCACCCGGCTCCAGCCGGCGCTGCCGCCGGTCAGCTTGACCGGGAAGCAGGCCACCTTGAACCCGGTGGGCCCGGGAAGCTTGTCCAGGTTGGCCAGTTTCTCGATGTGGCAGTATTGCTTTTTTATGCCGGCCTTGTGGGCGGTCCAGATCAATTTCCGATCGTGCGTCCTGTCGAACTCCTCCTTGATGGCTGCAAACGGCCTGTCCCAGCCCCAGGCATCGATGCCCATGACGCGGCTGCCACTGTCTATCAGCCATAGTGTGGACTCCTCGGTCATGCCACAGCCCGCTGAAAAATATTCAGGCTTGCCCCAGAGTTTGTCGGCGCCCGTCTGTATCATGACTATGTCCCACGGCTTGATGGAGTAGTTTATCTTCTTCAGGGCCGCCTTCAAATCGTCGACGGTGACTCCGGAGCCCTGCGGCTTATGCCGCATGTCCAGCACCACGCCGTCGTGGAAAAACCAGTCAAGAGGCATCTGGTCGATGGTCCTGGCCGCCTTGCCTTCGGACAGGGGCGCAAAATGCCAGGGCGCGTCGACATGCGTGCCGGAGTGTGCGCCCAGCGTTGCGGCATCGTCGGCCCACCCCAGCCCGTCCGCCAGGTCTTCTTTTTTCCCGCCCAGGAACATCTCGATAATGCCCAGGCTCGACTCATGCCCCTTATGTTCAACTTTGACGGGCAGGGGTTCGCTGGGGCTATCCTCGGTAGGCACGCTTAAATCATAAATCCTGGTCATCTCACCGCTCCCTTTGAGTTATCACGCATGATTATGTCACAAAGCTAATAACGGGTAAAGCTCCGTATGTATCAACGGCTTTATTAAATGATATAATCTCGCTGAGGGCAGCAGGAGAGATCAAGATCAATGTCAGATATCGAAGCCGCTACGAAGAGGATCGCGGAGCTGCGGGACCGGATCAACTACCATAACCACCGTTACCACGTGCTCGACAGCCCCGAGATCAGCGATGCCGAATACGATGCCCTCATGGTTGAACTTAAACTTCTGGAGAGTAGCCACCCGGATCTGATATCGCCCGACTCCCCATCACAGCGTGTCGGAGCGCTACCGGTTGCCGCTTTCGGGATAGTGGTGCACCCCCGTCCTCTGCTCAGCCTGGCTAACGCTTTCTCAGATGAAGAACTGGATGCCTGGCACAAGCGCTTGACCGGTCTCGTGCCCGGCCAGGATATCGATTTTGTCTGCGAGCTCAAGATCGACGGCCTTGCTGTTGCCCTGACCTACGAGGACCGTGTCTTCACAGTTGGAGCAACCCGCGGTAATGGTTACCAGGGAGAGAACATTACCCAGAACCTGAGGACTATCAGGAGTATCCCTCTCTCTGTCAATCCGCAGGCGCCGCAACGGTTCGAGGTCAGGGGCGAAGCTTACCTGCCTAAAAAGGGCTTGAAAAAAATCAACGAGGAGAGGGCGGCCGAAAAACTCCCACTTTTTGCCAACCCGCGTAATGCAGCCGCGGGTTCGGTAAGGCAGCTCGATCCCAGGATAACAGCGCGCCGTCCGCTCGATATATTTATCTACGCCCTGGGGTGGGCGGACGGTATGCAGATGCCCTCAACGCACTGGGATACCATGCAGTACCTGAAGTCGCTTGGCTTTAAGATCAACGGCAACATGGCCCGCTGCAGGGACATGGACGAGGTCAAGGCCTATTGCCGCAGCTGGGGAGGCCGCAGGGAAGGGCTGCCCTACGACGTGGACGGAGTGGTGATCAAGGTAAACTCCATTGCACAGCAGGAAGAGCTGGGCTCTGTCGGCCACGATCCCCGCTGGGCAATCGCATATAAGTATCCGGCCGTCCAGGGCACCACCCGGCTGATCGGCATCGAAATCAACGTGGGCAGGACCGGCAGCCTGAATCCCTATGCCGTCCTGGAGCCGGTCAACGTAGGCGGCGTCACTATCAAGCAGGCCACACTTCACAACGAAGAAGATATCCACCGCAAGGACCTGCGCATCGGCGACTGGGTGGTGGTACAGAGGGCGGGTGAGGTGATACCCGAGATCGTCGAACCGATAGTCTCGCGCCGTACGGGCGAGGAAAAAGTTTTTCATATGCCGCTGACCTGCCCGGTCTGCGGCGCCGAGGTAATAAAACCCGAGGGAGAGGCGATACACCGCTGCACTAATATGGCCTGCCCGGCGCAGGCCAGGGAGGCGATCAGGCACTTCACCAGCAAGGGCGCCATGGACATAGACGGCGTCGGTGAAAAGTTGTGCAACACCCTCTTCGACCAGGGACTGGTCGGGGACTCGGGTGACCTGTATTACCTGACCAGGGAAAAGCTGCTGGGGCTGGAACGCATGGGTGAGAAAAGCGCCGCCAGGGTGCTTTCATCGATCGAGGCCAGCAAACAGCGACCCCTGGCACAGCTCTATTTCGCCCTTGGCATACCGAATGTGGGAGAGGAAACCGCATCCATACTGGCCGGGCAATACACCGGTATAGATGCGCTGGCCGGGGCCGCTGCCGAGGAGCTTATGGGCATTCCGTCCATCGGTCCCAAGATATCCGAAGGCATACTGGCCTTCTTCCGCCAGCCGCAGAACGTTCGCATCATCGAGAAGCTGCGCAAGGCCGGAGTGCTGATGGAGTCGGCGGCGCCCGATACCGCGGACCTGCCCCTGTCGGGAACTGAGTTCGTCATCACCGGCAGGATGGAGACGTCCGGCAGGCAGGAGTTGGAAGCGCAGATCAGGTCGCTGGGAGGCAAAGCTGCGTCAGACGTGACCAGGAGGACCGATTACCTGGTGGCCGGAAGCGACCCGGGTTCCAAGCTGGCCCGCGCCCGGTCACTGGGAATAAAGATACTGAGCGAAGCGGAATTCATCGCCCTGCTGGATAGCCGTGCTGGCGGCGGCAATAAACATCCGCGGACAACCCTGTTATGAAAGTTATTATGGGGCTGGGCAACCCCGGCAGAGAATACCGGTTAAACAGGCATAATGCCGGTTTCCACTGCATCGACCGTCTGGCGGAAAGTCATTCCATCAAATTTAAAAACAAGCTCTGCCAGTCTCAAACCGGGACGGGCCAAATAGCGGGAGAGGATGTGGTGCTGGCCAGGCCTGCGACTTTCGTTAACCTGAGCGGGAATGCCGCGGCCTGCCTGCTCAAGCGTTTCAAATGCAGCCCTCAAGATTTGATAGTAATCCACGATGACCTTGACCTGCCCACCGGGCGCATACGAGTAAGGCTGGGCGGCAGCTCCGGCGGCCACCGCGGAATAAAGTCCATAATCCAGGCCGTCGGCGGCCAGGATTTCAACCGTGTGCGGATCGGCATCTCCAGGCCCACGCTGGGACCGCGGGACGATTACGAAAGCGAGATCGTAGACTACGTGCTGGGCAACTTCAGCCGCGAAGAGGACGAACTGATACAGCCGGCGCTGGACCTGGCCTGCGAAGCGGTGTCCGTCATCCTGGCAGAAGGCATCACCACGGCCATGAACAGGTTCAACCGGCGCAGGTGATATTTATTGCCTTTTTAAATTGCCCGTATTCTCAAACGGATGTTATAATGACGCAACTTCCAAATGGACGCTCCTGATCGGCATTTCGACGACGTTAATGAGTGCTGATTTATCTCTCTCCCGCATACACAGATACACGGGGTCGAGCCCGGCCCCGGGGACATAATAATGGCTAACAAAAACTGTATCATCAAAGAAGTCAACGGCAGCGAAGTGATAGATTCGCGGGGGAATCCCACCGTAGCTGTCGAGGTTGTCCTGGAAAATGGGGTGACCGGGCGTTCCGCCGTGCCTTCCGGAGCCAGCACCGGCAAATACGAGGCCCTGGAGATGCGCGACGGGGATAAAAGCAGATACGGCGGCCAGGGCGTTCTGAAGGCTGTGGATCACGTGAACACCACCATCCGCAACGCAGTCACGGGCAAGGACGCTTCGATGCAGGATAAACTGGACGGGCTGCTGATTGAACTCGACGGCAGCTCCGACAAGTCCAGGCTGGGAGCAAATGCCATCCTGGGAGTGTCGCTGGCGGCGGCACATGCGGCTGCGAACTGGTCCGGGATGCCGCTGTATAAATATATCGGCGGTGAAAAGGCCGTAACGCTGCCCGTTCCCATGATGAATATCCTGAACGGCGGCAAGCATGCCGAGAACTCCACCGACCTGCAGGAGTTCATGGTCATGCCGACGGGCGCCGCCAGCTTTTCAGCGGCGCTGCAAATGGGCTGCGAGGTCTACCAGGCCCTCAAGAAGACGCTCAGGCAACGGAATTACAATACCAACGTCGGCGATGAGGGAGGGTTTGCCCCTTCCCTCTCCTCCAACAGTCAGGCCGTTGAGCTGATCCTCGCTGCCATAGAACTGGCGGGTTACAGGCCGGGCATAGACTGCCATATCGCGCTTGACCCCGCGTCCAGCAGCTTTTACAAAGACGGCAAGTATGTACTGGAACGGGAAGGCAAGACCCTCAGCGGCGCGGAGATGGTGGATTTCTATGCGGACTGGGTCTCAAAGTACCCCATCATAAGCATAGAAGACGGCCTTGATGAAGACGACTGGGACAGCTGGGTTTTGCTTACACAGAAACTGGGTAAAAAAGTCCAACTGGTCGGCGACGACCTTTACACGACCAACGTCAAGCGCATCAAGGAAGGCATCGAACGAAGCGCCTCCAACTCGGTGTTGATCAAGGTCAACCAGATAGGCACGCTGACGGAGACGCTGGCCGCCATCGACATGGCCCACAGGGCCGGTTGGACGGCGGTTATCAGCCACCGTTCCGGCGAAACGGAGGACACAACTATCGCAGACCTGGCGGTGGCCACCAATTCCGGGCAGATCAAGACCGGCGCGCCCTGCCGCAGCGAGAGGGTAGCCAAATACAACAGGCTGCTCAAGATCGAAGCTCAACTGGGAGTAAATGCCAGGTACCCGGGGCGGGGCGCCCTGCTAATTTAGGAGGACATGATTTCATGGAGTTGTTCAAGGGCATCAACCAGATCAAACTGCCGCTTCTCAAGGTCGGCCCGGAGAACGTCAATGTATATATCGTTGAAGGCGATGAGGGCAACCTTCTGATAGATACGGGCTGGAACACGCCCGAGGCCTTCAACGCCCTGGCCCGGGAGATGAAGAACAGCGGCTTCGCCATGAAGGACATCACCGACATAGTGGTCACACATTTCCACCCCGACCACATCGGCCTGGCAGGTAAAATAGCGGAGATAACCGGCGCTAAAATCGCCCTTAGCACGATCGAGAATTACCTGCTCGATTCACGATACACGCATCCTGAAAGCCTTATCAGCGAGATGATACTTTTTTTTATGGCTAACGGCGTGCCGGAGTGGGAATTAAAGATGCTGGCGGAGGCGTCATTTAACATCCACAGCTATGTCTCGCCCTTCAATGCCTCAAGGCTGCTGAAGAACGGCGATGTTATTTCCATGGCGCCCTATGAATTCAAGGTCATGATTACTCCCGGGCATTCGCCGGGCCATATCTGCTTGTACGAGCCGAACAAAAAATACTTTTTCAGCGGCGACCACGTACTGCCCGAGGTGGTCCCCAATATAGCCTACCACCCCCAGTCAGGTGAGAACCCGCTGGGAGATTACGTAAAGTCCCTGAATACGCTATCGGAGCTGGAGGTGCGTTTTGTCTTCCCCGGCCACGGGTCGGTGTTCAGCGGCCTTGGTCCCATGATCGATGACATCATGCGCTTTCACCGCGACAGGATGGCTAATATCCAGAGGGCAATGGGCGTGGAGACCATGAACGCCTACGAGGTAGCCAAAGCCATACCCTGGATTGTCAACGGCGAGGAAACGGCCTACGATAAACTGGAGCCCCTCGACCGCAGGCTGTCCGTGCTCGAGACTCTGGCGCACCTGCAGTACCTGGTCGCCGAGGGTAAGGGCAAGAAGATTGTGGAAGGGGAAAAGACGCTATACTGGTCGGGGGAATAACGCATGGATAAGTTGCTTAAAAAAATACAATCGTTGAAGCTGGAATATAAAGATAGGCCTCAGCCTGAATTATTAGTGGTCATGCCTAACCCCTACCCCGACCAGGAATACGAGGTGCAGGTAAGCTCGCCGGAGTTTACAGCCCTTTGCCCCGTTAATCCGGGGCAGCCTGATTTTGCCACAGTGACTATTAAATATGTGCCTTATAAATCAATTATTGAGTTCAAATCCTTAAAATTTTATTTAACCAGCTTCAGGACAGTTTCAATATTTTACGAGGAGTCCACTAACCGCATCCTTGAGGACCTGGTCAAAGCTGTGAAGCCAAGGACGATGGAGATTGTATCTGAGTGGAATATCCGTGGCGGCATCTCAACAAAAATTACCTGTGTTTACAATAGACGAAAACGTACAAGAGGGGGTTGAATTATGGCTTACAAGATCGGTATCAACGGCTTCGGACGAATAGGCCGGCTCGTCTTCCGGGCTATTAACCAGCATTATGGCGATAAACTTGAAATTGCTGCCATCAATGACCTGACGGATGCTAAGACCAATGCCCACCTGCTTAAATACGATAGTACCTATGGGATATACCCGGGCGTAGTTGAGGCGTCTGCCGACGCTATCATTGTAGACGGCGAGAAGACCAAGGTCATCGCCGAACGCGACCCGGCCAAAATACCGTGGAAAGATCTCGGCATCGAGATCGTACTGGAGTCAACCGGGCTGTTTACAGACGCTACCAAAGCTGCTGCGCATCTTCAGGGCGGCGCAAAGAAGGTAATTATTTCAGCTCCCGCGAGCAACGAAGATATAACAATTGTCCTGGGCGTCAATGAAGATAAGTACGATGCCAAAAAACACAACATAATTTCCAACGCATCCTGCACCACAAATTGCATAGCCCCGGTAGTTAAAGTCCTGAATGATAACTTCGGGATTGCCAGGGGCTTATTAACAACCGTCCATGCTTATACAAATGACCAGAGATTACTTGATATGTATCATAAGGATTTACGCAGGGCCAGGTCCGCCGCCCTGAATATAGTCCCAACTACGACAGGCGCTGCCAAGGCGGTTGCATTAGTGATACCCGAGATCAAAGGCAAACTGCACGGCATAGCGCTGAGAGTCCCGGTGCCCACCGTATCACTCTGCGACCTGGTATGTGACCTGAATAAGGAAGTCACCGTGGAACAGATAAACACGGCCTTCCGGGAGGCGGCCGCGGGCAAGCTCAAGGGCATATTGGAATACTGCGAGGAGCCGCTGGTGAGCACGGACTTCAGGGGTAACCAGAACAGCTCGATTTTCGATTCCCTGCAAACCCTGGTGCTGGGAGGTAACATGACCAAGGTCATCGCCTGGTATGACAACGAATGGGGCTACAGCTGCCGAATGGCGGACCTGGCCCTCATGCTCTTTTCCAAAGGCCTGTGAAGCCGGATTCAACTCGAGATAATGACGATGCCGGAACAAAATATCCCGGGGACAGATACTTGCACCTCGCCGTCGGCCGCTGCCGCGCACGCATTTGAAAGGCACTGGTTCTGCGTCTCCCTGTCCACCGACGGCAGGGTGACCATGCAGGATGCCGATTCACCCGATTGCTTCCTCAAAGTCCTGCAGGACTCGCTGCTGGCCTGGGTCGATTACCGCACCGCCGATTTTGAAAAAGATGTGCACAGCGGAGCCGCCGCGCTGGGATTCTCCGGCCAGCTTGTCGATGCCCTGGCCGACAACCCCCGCTTGTTTTATGAGGACTATGCCGTTGAAACGGGAATAAAGCTACCATCGATACAAATACGTATCAACGACGAGATTGATGTACAAAACCATCCCACCCTGTTGTTATTACGAAGGAATTTTATCCTGACCGTGCACCCCATTTTGGTAGACCGCCGCTTCACACGTCTGCGGCGCTATTCGGAGACCATTTTCAAGAAGGTGCCCATCGATATCTGCGCCGAGGACAAGCTGACCATGCTGCTGATACGCATCATCGACCAGAACAACGACCGCAATTTCGAGCACCTGCAGCAGATAGAGGGGCGTGGGGACGCCCTGAACAAGAGCCTGATGGACCCGCAGACCCCGCGTACGCTGCTGGGCCCGCAGATATACAATATGAAGCACGCCCTGATCACTTACCTGGACGCGCTGTGGGAGACGGTGGACGTGCTGCACGACCTGCGCTACGGGGACGCTGAACTCCTGTCCAACGACCCATTGCTGCTCAACAGGCTGGGCTACCTTGCGGACGACGTCAGCCGCCAGATCGGGTTGACGGAGCACATGTCGGACGTGCTGGCCTCAGGCCTCGAGGTGATGCAGACGATCTACAATAACCAGTTGCAGGCCATGAACAACAGGATGGCCCTGCTGATGACCTACCTGACCGTGCTGGGCACGGCAGTCCTCGTGCCCAACACTCTGGCCACAATATTCAGTAATTCCGCTTTTGCCATGGGCCCACAGGATATCGGCTGGTACGTTGCCCTGCTGGTCGTTTCCACCACGGTGGCAACGGCACTTGCCTTCCTCTGGGTGAAAAGATCGGGCTTCATACCCAAGAAGATGGACTAACGGCGAGGGGAGCCGGCCAGGCCTGTGAGCTGTTCGCTCACTTCCCACAGCCTGGCGGCTGCTTCCCTGTCGTAAGTTACGGGAGAGGACTTGGACATCGTACCTGCAACGTTCACCTTTGAGATTCTCAGGTGCTGCCCGGTCTGGAAATAGCATCCTGTGAGACCATCCACCGGGCCCGGACAGGAAAGGTACAGCGGCAGCCTGGCGCCCTCTTCAGGCCCCTTCATTAAAGCGTGGAAAAAGGCGTCGATCAGCTTGCTGGAATGCGACCAGATGCCTGTCCCGACCGCTCCAGGGCATACGCAGTTGACGGTGATCCCGGTCCCCTCCAGCCTCCTGGCGAGCTCGTAGGTAAAGATAATAACGGCCAGCTTTGACCGTCCGTAAGCCTCGTCCCGCCGGTAGGCTTTTTCCCCCTGCAGGTTGTCGAAATCCAGCCTGGCCATCCGGTGGAGAGAGGTCGTCAGGTTGACTATTTTAGAGGGCGCGCCCTTCTTGAGGGCGCCCAACAGCAGGTTGGTCAGCAAAAAGCAGGCCAGGTAGTTCACGGCAAAGGTCATCTCAATGCCGTCTTCGGTCAGTACCCGCCTGCCCATGATGACACCGGCGTTATTTACCAGGAGATGCAAGCTCCCGTGCTTACCCGTGAATTCTTCCGCCAGTCCCCTTACCTGCTTTTGAGAGGACAGGTCAGCCAGCAATACATGTACTTCACGGTTTCCCGACTGCTGCCGTATGTATTCCTGGGCCGAACGTCCCCGGCCGGCGTCCCTGCAGACTAAAAATACAGTGGCATCCCTGCGGGCCAGGCCCAAAGCAATCTCCCTGCCTATACCAGAACTGGCTCCGGTCACCATGCAGGACCGGTTTTTCAGGCTATTGTCGATCAGCTGTCCCCTGCTTTCCATATCATTCCCCCTGCAATCCGGAAGTTACATCCCGGTATTCCTTCACCCGCACCTGCTATTTAACGGATACCACTTTTTCCAGGCGCCGTATGACTTCATCTATATGGGTCCCTGACTCATTTACCATGATGATGGCCCCGTTGGGGCACGTTTCCACGCAGTTTCCACAGCCCAGGCAGCCGTCACCAATAATAGACCGCCCGTCTACCTGCCTGATATTGTCGATGAAACATGCCGAAGTGCATGTGCCGCATCCCGTGCACTGGTCCGTCACGCGTACGCTGATGCCGGGCATACGGGTTATCTTGGCGGCTATACGCCGGTCGATGTGGGGAGTGAAGCGCCACAGGCAGCAGCAGGGACAGCAGTTGCAGATTGTCAATAGCTGTTCCCCCGGGCCCACACCCAGCCAGACCGTATCCAGCTTGTTCTTGCCCACCAGGTGATACAGCCCGGCCTCACGGCATTTCCTGGCATGCCGATGGGCCTCTTCTCTGGTAACCAGCCTGCCCATCCTGGGATTTATGCCCAGCACCGCCTTGCCTAAAAACAGGCAGCCCAGAGTGGCCGGGTAGTCACGGCAGCTTGAACTCTCGCGGCAGATGCAGAAGTTCATAATCCAGTGGTATTCCGCACTGTCGATAAAATGGTGGACTATCTGCGAGGGCAGTACCGTCTGCGAGGCCTCTTCAAGGTTGCGATCGACGCTGATGACCCTTTCCCTGGGCAGGTAGACGATGTCGTCTCCCTCGAAAAGCCAGCGATCCAGCAATTTGCCCAGCAATGGCACCCTGGTCAAGCGCGCCACCGCAAAGCGCTGGGGGAAACCCAACTCTATCAGCCTGACAAGCCACATCGGTCGGGACATAAGTTGCACATCCTGTCTTTCTAAATTCCAACCCGGCTCGTGCGGGCAGGTTAACCTCGCTATATTGTAATGTCACATAGCCAATCATTCAATTATATCGAGCCCGAAAAGCATTTTCCCCTGTGCGCATAAACTTTTTATTACATCATACGTTTATATATAATAGACGCCAGGTAAACAGAGGTAACCTGGTGTTAATTGAAGAACAGCTAGTACAGAGGGCCGTAAATGGAGACCGCGAAGCATTTACGCAAATATATGACCTGCACTTCGATAAGATCTACAGGTATATATATGTCAAAGTGCACAGCCAGGCCGAAGCTGAGGACCTGACTCAGGATGTATTTATCAAAGCCTACGAGGGCATCAAAAACTACAAGTGGAGGGACCTGCCCTTCACCTCTTGGCTGTTCAGAATCGCACATAACAGGGTCATCGACCACGTTAGAAAAGTATCCAAGGAGAAAAAGGCCCCACTTGAAGAGGCCGGAGCGATCAGCTCGGGTGACCCGGTTTATATGACGGAACTCAATTTTGAGATACACCAGTTGAAGGACGCCCTGCAGAATATACCTGATGCACAGCGCGAGGTAGCAACCATGCGCTTTATCTCTGAATTATCCATATCTGAAGTCGCGTTGTCGCTGGGCAAAAGCGAGGGCACGGTCAAGGCGCTGCAATTCCATGCCATAGCGTCGCTGAGGAAACTACTCTACGGTAAGATAGATGGCTAATAGGATCGAAGAAGCTTTTAACGACTGTTTTGAACGGCTGTCCCTGGGGGAAAGCCTGGATAGCTGTTTGAGAAGTTACCCCGAGCATGCCATGGAGCTGGACTTTATGCTCAGGACAGCTTTCGATGTCAAGCGCAGGGTTTACCCGATACAGCCCAGGCCGGAATTCAAATACTGGTCCCGCGTGAGATTACAGGGCGTCCAGGACTACATGAGCAGGCATGTTGTCCCTGAAAAGTCCAGCCCCTTTAATTTCCGCAGGAACCTGGCCATATCGGTGGCCGGCTTACTCGTCCTTGTAATTGCGTCCAGCGGCACTGCTGCAGCATCTAATGACGCCTTGCCCGACCAACCGCTATACGGTGTCAAGATGGCGGTTGAGCAGGCCCAGTTGACACTGGCCGTTTCAGACGTGGATAAAGCCGAGCTATATGCCAGCATGGCCGGTAAAAGGGCACACGAGATTGAGGCGCTGGCACGGCAGGGTAAGGACGAGTATTTAGTCAGCACCTCTGCCAAGATGGACTACCAGCTTGAGCAGGCTGAGAACTATATAAGCAAATACCAGACGGCAAACGCTTCCACCTCTGTTTCAACGACAGACGCTTTTCCTGCGGAGACATCGACTGCGGAAACTACCGATCAGCCCATACAGACTGCGCAGGCCCCTTCTATCGCTTACGACAACAAATCCGGCGTCACGCAGCCGCCCGTTAAAAGGCCGCTGCCGATATCGCGCGCAGCCGCAAATGTCACCAGGGCGAAAACCGCTTTGAACTCAAGCACAGCCAAGAGCCTGTCCGCGCTGCAGGATGCACTGGATAAGGCCCCGGAATCAGCCAGGCCGGCCATAATCAAGGCCATTGAACGTGTTAAAAAAGCCAATGAGTGGTCGCAGCGTAATTTAAATCAGGACCAGGATCAGAACACCAGGCCTGACGTATTCATACCCAAGCCGAACACCTTTCCGCTGAAGCCCTTGCCCGACACCGTGAAACCCAACCGCGACATAAACGATAATTTCGTGCCGCCTGATAAGCCGAGATATATCCCGCCCAGGAACACCATCCTGACCAATCCTACTACGGACACGTCAAAACCAACGGTCACCATGCCAAATACCCAGATGCAGGTGCCTGCCACGACGATAATACCCAAGACCTCGGACAGCGGCTCCACACAGTCGCAGGTGCTACAAAATACAGTCAATACGGTCGTCTCGCCGGATATGCACGAAGGCGACGACGATCCCTCTATTATAAAGGGGATTATTAAATAGCAGTGGTATCCACAGTATAAATTATTAAAGCGTAATAACGCGCTGTTTGGAGGATGACATGAACCGAATGATCAAACTTGTTTTGTTATTGGCCCTCGTTGCCGCGCTCATGATATCAATGGCCTGCTCCAGTCAAACCGGTGTCCAGGTCGCTCCGTCAGCACCGGGCGTGGCCCCCGCTCCGCCCTTTCTGCAGTCCAAGTCGATGTCGGGGGATATGGCTGCATACAGTGCTGAAGGCGGAGGCAGCGCAAATGACTCTGTCGCAGATCGTAAAATAGTCAGGACCGGTTCAATTACCATGGAGGTTAACGATATCAGCAAATCGCAGGCTGACATCGCTGATATCGCCGGCCAATACCAGGGGTACGTAGTCTCTTCCAACTTGAATGCCGACAAAGAGCAGCCCACCGGTTTTATCTCCTTCAGGGTGCCCGCTGACAAATTCAACGATGCCCTGGTGAAGCTGCGGGCGCTGGCAGTCAAGGTCACCTACGAGAATACCAACAGCCAGGATGTAACCGAGCAATACACAGATTTGAAAGCGCAACTGAACAATTATGAAGCGACAGAAGCCCAGTATCTCGAACTCCTGAAGAAGGCTGATAATGTAAAAGACATGCTGGAAGTACAACGTGAACTGTCCAACGTCAGGGGAAACATCGAGAGGATCGAGGGCCGCATGCAGTACCTGGAAAGGACATCCGATACATCCATGATCGAGGTCACCCTGAACAAGTCCAAGCCGATCGGTGAAAGCAGCTGGGATGTCTCGGGAGTATTCAAGGGCGCTGTGGATGGCTTAATAGCACTTGGAAAAGTGCTGGTCAGCATATTGATCTGGCTGCTGGTGTTCTCACCGGTCTGGATCATAGCACTGATAATAATCATTGTAGTGAGGCGTAGAAATAAAGCCAGGCGCAATGCTGCGCCATCCAAGTGATATTTCCTCGGGATGCTATAATAAAGGGCAGCGCTATGGAGGCTGCCCTTTATTTATATGGACTTTGCAGTATACGAGGATACGCCCCGAACCGACGTTTGGATGCGGGCCGTTATCTTTCTCCCATCCGCGATTATTTTAGCCACCGCCCTTATCATGCCGATTGAGGAAGAGTGGGTGCCGGTCCTGCTGGTTTTAGTGGCGCTGATGGCTGGAACTCTCCTCTTTTTGCTGATACCATCCAAATTAAGCATCCTGGACTCTGCAATTCGTATCGGGTTCCGCCTGCCTCTGGCATTTCTCATACCCTTTAATACAGTAGTGACGCTACGTCCATCGCGTTGGTCAACAATCGGGATGAACCTGCCCAGCAATATGTCTCAATCCAACGCAGTTGAGATAGTCCGGAAGCATCGGCTGTCGGTCACTATTACGCCGTCCGATAGAGGGGCTTTCCTGGCTAATTTCGATATGGCTTTCAAAAAGTGGAAGATGTACGAAGGGAGGAACCTATGAGACCGATCCAATGGACAGGAGGCAGGCTCAGGTTGCTTGACCAGACCGCGCTGCCGCTGCAGGAGATTTATATTGAGGTCTCAGACTACAGGGAAGCAAAATCCGCCATAAAAACCCTGAAGGTGCGCGGCGCCCCGGCAATCGGCATCGCTGCAGGCTACGGTATTGCCCTGGGAGCGCAGTCCATCAAGGCATCGTCGATAACGGTTTTTAAGAAGGAACTGGAGAGCATCCTCAGGGATTTCGCGGGGTCCAGGCCCACGGCGGTCAATCTATTCTGGAGCATAAACAGGATGAGACAGGCGGTATCAATGACCGGCTCTGTAGATGATGCCAGGATTGCGCTGATCAGGACGGCGCGCCTGATCCACAGGCAGCAGGCCAGGGCCATGAAAAACCTGAGCCATATAGGATCATCCCTGATCGGCGACGACTTTACGGTTCTGACCCACTGCAACACCGGGCAACTGGCCACGGGTGTGGAGTACGGCACCGCGCTGGGCGTCATCAAAGCTGCGGCCGAGCAGGGTAAAAAGGTGAAAGTATTCGCCGATGAGACGCGTCCCCTGCTGCAGGGTGCACGCCTGACAACATGGGAGCTGGAGCGGCTGAAAATACCTGTCACTCTCATAACCGACAACATGGCCGGCTACTTCATGAGCCTGGGTGTAATCGACTGCGTTATGGTAGGAGCCGACCGCATTGCCGCCAACGGCGATACTGCAAACAAGATCGGCACCTACTCCGTAGCCGTGCTGGCAAAGGAAAACGGGGTCCCCTTCTATGTGGCTGCGCCGCTCAGCAGCATCGATGTATCCATCGCCTCAGGAGATCAAATCCCCATCGAGGAGCGAGGCCAGGAGGAGGTGCTGACTTTCAGTGGGTTGAGGATTGCGCCACACAAAGTCCGGGCAGCAAACCCGGCTTTCGATGTTACTCCCCATAAATACGTGGCAGCCATCGTTACGGAGATAGGCATTATCAGGCCGCCATATAAAAACAACATCAAATACGCTCTTCAGGAGGTTCAATCATGCAGCAAGCGAGGGTAGGCATTATCGGGGGCAGCGGGCTATATCACCTGGAAGGAATGACACAGGTGAGAGAAGTCAGCATAAAAACGCCGTTCGGTGATCCCAGCGATATCATAACGTTGGGTAATATCGGGGGTGTCCACGCTGCCTTCCTCCCGCGACATGGCGTAGGCCACAGGATTAGCCCGACTGAGCTGCCGTCCAGGGCGAACATCTACGCCCTAAAGTCCCTTGGCGTGGAATATATAATCGCCATCTCCACGGTCGGCAGCCTCAAGGAAAAGATCAAGCCGATGGATATTGTCATACCGGACCAGATTATAGACAGGACCTTTCTCCGGCCCGACACGTTTTTCGGCAACGGGATAGTTGGACACGTGGCTTTTGCCGACCCTTATTGCCCGCAGTTAAGCGATGTACTGTATGATGCGGCCCACCATACAGGAGCCCGTGTTCATGATGGAGGCATCTGCATGGTCATGGAAGGGCCCCAGTTCTCCACGCGCGCCGAATCGGAACTGTACAGGTCGTGGGGCGCGGATATCATTTTAATGACCGCGCTTCCTGAAGCCAAGCTGGCCAGGGAGGCCGAGCTATGCTATGGCATGATGGCCATCGTTACGGACTACGATTGCTGGAACGAGCTCAGCGAGACCGTCTCCACCGAAATGGTCGTATCAAATTTGAAAAAGAGCATACAGACAGCTAAAAAGATATTACAGCACGCCATCACCAACCTTCCTGCCAAGAGGGAGTGCGTTTGCGGCCAGGCACTGAAAAATGCCATAATAACTGCCCCCGAATTGATACCGGACAAAGCCAGGAAGGACCTCAACATTATCATCGGGAAATATATTAAATAACAGGAGTCATATATCCGTGCCTGATTTCAACTGCGCCGCCACGATCATAGGTGCAATGCCGTATACCGATGCCGCCGCTGCCTGCGCCGGGATAGGCAAATACCTGGTGGACCTGCCGGCGTGGCCTCAATTACCGATGCGGTCCAACCTGGAAAATATGTATATCCAGTACAGCCAGGGATTCCCCGGCGTTGTCGTAGACGGCCAGAAGATAAGTGTTGAACACGGACCGGGCTTCGACCATGGAATAGAACAGCTTTACTTTGACTGGGCGGACGGGAAAACGGGCGGTTATGCCATCGATAAAGAGCACGCCGCAGGCCTCTATTGCCTGGCATCCCGTAACAATGCGGCTTTACCTCTGCTCAAGGGACAGATCACGGGTCCCATAAGCTGGGGCTTGTGCGTTACCGACAGCACGGGGAAAGGGATAATCTACGACGATACGTTGGCGGACGCTGTCAGCAAATTCCTTAAGCTGAAAGCTGCCTGGCTGGAAAGCTTTATGCACTCTTTCTCCAGGGATACGGTGATATTTGTGGATGAACCGTACCTGGCGTCACTGGGCTCTGCTTTCGTAGCCCTGTCCAACGATCAGATATCCGGTCAGTTAAATGAGGTGCTGAGCGGTATTAAGGGGATCAAAGGCATTCACTGCTGCGGCAGCACGGACTGGTCACTGCTGCTCAACCTGCCCATTGATGTTATCAGCTTCGATGCCTACAACTACCTTGATTCGGTGTTGTGTTACACGCCTGACCTGCTGTCCTTCGTCCGGAAGGGACGTTCGATCGCCTGGGGAATCGTCCCCAATGACGAGGAGTCGCTGAAAAAGGAAACTGCGGCCAGCCTTTTCGATAGATTTGGGGATGCATTGTCACACCTGACCGGGGAGGGCCTGTCCATCCGCCAGATAGTCAGGCAGGGCCTGGTTACACCAAGCTGCGCGCTTGTATCCCTCTCTCCCGATGCGGTGGAATACACCTATGGCCTGCTGACAGAAATATCGTCCAGAGCCAGGCGGAAATATGGTTCATAGATGACTGCCGGAGTTGAAATCTGCGGCCGCTTTAGCGATAATAAATAGCGAGTTCGATATTTGAGGTAACGATATTAGGTGATATGAGATGAACAAACGCAAGAAAATGGCCATAATCAAGCACCGCCGCAAGAGGAAAAAGCTGGAGGAGCGCAGGAAGGCTTTAAACCTCGTATCCGGCGCTGCAAACAAACCTGTAGTTAAAGCGGCTGCCAGGAAAGAGATCGAGATGCCCAAGCCTGTCAAGGCGCTGGCCGACATTTTGAAACCCAAGGAAGCAGCGGTTGCCAAAAAGCCGGCGGTTAAAAAGGAGAAGCCCGCGCCGGTGAAGGCAGCGGCGGTTGAAAAGGCGGAAAAACCCAAGAAAGCACCCGCTAAAAAGAAAGCCAGCCCGGCATCCGAATCGACTACTGCTGCGAAGGCTGCCGCTCCTAAAAAGACCGCCAGCCCGAAAAAGAAAACGGAGTCCGCCAAAGGGGGTTGATGGGGCAAGCTTATCTGCTCACGGGCATGCCCGGTACAGGTAAAACCAGTATCATCAAGCAGGCAATTACACAGTCGAAATGTAATGCTGGCGGCTTCTTCACGCAGGAAATCCGGAGCGTGGGCATCAGGGAAGGTTTCCGTATAGTCACCCTGGATGAGAAAGAAGCGGTACTGGCACATATTGCCATCGACAGCCCTTTCCGCGTGGGCAAATACGGCGTAGACATCGAGGTGCTAAATACCACGGGCGTTGATGCCATTTATCATGCCATAGAGCATAACGACATAGTGGTGATCGACGAGATCGGGAAGATGGAGCTTTTCTCCCCCAGGTTTATCCAGGCGGTACAGGATGCGCTGAACAGCCCCAAGAAGGTGCTGGGGACAATAACCCTCAAACCGCATCCGTTGGCCGATACCATCAGGCAGATCAGGAACATCAAGGTTACCGAACTTACAAGGAACAACCAGAAATACGTGCTGGCCGAGATGCTGGCCTGGCTGGCATACCGTGAATGAACGTAAACCTGGTCCCTTTCGGAGAAATTGATCCCGGCTTCCTCCATGAATTGAAAGACGGCCTTAGAGCCATATTTGGATGTCCCGTACAGATCGGCGACCCGATCCCCATACCGGACCAGGCATTTGACCCCGTCAGGAACCAGTATCTATCCGATGCCCTGATAGACAGGCTGCGGCAGCTAGAGAATAAATCGGCACACTTACTGGGCGTAACCGAAGTCAGCATCTTCACCCATGGTCTTAACTTCGTGTTCGGCCAGGCTGATGTTAACGGCTGCGTGGCGTTAATATCCTTAAACCAATTGAGAGGGGAAAACTGCGGGCTTCCCGCTGATAGCAAGCTCCTCATTGAAAGGGCTCTTAAAGAGGCTGTCCACGAGCTTGGCCATACTATGGGACTGGGACATTGCCAGGACGGCAACTGCGTCATGCATTTCTCAAACAGCCTGATCGACACGGACGTTAAAAGCTGCTATTTCTGCAAACGCTGCCAGCCCAAACTGATTGTCTGAACAGCGAGTTATTCAATATAACCGTGCTTTTTGCGGAAGTACATCCAACGCATAAGGAGGCCCCCTTGAAAAAACTGGACGACTATAGCGGTGATTTTATCCCGGACCTCAAACCAAGCGATTTCTCCTACGAGGCGCTGGAGAAGCTGATCAAAATATACGCCCAGCTTTACAAGGCCCTGGACGGCTTCTGGTACCTTACACTGATGGATAGAGCAGGCAACGACGAGGCCCTGACATGCGACATCCTGGTATGGGAAAAACTGTGCCTCTACGAGATGAACAAGATAACCAAAGGCTTCAATATCACGGGAAAAGATGTAAGGTCCATGATGAAAGCCTTTCAGCTCAGCCCCTGGGCCTGGAACATCAGGTCAAACTTCGAGGTTATCAACGATAACCATGTGGTATGGACGGTATTGCACTGCCCCACTGTCAACGCTCTCGAGCGCGAGGGACGTGGGAGGGAGAACGATATCTGCAACAATGTGGAGATCAGGCTGAATAAGCTGTATGCCTCATTTTTCAACCCTGACATCCAGGTCAACTGCCTGAAGACGCCGCCGCGCGAGAGCGATAAGGACTATTACTGCCGCTGGGAATTCAAGTTGTAGGGGCGGGTGTAAAAAGGTTCTGCCTGGTGGGATAGATCACTCATTTATCCAGCCTCGTAGTCTGAATAACTGACTGTATGTCGTGCCTTTTCTTAGGTCTACCTATCTGTTGGGTAACTATCCGTCTTGTAACTTTCCTTAGAAATGTGTAGAATTCGGGCGAGTCAGTATATGCTTATTTTCTGACTCGCCCTTGGTTTTACTAGGTTTAGCGGGTAAAGGGTGTGTTGCCATACTCTCTCAAGTATTTAATGTACACCCGTGAGAGTGGTGATGGCAACTTTTTAAGGGTGAGGAGTACGTACAAAAATGGTAGAGGCACTGATTACTCGTGAAATCATCAGTTGGGCGATTAATCGTTCCAATAAAACTGAGTCCGATGTTGCTGAAAAACTTCATGTAGATCGTGATAAGGTAGCAGCATGGATAAGTGGGCCGGACTATCCCTCTTTTTCCCAAGCCCAAAATTTGGCTACCCTTCTCCATATCCCATTTGGATATCTTTATCTTTCCAATCCCCCTGCTGAGGACTTGCCACTACCTGATTTACGCGTGGTCACTGGTAAACCAGCTATCAAACCAAGCCCTATATTCCTTGATATTCTCTATGGTGCCATGCGAAAGCAAGAATGGTATCACGAGTACCTTAAGAATCAAGAGGCCAATGGCCTACATTTTGTAGGGAAATATGCTCTGCAAGATGATCGTAAGGTAATTGCAGCCGATATAGTGGATACTTTAGGTATTAATGATGAATTAAGAAAGCAATCCCAGAATTGGACAGAATTCTTAGACCTGTTCGTTCAACGAATTGAAGGTGCTGGCATAATAGTCTTGCGACAAGGTTTTGTTGGTGGAAACACTAAGCGTACATTAGCTGTTGATGAAGTCCGTGGGTTCGCAATTGTTGATGATCTTGCTCCGCTCATATTCATAAATTCCAACGATGCAAAAGCGGCAAACATTTTTACACTTGCTCATGAATTGGCACACTTATGGATTGGGCAGGGAGGGGTATCTAACCCTGATTATTTACTGCGCTCCACTGAACAGCGCAATATCATAGATAGACAGTGTGATGCCATTGCAGCCGAAGTTCTTGCTCCAAGTGATGATTTTGTTATTCAGTGGCGCTCTTTCAATAATTTGGATAGTAACCTTCGGAAATTAGCTAAACATTACCGCGTGAGTCCTTTTGTTATTCTGCGTCGTTCCTATGAGCTCAATAAGATCACACGTGCGACATACATGAAAAAATATAGCGAATTGCTTCAGGAGCGGCACACTGGCGGAGGAGGAAACAAAGAGACCTATGCTGCATCTATTTTGTCACGTAACAGCAAGAAACTCACAACCACGTTATTAACCTCCGTTGCAGAAGGACAAATAACCTTTTGGTATGCTGCCAAATTACTGAATATGACCGTTAAATCACTGTTGGCGCACAGGGATAGGATTCTGAAGATGGGTAGGGCCAATGCCAGATTACTGGATTGATTCGGATAGTCTTATTCAGTCAAAGAATTTCTTTTATGGATTTGATATTGCTCCTGGGTTCTGGGATTTCTTGAAAGAGCATATTGTAAAGGGAACTATCGCAAGCCCTCTGAGAGTCTACACTGAACTTACTGACCACTCTGAAGATGATTTACTGCGATGGGTTCGGCTATTAAAGCAAGACGGGCTTCTCTTTGTTGATCCTAACAAGCCTGTGCAGGAGTGCATGGGAAAAGTAACTGATTATATCAATGGTAAATATCCTCCCCAATGGGCAACTGAGTTTCTTGACGGTGCCGATCCGTGGTTAATATCTCATGCAAACGTAACTGGTGGAAAGATTGTTACATTTGAAGTACCGGCTCCAGAATCAAAAAAGGAAATCAAAATCCCGGATGTGGCTAGTCAGTTCCACGTAAAAACCCTAAATATATACGACATGGTTAGAGCGTTGGGCATGTGCTTGAAAACATAGCATGCCTGTCCTCAGGGGATAATTGCGAAAACTTATGCTCTTTATTTTGGGAAGGAAGGCAGGAGGTGTTTAATATATGCCTAATAGGTACACAAACGTAAAGGCTTGCCCAGTTTGCGGACGAAAGAATTGGAGGACAGAACGTAAAACAGAACCGATTGACAGGACTGGTTTAACGACACGCGAAAAGAGGACAATACAATTTCGTGTTTGCAAGCAATGTGGTTATTCAGAACAGGTTGAAACATATTGATACTACTTGTTCTTAGGGGATAATTACGAAACCGTATATATCATATTTCCTATATAACTCGATATGCAATAGCTTTAGAATTGAGCTATCCCGACACTTGGTTGACACTCTTGCTATATTGGTATAATCATCGTTTGGGAGGTTACGAGTCATGGTTGAGGATATGTTCCCAGTTCAGTTTGTTGAAGGTATAAACGAAGGCGAAGAGGCCGACAATTCCAAGCTTATGGAAATCGGGCCATATTCGCATATTGCCATAGAGTACCAAGCACAGTCAGCATATAAAATTTGCCAATTAGAAATACTAACTGCAACAAAAGCAATCGGAGGTGCTAAAGAATGCGATGTTATGATATTACCTAATTACATAGATAAACCCAATCGTGATGATCTTATTCTTGCGCAGGGAACAATGGAGCTTCAACCCAGCAAGGAACTCATGATTTCTATCAAATGGTCTGAGGTTATGTTAGAACCTAATATTATCATAAGACCGAATTTAACTTATTGGATCGTTATGACCTCTAAAGGGAAGAGCTTAAAATTGATTAAAGGAAAAGAAGGTAAAAAAATTCGTATTTTAGACCGGAATCCCTACAATATGGAATGGACAGAGTTAGAACTGATTGATGGTGGTTGGGAAGTGATGCTCAGATTCTATGGGAAGATATTACCGACACAAACATAGCCACAGTGCGACACTGGTTACCAACCTATTTCTCTTCATCTCCAGCCATTAGCTTTTCTATACGTTTATTTATTTCTACAAATTCTTTATCTAATCTATTCTCTCTCCCCGTTTTGCCACCAACAGCCTTCCGCTTAGAATGAATTACAAATGTATCTCCCATAAGGTTTGATATTGCTTCATTATCATTAGTATCAATATACAGACTCCGCAATTCGTAATGGCTTATACCATTCAACATTATAAGATAATTGGTTATATGCTGATTTAATTGCGAGTCTATTAAATAACTGGGTTTATAATCGGCAAGTAAAGACGTGAGCCTTTTCCAATCTGGATCATTACCCTTAAACCGAGACAATCCGAATCTGCTAGCTTCCATAGCGTTGGTCATTTCTAGATCAAACATAAGGTCTTTATCAATCGTATTACCCTTTACAAATGCCTGAGCTACAGCCTTTTGGGATTCGGTTTCAGCATAAATAATCATTTCATGAAGTTCCATTAAATCCTTTGAACTACAGATTAGATCATTGGATGCCTCGCTTACTATTATCTCCATTTGTTTACGTATTTCATTTAACAAACTGGGAATATCTTTTAATTTTGAGGATTCTCTTTGTTTAATTATGTTCTTGCGTCTGTATTCCCATTCTTGACTTACGAGTTTTGTACCTGCCGTTTCGTATTCTTTATGGAGATCACGGTATGCTAACAATGCAGCTAACAATAGACCGGCTAATATAAGAACCCAAGCTACCCATGGCGGCACATTTGCATTCATACCTAACGCCCTCGCAATAAGATCAAGGATACCCAAAGCAGTAGATATGAGTGACCACCAATGTTTGACGATCGAGGAGAAGAGTTTCTTAAACATACTTGCCCCAGTATTCTACCAAGCATGTACCTCTGATCGCCACCAACCAAGATTTGGCAGAACTTTTAAAAACCCGCCCGCAGAGGCGGGCGCACCTGAAGGTACGCCCTTACGAGCCCGGTCTATTGACAAATGAATAATTTACTCCTAATATAATATTGTCCATCGACCCGCAAGGGCGGTGAGGCAAAGGTATCTCAACTGAATACAAAGTCCGCTTGGATCAGCGATGACCGAGACGGTATATACAGGTTATCTTGTAATGACCTTCTCGGCTGCTGCCGGGGGGGTTTTTTTATTGCCTGATAGGCGGTAAAGTATGAAAATGACGATAGGCTTTATAGGCGCCGGGATGACCGGCACGGCCCTGGCAACCCGGCTCTGGCAGCGGGGTTACCCGGTCGTGGCCGTCAACAGCAGGAGCCTGGACTCCGCACGCCGGCTTGCTTCCTTTGTCAGCGATTGCACGATATGCGACAGCCCCCAGCAGGTCGCCGACCTGGCCTCGGTAGTTTTTATCACCACACCTGATGATGTCATTTCCGATATTGCCGCCGGCATCAGCTGGCGCCCGGGACAGGTCGCGGTTCACTGCAGCGGCGTACATTCAACGGACATCATGGAGCCGGCCTTAAGGAACGGCGCCCATACCTGCTGTCTGCATCCCCTGCAAACTTTTGCCGGCATACAAGAGGCTATAGATAACATCTCCGGCTCCACCTTTGCCCTGGAAGGCGACGAGGCGGGACTGGCCGCAGCGCGCGAGATGGCGCAAGCGCTGGATGGAAATATCATCCTGCTCAAAGCAGGCGACAAGGTAAAATATCATATTGCAGCGGTTACCCTTTCAAATTACCTTGTTGCCCTGATGAAAACATCCGCCGACCTGTGGCAATCGTTCGGAATACCGCAGGAAGAAGCGGTTAAAGCGCTGCTGCCCCTGCTCAAAGGGACCGTCAGGAATATCGAGCGTGTGGGCATTCCCGGCTGCCTGACCGGACCCATCGCCAGGGGCGATGTCGAGACCGTCCGCAAGCATGTGACCGCCCTGGTAAACGGACAGTCGGAAAAAATGGACATCTACCGCGTCATGGGCTTGAAAACCCTTGAGATCGCCCTCGCTAAAGGGAGGATCAGCCTGGAGACGGCGGAAGAGATACGTAATCTGTTGAACAGGCCGGACGAAGCGCCGGCCCCCGATTTCGGATACGTCTACAATGAATTGGAATTCGCCGCCGGCTACCTGTCAGCGTCATCGGATAAAACGAGGCAATAATACATATTCAATGCCGGCAAGGAGATAAAAAGGATGTCAAGCAGGACCATGCTCAAGAGCAAAATACACAGGGCCAGGGTGACCGATTGTAACATCGATTATGAAGGCAGCATCACCATCGACAGCATCCTGTTGAAGGCTGCGGACATCCTTCCCTACGAGCGGGTTGAGATACTCAACATTAATAACGGCGCCAGGTTCAGCACTTATGCCATCGAGGGCGATCCGGGCTCCGGGGATATCTGCCTGAACGGCGCTGCAGCCAGGCTGGCCTGCGTAGACGACGTGGTCATCATACTCACCTACCAGGAAGTACCTGACAGCGAGGCCGGGCACGTTAAACCCCGCCTGGTTTACGTCGATAGTCTCAACCATATAAAATCGACCAGGAACACAGACGCCTGGATGGATGAACTGATACCTATCAGGTAGCAGGAGGCCGGCATCCATGCCAATCACCATCAAAAAGATCCAGGACCTGAAAACCGCTGGCGATAAAATCATAATGCTTACCGCCTATGACTATTCCACGGCCAAGGTCATTGACGAGGCGGGGGCACACCTCATACTTGTCGGAGACACTCTCGGAATGGTCGTCCTGGGCTACGATTCCACCCTGCCTGTGACCATGGACGAGATGCTTCACCACATCAAGGCGGTAGTTCGCGGCGCCAGGAATGCCCTGGTCGTCGGGGATTTGCCGTTCATGACCTACCAGGCTAGTGTTGAAGATGCGATGCGCAATGCCGGCAGGATGCTGAAGGAGGGCGGCTGCCGGGCCGTCAAGCTGGAGGGAGGCATGGTCATGGCCGAGACAACCAGGCGCATCGTTAACTGCGGCATACCTGTCATGGGGCACATAGGCCTGACCCCGCAATCCATTAATCAACTGGGAGGGCACCGCGTTCAGGGAAAGACTACCGATGCGGCCAGGCGCCTGGTTGAGGATGCCCTGGCGCTGGAGCAGGCCGGGGCCTTTGCTATTGTCCTGGAACTGGTCCCGGTGCAACTGGCGAAACTTATTACCGGCAAGCTCAGGATCCCGACTATAGGGATCGGAGCCGGCCCTTACTGCGACGGGCAGGTGCTGGTGATAAACGACATGCTCGGCCTGTTCACCGATTTCGTGCCCAAACATACCAAACAATACGCCAAACTGGCCTCCACTATGAAAGAGGCTATTTCAGAATATTGCTCCGAAGTACAATCGGGGGCCTTCCCGTCCGGTGAACACAGCTCGTCCATGGATGAGACCCTGCTTCAGGACCTTTAAACGTTATGCAGGTCGCTCGCAGCATAGCCGAAATGAAGAGGTTGCGCCGGGATTGCGCGGGCAGCGTCGGGCTGGTGCCCACTATGGGCTACCTGCACCGGGGACACCTGGAGCTGGCCAGGCGGGCCAAATCCGAGAACACAGTTGCAGTGGCGACCATATTTGTGAATCCCACGCAGTTCGGTCCCAGCGAGGATTTCAAGTCATATCCCCGGGACCTGGACCGCGACCTGGCCCTGCTGGATGAAGTCAAGACCGACATCGTCTTTGTCCCACCTGATAAAGAGATGTACCCCGGGGGCTACGATACCTGGGTGGAAGTAAGGGGTATAACCGCCAGGCTCGAGGGTAAATCGAGGCCGACCCACTTCCAGGGCGTGACAACCGTGTGCAATAAATTGTTCAACATCGTCCAGCCGGACAGGGCCTATTTCGGGCAGAAAGATGCCCAGCAGGCCATAGTGATACAAAAAATGGTGTCTGAACTCAACATGAACCTCGAAGTAATAGTCTGCCCGACTGTCAGGGAAAGCGACGGCCTGGCAATGAGCAGCCGCAACACCTATCTCACTAAAGAGGAGCGCGTCTCGGCCGTTGTTCTGTATAAATCGCTCTGCCTGGCAGAGGATATGTATGCTAAAGGTGAGCGCGATGCCGCAATAATCAAGAAAGCTATGAACGGCCTGATCTCGGCTGAAGCGGCGGCAAAGCCCGATTATATCAGCATTGCCGACATTGCAAGTTTGGACGAAGTGGATATCATCCGGGGAAGGGTGCTGGTTTCGCTGGCCGTCAGGCTGGGCAAGCCCAGGCTGATAGATAACATCTTGCTGGGATGATCTTCTTCATTCCCTGATAAAAATCATCAAACCTATCACGGCCAGCACAGCCAGCACGGCGCCGAAATAGAAGGGCGCCGCCGGGCTGACGGCCTGCCAGAGCCACCCTGCTATCAGGCTGGCGGGCAGCAAAGTTATACCGACCACGCCGTGGTAGGCCCCAAAAGCTGTCCCCCGCCTGTCCTCAGGCACCAGGTCGACCACCAGAGCCCTCGCCACGCCCTCGGCCAGGCCATAGTACACCCCGTACATCGCCCACAGCACCCACACCACCCAGCTCTCGTTAAAGAAGGCAAAACCCAGGTAGACCAGGGCATATATAGTCCATCCCAGCGCAATGATATTCTTTCTGCCCAGCTTGTCGGACAGCATACCCGCCGGCGTGGAGAAAAGCGCGTACACGGCATTGAAAACGACAAGCATAAGTACGATATATAGAACGTTGTTTCCCAGGTTTTGTGCCCTCAGTATCAGGAAGGCGTCGCTGGAATTGCCAAGCGTGAATATAAATAGAATGACCAGGAACAGCTTGAACCTGCCCGAAAAGGCTGAGCTTGAAGGCTGTCCGGCCGTGTCAGCCGCCGTTGATCCTGAGCCAGGCAAGGTGCAAGCCTGTTTGGGAGGCTCATGGATGAACAGGAAGAAAAACAACGCAATGAAAGCCGGGATCACACCCAGGATAACCAGCCAGCGGTATGTGTCCGCTTGCAGGGAAAGTACCTCTCCCTGCACCAGGAATATCACGACCGCCGCAATGATCAATCCCAGGGCAGCGCCCGATGTGTCCATAGCGCGGTGAAAGCCGAAGGCCTTGCCCCTCTCGGATTCATCGCAGGAATCGCCCACCAGCGCATCCCGGGGCGCAGTGCGGATGCCCTTGCCGAACCTGTCGGCAAACCTGATGGCCATGACCGGTCCCCATGCACCAGCTATCAACATGAAAGGCTTGGCTAAAGTGGAAAGGGCATATCCGATAAAGGACAATTCTTTGCGGTTGCCGATCTTGTCACTGAGCCAGCCGCTGACGACCTTCAACAGTGATGCGGTGCTCTCCGCCACTCCCTCGACCAAGCCTATGATGACCGTGCCGGTCTGCAATATATTGGCCAGGAAAAGCGGGAGCAGCGTGAATATGAGCTCACTGCTCACGTCCGTGAGGAAGCTGACGGCGCCCAGCCAGAAGATATTGGGATTTAACCCGAATATGAGTTTATCTTTATTTTCGGTCATAGGATAGGCGTCCTGTCTTAATCATGTGATATTGTAGTTTACCCGTCGCTTTATGCCAATTTATACAGGTAGTGGCGAGAATCTATTGTGCCTCTGCTATAATAAACGGCGGTAAAACCATACTGGATGGAGGCTGATATGACCATAACCAAACGGGCCGTGCTAATAATTTTCCTGTTTATCATCCTGTTCCTTTTCGGCGGCTATACCACGCTGGACTGGTACCAGTTTCTGACGGGCACAGCCAACTTCGCCCGGCCCGAGATACCCTACGTGCGAGCCACCAAGGTCGCCGTATCATTCATTTCCGCTATTCTGGTCTTCCTCATCGGGCGGGACGGTTTTAACCGTGGGGATACAAAACGTCTGGTGTTTGCATACGCAGCCATCGCCATCGGCGATATTTTCCTGGTATTTGATATCAATATGGTCGGTATGCTGGTATTCGCCGTTGCACACGTGTTTTTCATTGTACGCAACGGATGGGGCTTTAAAGGCTATCTTGCACATAAGTCGAACGTAAACAGGGTATGGGATATAGCCTCAGCCCTTGTTATACTGGCGATAGCCGGGGGCGCGATGGGCTGGTTCTTCCTTCCAACGATGGGAGCCAGCCTGATGTTCTATCTGCTGCTGGTTTACAGCCTCTTCCTGGGCGTTTCCCTCTGGTCAGCCTGGGCCGCCGTTAGGATCGGCTTCATGCCCAAAGCCAATGCATGGCTGGTCGCCATCGGACTGACCTGTTTCTTTGTCAGCGACCTGCTGGTGGGCGTTCATTTTGCCACCGAGCCGGGCAGCTTCCAGACCGGTGCCATTTACATCACCTGGCTGTTTTATACACCCGGCCTGGTACTGCCCGCACTGAGCGGATATAAATTCAACCGGCCGCCGGTATAATGCAATTGCGGACATGTGTGCTGTCAAGTTTGATTTTGAAGCCACTTTCTGATAGATTATTAAACTGGTTTGACCATCGGCTATTGTTTTACATATATATCCAACTGGAACACCTGTCCCTTAAATCTTAGCCTGACATTTTCGGAGGTTAACACATCATGGCAAAATTAAATCTCACCATCGATGGAAAATCAGTAACCGCTGACAGTGAAAGCACCGTCCTGGAGGCGGCCAACAGGACCGGGATCTATATTCCCACTCTCTGCTACCATCCCGACCTTAAGCCCGCATGCTCATCCGGCGACTACTCAGACGGGTGCGGCCTCTGCGCGGTGGAGATAGAGGGGAATACCGATCTGGTACAGGCCTGCAGCACAAAGGTCACCGATAATATGACCGTCCACACGGATACCCACTCTGCCCGGGATAAGCAGAAACAGGCACTGGACAAAATACTGAGAAAGCATCCCAACGCCTGCCTCACCTGCTGGCGGCGAGAGCGCTGCAAGCCTTTTGATGTCTGCCTGCGCAACGTGGAAGTGACGGAGAGATGTGTCACCTGCCCCGAGAACGGGCACTGCGAGCTGCAGCAGGTGGTGGACTTCCTGGATATCGGCAATGAAAATATCCCCTACCAGTACCGCAACCTGCCGGTGCAGCGGGACAATCCATATTTCGACCTCGATTACAACCTGTGCATCGCTTGCGGCCGCTGTGTCCGTGCCTGCCGGGACCTGAGGGGCATCAAAGCTCTCGACTTCAAAGAGATAAACGGATTCAAGGTAGCCGGCCCCGTAAAGGCAACCTACAGCGAGTCCGGCTGCAAATATTGCTTCACCTGCGTTGAGGTCTGCCCGGTCGGCGCGCTGGTAGATAAGCTGGCCAGGTACCGGGCTATTGCGGAATGGGAAGGCTATGTCGTCCCCTGCAGCTACGCCTGCCCGGCGCACATAGATATCCCCAGGTACATCAATTACATCGCACGAGGCAAGTACCCGGAGGCCCTGGCAGTCGTAAGGGAGAAGGTGCCCTTCCCGGGTGCGCTGGGGCGCGTCTGCATACATCCCTGTGAGCAGGCCTGCCGCCGTGGAAAGTTGAACGACTCCATTTGCATCAAGTTCCTCAAACGCTACGCCTCCGACCACGACAACGAACTGTGGAAGAAAAATAACAAAGTATTGCCGCCCACTGGCAAGAAGGTAGCCGTGATAGGCTCCGGACCGGCCGGGCTGACCGCCGCCTTTTACCTGGCCAAACTTGGCCATGGCGTCACCGTGTTCGAGGCGCTGCCCCAGACAGGCGGCATGATGCGCGTCGGCATACCCGCCTACAGGCTGCCCAGGGAGATACTCGATGCAGAGATAGATGAGATTCGAAAGGTGGGTGTTGAGATCAGGGTTAACCAGAGGATAGAGTCTATAGACGACCTGCTGCAAAAGGGCTTCGATGCCGTCTTTATCGGCATCGGCGATCACAAGGGCTCCAAAATGGGGGCCGAAGGCGAGGACCTACCCGGTGTGCTGGACGGTGTGGATTTCCTGCGCACGGTGGCGCTGGGGGAGGAGTTCAAGATTGGAAAGAAAGTCTCCATCATCGGCGGCGGCAACTCGGCCATCGACTGCGCCCGTGTGGCACTGCGTGTGGGCTCCAGCGACGTCACCATCGTTTACCGCCGCACCAGGGCAGAGATGCCGGCTGCGCCCGAAGAGGTTGAGGCCGCCTTGCACGAGGGTATCAAGATCATCTTCCTGGCTGCTCCCAATAAGATTACACAAAAGGACGGCAGGCTGGCCATGGAATGCATCAAGATGAGGCTGGGCGATCCTGACGCCAGCGGCCGCAGGAGCCCGGTGCGAATACCCGGCAGCGAATACGTCGAGGAGTACGACAACGTCATAGCCGGCATCGGGCAGGCCTCCGATATACCGGCCAAATTCGACGTGGCCGTTAACCGCGGCAATATCAAGGCCAACGACACGACGCTCGAGACCAGCCGCAAGGGCGTATTCGCCGGCGGCGATATCATGACCGGCCCCGCCTCAGTGATCGGCGCCATAGCCCAGGGCAGGATGGCGGCGTCATCTATAGATAAGTACCTGGGAGGCAAGGGGCAGATCGAAGAGGCCCTGGCGCCCGTGGAGGAGATGGAGCCCTGGTTCGGTGAGGAAGCGGGCTTCTCCGATAAAAAGCACCCGGCCATGCCCGAACTGGAGAAGGCCAAATGCCTGGACAGCTTCAACGAGGTCGAACTGGGATACGGCGAGCAGGCGGCCGTTGACGAGGCCAAGAGGTGCTACAAGTGCCATTACAGGCTGAAGCTATCACATCCGCTGGCGCCGCCTGTCAAGGTTAAATCTGCATGAGGGGAGGTGCGCATGTTCAAAATTATAGCTAATGAGAAGCTGACGCCGGTGATCGACCTTTTCAGGATCGAGGCCCCGGCCATAGCCAAAAAGGCACGGGCAGGGCAATTTGTGATAGTACGTGTGGACGAGGCAGGTGAACGCATACCCCTTACGCTGGCCGATTGGGATGCCGCCGAGGGCACGGTCACCATTGTATCCATGGAGGTGGGAACATCCACCAGGAAACTGGGCATGCTTAAAGCGGGGGACAGCGTACAGAACCTGGTTGGCCCGCTCGGCCTGCCCTCTGATATCGAAAAATTCGGCACCGTCATCTGCGTGGGCGGCGGCGTCGGTATCGCCCCCATTTACCCCATAGCAAGGTCGTTAAAACAGGCCGGCAACAGGATCATCTCTATCATAGGGGCCCGCAACAAGGACCTGCTTTTCTGGGAAGACCGCATGAAGACCGTCAGTGATGAACTGATCGTAACAACGGACGACGGCTCTTACGGACGTAAGGGCCTGGTCACCGAGCCGCTGAAGGAGAAGCTTGAGCAGGGCAAGATAGCCCGTGTCATCGCGATCGGGCCGGCCGTCATGATGAAGTTCTGCTCGCTTACGACAAAACCGTACAACGTTCCCACTATCGTGAGCTTGAATTCCATAATGGTCGATGGAACCGGCATGTGCGGCTGCTGCCGCGTCTCCGTGGGAGGCGCCACAAAGTTTGCCTGTGTGGACGGCCCCGATTTCGACGGCCACCAGGTGGATTGGAATACCGCCTTCGACAGGCAGAAGGTCTACCTCAAGGAAGAAAAAGACTCCCTGGATAAATGGGAAGCGTGCCAGTGCGGCAAATCTTAAGGGAGGCGGAAGTTGGAAGATAAACCTAAATCGAAGATCAATCTCAACCGGGTGGATATGCCCCGCCAGGACCCCAGGGTGCGCGCTCACAATTACAAGGAAGTGGCCCTGGGCTACAGCGACGAAATGGCCATACAAGAAGCGACGCGTTGCATTCAGTGCCCCAAGCGCCCATGCGTGGCCGGCTGCCCGGTGAATGTAGATATACCCGAGTTTATCAAGGCCGTCCGGGACAACCAGATGGAGGATGCGGTCAAAATCCTCAAAGGAAAAAACGCCCTGCCCGGAATCTGCGGCAGGGTGTGCCCGCAGGAGACGCAGTGCGAGCAGGTATGCTCGCTGGGCAAGAAGGGAGCCCCGATCGCCATCGGCAGGATCGAGAGATATGTCGCCGACTGGGACCTGGCCCATAAGAAGGACGCCAAGGTTGAACTTCCCCCACCTACAGGCAAAAGGATAGCGGTCATAGGCTCCGGACCCGCCGGGCTGACCTGCGCCGCCGACCTGGCCAGGCTGGGGCACAAGGTCACCATCTACGAAGCCCTGCATACGGCCGGCGGCGTGCTGATGTACGGCATCCCGGAGTTCAGGCTGCCTAAAAATGTAGTGCAGTCGGAAGTTGATTTTGTAAAATCACTGGGGGTGGATGTACAGCTCGACTCGGTGATGGGAAAGCTGGCAACGGTGGACGAACTGCTGGAAAAGGATTATGACGCAGTTTTCCTGGGGACCGGCGCCGGGCTTCCCATGTTCCTGGGCATACCGGGTGAAAACCTTAACGGCGTTTACTCGGCCAACGAGTTCCTGACCCGGGTCAACCTTATGAAGGCATACTTATTCCCAGAGTACGATACGCCTATCAAGGTGGGAAAACAGGTAGCTGTCATCGGGGGCGGCAACGTGGCCATGGACTCGGCCAGGTGCGCCCTCAGGCTGGGCGCGGACAAGGTCTATATTGTCTACCGCCGCTCCCGTACCGAGTTGCCGGCGCGCCATGAAGAGGTTGAGAACGCCGAGGAGGAAGGCATTATATTCAAATTCCTCACCAATCCCAAGCAGATAATCGGCGACGACAAAGGATGGGTCAAGTCCATGGAGTGCTACGAGATGGAGCTGGGAGAGCCCGATGCCAGCGGCAGGAGGCGCCCCATCACCAAACAGGGCAGCGAATTCACCATCGATATCGACGTGGTTGTAGTCGCCCTGGGCACCACGCCCAACCCGCTCATACCGTCCACCACCAAAGGGCTTGAGATCACCAAACACGGCACGGTGGTGGCCGATGAGCAATCAGGGAAAACCGTCAAGGACCGTGTCTGGGCCGGAGGAGACGTGGTAACCGGCGCAGCCACTGTCATCAGCGCCATGGGAGCAGGGAAACGTGCTGCCGCCTCGATAGATGCCTTTCTGATGGGCAAGACGTAGGGGCGGGCGCACCTGAAGGTACGCCCCTACAACCAAGCACAATGTAGGGGCGGGTTTTTAAACCCGCCCGGAAAGGCGGGCTCGCCTGAAGGTACGCCCCTACAAACGTCATTGCGCGTTACCGGGCGCACCTGAAGGTACGCCCCTACAACCAAACACAATGTAGGGGCGGGTTTTTAAACCCGCCCGCAATAGTTTGTATTGAAAGAGCCTATTAATTGACATTCACACAACATTTTGTTTATGATAGTGACAATTGAATATTGTAAAGGCTGTGAACGGGAATAGTAGGTTTCGCAGCGATGGCCACAGAGAGTCAGGCAAGGTGAGAGCTGACGCCGGAGCGGAAAGTGAATGGACCCGGGAGCCGCAAACCGAAAGGGCTTTGCCCGAGTAGGCTTTGACGCAGGGATAGCGTAATCACAATCCAGGGTATCTCCGTTAACTCGGCCGTACCTGATAAAGATGGTTCAGAAATGGACTAACAAGGGTGGCACCGCGAAGCTAAGCCTCTCGCCCCTTAGGCGAGGGGCTATTTTATTTTAGGGAGGTAATCAATTATGGATGCTAATATGTGGCCCGGCGGGGCCGAGAATTTGCGTTAACAAAACAGCGTGTAGCCATTCATCGTAAAATAATATTTTAAATGAGGAAAAAAATGTCGAAAAAATTAACAAAATTCATTCTCCCCGAAAAGGATATGCCGACTTCCTGGTATAACATTCTCCCGGACCTGCCGGAGCCATTGCCACCTATTCTTCATCCGGCGACGCATGAGCCGACCATATTGCCTCCGCCGCTTTTCCCGGCAACGCTAAATGACCAGGAATTCAGCAAGGAACACTTTATCGAAATTCCCGATGAAATATTGGACGTTTACAGGATGTACCGTCCGACGCCGCTTATCCGCGCCTTCAGGCTGGAGAAGGCGCTGGGCACACCGGCCCAGATATTCTACAAGTACGAGGGTGTCAGCCCGGCCGGCAGCCACAAACTGAACACGGCCATTGCCCAGGCCTACTACAATAAGAAGGCCGGCATCAAGCGAATCGCCACTGAAACCGGTGCAGGACAGTGGGGAAGTGCTCTAGCTCTGGCCTGCCAGTACATGGGCCTTGAATGCAAGGTTTATATGGTCAAGGTCAGCTACAACCAGAAACCCTACCGGCGCATCATGATGGAGACCTGGGGCGCCAAGGTCGTTGCCAGCCCAAGCACCGATACAAACTTCGGCAAACAGATGCTGGCTGCAGACCCAAATTGCCCGGGCAGCCTTGGCATGGCCATCAGCGAAGCCTGCGAGGACGCCTTCAGTCGCGATGATACCAGCTACTCTCTCGGCAGCGTTTTGAACCACGTCATACTTCACCAGTCTATAATCGGGCTCGAGACCAAGAAACAGCTCGAGATGGCGGACGTCGAAGCGGACATCGTAATCGGCTGTGTTGGCGGCGGCAGCAATTTCGGCGGACTGGCCGTCCCCTTCGTAAAGGACAAGATGAAAGGCAAGAAGATAGAGCTCATCGCCGTCGAGCCCACCGCCTGCCCCAGCATGACCAAGGGGCCGTTGGCCTGGGACTTAGGAGATGTGGCAGGTATGGCCCCCATCGTCATGATGTACACGCTCGGCCATTCATTCATCCCTTCGCCCATCCATGCAGGCGGACTGCGCTACCACGGAATGTCTCCGCTCGTCTCGCACCTGTACAAACTGAAGTTGATCGATGCCAGGGCGGTAAACCAGAAATCCACATTCGAGAGTGCGATTCAGTTCGCCCGCACCGAGGGCATTATCCCGGCCCCCGAACCATCCCACGCCATCAAGGTGACCATCGACGAAGCTCTTAAATGCAAGGAGTCCGGGCAAAAGAAGGTCATCGTCCTGGGACTCAGCGGGCACGGCCACTTTGACCTGAGCGCTTACGAGCAGTTCCTCTCCGGCAAACTCGAAGCCGACGCCTACGACGAAGCCAAGGTGAAACAGGCGCTCTCACAGCTACCCAAGATCGATTATGTAGCATCCAAGTAAGCAGTACGTTTAGCGGCGGGGTATTCTACCCCGCCGCTAAACGCTCCACCCGTCTTAATATTGCGTTCATCTTTGCCTGCTAAAATAACCTTGTGCTAAAATCCCAGCACTATTGCGATCAGCACAGAGGTAACCAAATATGAAAATTCCTGCCATACTGGCTTTTTTACTCACAGTGATGCTTCTCTTAAGCGCCTGCCGCGTTGAATTCTCCACCACGCCTATCTCGGCGCCGGCGGCGGCGCCGGTCATCCAGAAGGTAGCGCCGCTGGACCCGGGCTGGACGTCGCCGGGCCCAGCGGATAATTCGACCACACTTCCCAATATCGCCGACGTGGTTGAAAAGGGCTACCCGGGGGTGGTCACCATAACGACCGAACAGGTTGTAAACGATATGTTCAGCAGGGCGATGCTGCAATCCGGCGCAGGATCGGGCTGGATACTCGATAAAAGCGGCATCATCGTTACCAACAACCACGTCGTCGAGGGCGCTCGCAAAGTCGTCATACAATTTTCAGACGGCAGGACCTTCGAGGTAACTGCGGACAAAGTTTTCCGCGACCCGCTGACCGATCTGGCCATCATCAAGGTCGACCTCCCCAACCTCCCGGCGCTGGCCATGGGCGATTCCGGCAAGCTCAGGGTGGGCGACTGGGTGGTAGCCATAGGCAATCCCCTGGGCAAGGGCACCAAGGCCAAGGAGGGTATCGTCAGCGGCCTCAAGGTCTCGCTCTCACTGGATGCGGAAGAGTCGCTGTACGACCTGATCGAAACTTCGGCGGCCATCAATGCAGGCAACAGCGGCGGTCCCCTGTTAAACATGAAAGGCGAGGTGATAGGCATCACCAGCGCCAAGATCGCCTCGGTGGGCGTGGAAGGCATGGGCTACGCCATAAGCATCAATTCGGCTTTACCCATACTGCAGGAACTGATCAACAAGGGCTATATCACACGGCCTTTCCTGGGCGTAGAGCTGTTCACGGTTAACGACTATGTTGCCTACTACAACGGGCTGGCGGTGAACCACGGCGCGGTTGTGACTACGGTACAGCCCGGCAGCCCGGCGGCCAGGGCCGGGATTCGCAGGCTCGATGTCATCGTCAAGTACCGGGGTAATGACGTCAATACCGCGCCGGAACTATTACGAGCGTTACGAAGCTCCAAAATAGGTGAGGAAATATCGGTGACCTATGTACGGGGCAGGAATACCTACAATGCCACCACCCTGCTGACGGACAGTCCACCTCCCGGTCAGTGAACTGATGATATAGGGGAGCGGGCGCCGCTTAACCCTGTTTCTCGATGGACAATGTGATCTCAAGCCCGGTCAACTTGAACTTCTCAGTGTAAGCCGGCGGCTCCGCAGTCTTCCTTAAAATCGCCTTCGACAGTGTTTCCTGCTTGATATAATCGGCGAAATCCGTCATAACGGCCTGGACCTGTTCGCCGCCCTCGTAATATGTCTGGATATGGTCCGATATCTCAAGTCCGGCGGACCTCCTCATCGTTTGCAGCCTCCTCACTATCTCCCTGGCCAGTCCCTCCGCCAGCAGCTCCGGGCTTATCTCCGTGACAATGCCAACCTGGTAATCGCTGTCAGCTATCACTGAAAGGTTTTTATCTTCCTTCATCTCTTCCGAGGTAAACCCGATGTCCTTAACGTTTAACTCATCCGTGATCTGAGCGCACAGGTTGGTCAGAGCTTCCCGCTCGTGTGAGGACCTTGTCTTTATTATTACCCTTGGCAGGGGCTGCCTGACCTTGACCGCGCTCTTTGACCGCGCCGCCCTGCCCATGCTGCAGACCTTCATGGCCAGCTCGGTGCCGGCCATTATATCTTTGTCTATTAAACTCTCATCCGCTACGGGGAATGATGCCAGGTGAACGCTTTCAGGCGCACTCTTATCAATCGTCCTGACCAGGTTTTGATAGATCTCCTCGGCAATAAAGGGGGTGAAGGGGGCCAGCAGCCTGGCCAGCGTTACCAGCGTCTGGTACAGCGTGTTGTAAGCCGACAGCTTGTCATCGTCATTCTGGCTCTTCCAGAAGCGCCGGCGGCTGCGCCTGACATACCAGTTGGACAGATCATTGACGAAGGACTCGATCTTCCTGCCGGCCGAGGTCGGGTCATACTCACCGAGGAGCCTGTCCACGTCAATTACGAGCTGGTTCAAACTGGAGACCAGCCATTTATCCAGCTCCGATGTAGCTTTGGGCGCCGTTTTGCCGGGCACGAAATTATCGATATTGGCATAGATAACAAAAAACGAATAGGTATTCCACAGAGTCATGAGAAAATTGCGCATAACCTCGACCACCATGTCGGGCGACATGCGCCTGACATTGCCGGGAGGCCCTGCGGTAAACATGTACCAGCGCAGGGCATCGGCGCCGGAAGAATCGAGCACGGTCCAGGGATCAACCACGTTCCCCCTGGTCTTGCTCATCTTTTCCCCCTGCGCGTCCAGTACATGGCCCAGGCAGATGACATTTTTAAAGCAGGGCTGGTCGAATATCAGCGTGGACAGTGCGTGCAGGCTGTAGAACCATCCCCTGGTCTGGTCCACGGCTTCCGAGATGAAATCGGCGGGAAAGCTCTGCTTAAAAAGCTCCACGTTCTCAAAAGGATAGTGCCACTGGGCAAAAGGCATGGCGCCTGAATCAAACCAGCAGTCGATCACTTCCAGCTGCCTGACCATCCTGCCACCGCAGGCGGTACAATCGTAGGTTATGTCATCAACGTACGGGCGGTGCAGGTCCATGCCGCCTGCGTAACCCTGTAATCCCAGTTTTATCCTGATCTCTTCCGTCCCGCCCGGGCATTCGTGCCGGTCGCATTTATCGCACGTCCATATATTCAGGGGTGTACCCCAGTATCTCTCCCTGGAAAAGGCCCAGTCCACGTTGTTCTGCAGCCAGTCGCCGAAACGCCCCTCCTTAATATGCTCGGGGTACCAGTTGATCTGCCTGTTCCCGGCTATCATCTCGTCCTTCCTGGCCGACGTCCTGATGTACCAGGTTTTCTTGGCATAGTAGACCAGGGGCGCATCGCAGCGCCAGCAGAACGGGTAGGTATGGGTGATCCTGGCGGTCTTATACAGCAGCCCACGACTGTCCAGGTCAGCCAGGATATCTGCATCGGCATCTTTTACGAATTTACCCGAAAAGGAGTAGCTGCCGGTGATGTTGCCCGCCAGGTCCACCTGCTGCACGAAGTCGAGATTGTTCTCCAGGCCGGCCTGGAAATCCACTTCACCGAAGGCCGGGGCGATGTGTACTATGCCCGTGCCGTCCTCCATGGAGACAAAGTCGGCATTAATAATCTTATAGGTGAGGTCTTTAACAGGCTCCTGCACGTCGAACTGCCCCTGCTGGCCGTCCCGCGCCCTCTTCCTTTCAACGTCAAATTCATGCGGATTATACAGAGGGTAATAGAGTGAACCCGCCAATTGGCCGCCCTTGAAAGTTTTGAGCACAGGCTGATTCCCAAGGCCGGTCTGCTCCATCAGGGCCTGCGCAAAGATCAGATACTCATCGTCCAGTCCGATAACGGCATAATCAGCATCCTCAGCCAGGGCCAGGGATGTGTTGCCGGGAAGGGTCCAGGGGGTTGTTGTCCAGGCCAGGAAGTAGACCTTGCCGTTTGAGACGGCATCCGCCAATGTGAAACCGCCCGAGGCATCAGCGGCCACGGCCTGCGGCAGCTTATTTATCCTGAATTTTACATATACCGATGGGTCGACCGTGTCATCTTTATACCCCAGGGCCACTTCATGTGAGCTAAGCGACGTGCCGCAGCGCGGGCAGTGGGGCGTGACTTTGTAGCCCTGGTAGATCAGGCCCTTGTCCCATAACTGCCTGATGGCCCACCAGCACGATTCGATATACGAGTTATCCAGTGTTACGTAGGGGTGGTCGATATCCAGCCAGAAACCGATCCTCTCTGTCAGGGAGTCCCACTGTTTAAGGTATTTAAATACGCTTTCCCGGCAGAGGGCGTTGAACTTAGCCACGCCGTAATCTTCAATCTGTGACTTGCCCGTGAAACCAAGTTGTTTCTCGACCTCCAGTTCCACAGGGAGGCCGTGCGTATCCCAGCCGGCCTTTCTCGGCACGCAGAACCCCTTCATGGTCTTATAACGCGGGATAACGTCCTTGAAGACTCGAGAGAGGACATGGTGGATGCCGGGATTGCCGTTGGCGGTAGGAGGACCTTCGTAAAAAATGAACCTCGGGGAAGAGGCGCGCGCGTCAATGCTCTTTTGAAAGATCTTTCGTTCGCGCCAGAGGTCTAATATTTTTCTTTCAACGTCAGGAAAGCTGACCTTGCTGTTAACCGGCTGGAATATGGACACTAGTGTTTCCTTGACTGAATTACCACACGGCGACCATCCCCGTCACCGGTGCTCTGAGTCATGACATCCGGGTTATCGGCCAGCGTTATATGTACAATCCTTCTTTCATCCGGAGGCATTGGTTCCATGGTTATGGGCCGCCTTCGCTTTGCAACCTGTTCGGCCAGGCGCAGCGCAAGTTTTTTCAGTGCCTCATAATGACGTTTCTTATACCAGTCAACGTCCACGTTGACGGAGACCCATTTTTTCAATTTTTCGGCAACGATCAACCTGACCAGGTATTGCAGGGATGACAGGGCCTGTCCCCTCCGCCCGATGAGAACCCCCAGGTCATCTCCCTCGATATTCAGAGTGACAGGTTCGCCTTCGTCCCCGGACCCGTTTACATCCACCGTGGCCTGTATGCCCATGGCACGCAGGATATCGCTCAACACCTGCCGGGCCGTCCCTGCCGCATCATCCCCTGCCCCCGGCTGCCTTTCATCGTCGTCAATCAATATGACTTTGATCTTAGCATCCTCGGCGCCCACTCCCAGCAGGCCTGATTTCCCCTTCTTGAGCACGATGATATCAACCTCGTCCTGGCTTACCTGTAGCTGCGCAAGGGCAACTCTGGTAGCCTCCTCCACCGTTTTGGCGCTTATCTCTAACTCTCTCACTTCTATCCCTTCTTCTTTTCGTTACCCTCTTTAAGTGCTTTAGAGGGCTGGTTTTGAGGCGACACCTGGGGCTGAGGCCTGAATGATGGGAAAGTGAAGTAACCCCAGCCACCACCCACGACGTACTGGATGATTATGCCGATGATATTCGATACCACCCAGTAAAGGGCCAGTCCGCTGGGGAATGACAGTGTGAAAAAGGCGAACATCATGGGCATCATCATGGTTGTCATGCTGGACATCTGCTGTTGCCGGGGGTCGGTAGCGGGCGGGGTGACCATCTTCTGCTGCACCCACATGGTGAGACCTACCAGTACAGCCAGGATGAGTGTCGGATCAGGCTGCGATAGCTTGAGCCCCAGAAAATTCTCGTTCAGCGGTATGGCCTGGTCAACCAGGTCCCATTGATAAAGGTGTTGCGACAGTATGAGCAGGTTTTCCGGAGTAGCGGCGAGAGCCTGCATGATGGACTGGTAGAGCGCGATCCAGATCGGCATCTGAATCAGCATGGGCCACATACAGCCCAGGGGGTTGATGCCAGCCTCCTTGTAGAGGCGCATCATCTCCTGCTGCAGCTTTTTCTGGTCACGCGCGTATTTTTTCTGGATCTCCTGGAGCCTGGGTTGCAGCGCCTGCATAGCCTTGGTGGACTGAGTCTGCTTGAAGGTAAGCGGCATGAGGACGATCCTGACTATAATGGTGAGCACGATGATAGCCAGGCCGAAATTGCTCCAGAGCAACTGGGAAAGGGCGATGAGTCCGTTCAGTACCGGGTCGAGTATAGCTACATTCCAAATATCAACCATATATTTAACCTACTTTATCGCTGAAGAAAATTTCCAGGTAATGGTGCTCTTCACCGTATCAACCGCGTAAACCGTATGGTCCCTTGCATATATGTAGACCATGTCTCCCTCTGCATAGGGGTTGCTATAGACCTGATAGTCAATAGGTATGCTGGTGATCATCTTCCCATTAGTTATATCAAGCTTGTAGAGGATACCCTTTTCACTCACAGCGTATACGTATTTGTCAGTAACGGACGGCGTTGATACCATCTGGCTGTCCCCCTCGAATTGCCAGATCTCAGTGCCGCTGACAGCGTCGATGGCATAGATTCTATTATTCAGGCAGGCGGCATATATCTTGCCATCGCGCACAACCGGTGTGGCCCAGAACCAGTTTGTGGCCGCAAATTTCCATTTCTCCTGCCCATTTGCCTTGTCCACGGCATACAGGTACCTGTCGAAGGTGCCGAAATAAAGCAGCTGGTCCTTGACTGCCAGGGATGAGGCAACCGCCGACGGGATCTTGATGCTCCATATCTCCTTGCCGGTCTCGGCAGCTATGGCGTACACATTGCCGCCGTAGTTGCCTGCGTAGATCACCCCATTATCCAGGACGGGGGCCGTCCATATCTTATTGGAGGTCAGGAATTCCCATACGAAATCACCTGTCACGGCATCGAGGGCATATATTTTCCCGTTGGCGCTGCCGAAATATATTGTCTTCCCATCGGTGATGATATCTCCCACGATAGCGCCAATGGTCTCGTATCCTTCGCGCGGATAAATCCACCTGACCACCCCACGGTTGGCATTCAGGGCATAGATCTTGCCGGTATAAGAACCAACGAAAATGAGGTCGTCGACCACCAGCGGGGTGTCATAGATGCCCCTGCCGGAGGCAGCCGAGGATGGGGCGCACATGGCGCCGCAGGCATTTCCCGGCGTAGCGGTTTTGATCTCGTAGACCCATTCGGTCTCGGCAGGAAAAGTCTTATTGTCGCTGCGCGCCTGCGGGCTGAGGGCAATCACAGCGCCCTCCATGGAGCCGAAACAGATCACCTTGTTATAGGGGGCAAACCCGGACCAGCCCTGGGCCTGGGCGCCAGTACAACCTCCTCCCATACCAGGCATGCAGCCTGAAACAAATACAGTCAGGAGTAGCCCCAGGACAATCGCCATTTTAACTATACTATTGACCTTTATCATCGATAATCCTACTAACGCTTCTATTTCATTAAAATCGATATATTATGGAACAGGATCGAAGCCGCGGGGTGTCCATGGATTGCAGCGGCAGATCCTGAGAAAAGTCATCCAGCTTCCTTTGAAAATTCCGTATCTCTGGATTGCCTCATACCCGTACTGGGAACAGGTCGGAGTGAAGCGGCAGGACGGGGGAGTGACCTGCGAAATGGTGCCCTGGTATAGCTTAATTGACTTCAGAGCTACTGTTTTCAGCATCTTTTACCAGCAAATCCAAACGGTTCAATAATTTAACAATCGACCTGTTGATTTCATGATAATCCATGTCTGCGACAGGTCGCCGGGCGATCAATACAATGTCCCACCCAGGCTTTACTACCAGCAGGCGCATATTCTCTTTTAGCAGCCTCTTTACACGGTTCCTGACAGTCGCCTTCCCGATATTTTTGGTTACAGAGAAGCCCTCACGAAAAACATCCAGGTTATTGGGAAGAACTTTAACTACCAGCAGTTTATCCGCTGCAGCTTTGCCAGATTCATACACTGCTAAAAACTGTGCTCTCCTGGTTAAAGCCAATCTCTTGGCCATTTCAATGCTATACCTGAGTGAGCTTCCAGCGACCCCTGGTGCGCCTGGCTTTCAATACTGCACGCCCGCCCTTGGTGGACATCCGGGCGCGAAATCCGTGCTTCCTGACTCTTGCTCTTTTTTTCGGTTGATAAGTCCTCTTGGGCAATTTAATTCTCCAGATTTGATTAGGCTTTTTTATCGGATACGCTTATATTGTAGACATGATCGGGTGACGAGGGCAGCATGGCCAGGAACCGGGACCTCTTGATGGCCTGGGCCAGGCTGCGCTGGTGCTTGGCGCACACACCGGTGCGCCTCCTCGGCACTATCTTGCCTCGGTCAGAAACAAAACGTTGCAAGAGTGACACATTCTTATAGTCAATAGGCGTTTTGTCTGCGCAGAACATGCAAACCTTGGGCTTGACAATAAACTTGCGCCCTCTTTCCCTTCTCTGTACGGTATTGGTTTCCATCAGTCTAATAAAACTCCTTCTTCAACTATTAAGGACTTAGAAGGGGATATCTTCCGGCTCAATATCGCCTTCAATCGTACGTGTATCTTCGGGCGGCAACTGCGCGGGCCCCTGCTTATCAAGGAAGAGCACCCGGTCCGCAGTCACGTCCAGGCTGACCCGCTTCTGCCCGTCTTTGCCATCATACAAGCGTGTCCGCAAATTACCTTCTACGTAAACCAGTTTACCCTTATTCAAGAACTGGTTGCAGGTCTCTGCCAGCTTCCTCCATGCACTTATGCGAAACCACTCGGTTTCCTCCTTAAATGCACCGTCGGGCTGGCGCGTGTTGCGGTTGGCTGCCAGGCTGAAAGTAGTTACGGCAACCCCGTCCGCTGTAAACCTCATCTCAGGATCACCACCGACCCTGCCGATCAAAATGATCTTAATTAAACTCGCCATCACCCACCTCCAA